>Ga0154588_1030_pt1 | contig 34959 bp, 22 predicted proteins | sample RifGroF2_FD_116017 | JGI IMG/M metagenome (GOLD analysis project Ga0154588, IMG submission 116017) | Lentisphaerae bacterium GWF2_44_16
GCGCTTAAATCTTCTTATGGCGATATGGCGGCTTTTGTCAGGCATTCAGTCTGCGCCAATTATGAAAAACTGACAATGCCTGTCCATTTGTCCCACGGCAACGCCGATATGACAATACCTGTGAATGAATCAAGATATCTTGCGGAAAAGCTCTCAGGGAAAAAAGATTTCTGTTATCATGAGATAGATAATGGTAATCATGATGCCCCTCTAAAGTATGCTCCCGAGAGGCTTGAATGGTTATTGAAATTAATCTGATTTATGTCCTGTACACCCGGAGTGAAATATAAATCGCAGAGGAGTTAAGAAAAAATTATGGCAAAGAAGAAGATGAAAAACCAAGTCGGAGATCCTTTGGATTTCGGTGCGCTTTATGATGGAATTACAGATTGTACTCTGGCAATAAACGAGTGCATTCAAAAACATGATCATATTATTTTCAGAGGAAGCGGGATAGCGCTGGTTTCAAATTCTCTTGTAATAAGGTCCGGGGTCTGGTTGGATTTTGATCCCGGTTTTACAATAAAGCTTGCCAGTGGTTCGAATTGCGTGCTTCTGAAAAACAAATGGGCGGAAAGCGCTTATTTTGCAGCCAAGAATGGAACTCCTGAATTCATGTCTGAATTATATCCTCCTGTTTTTGAGCATGGCGACTGGATTATGGGAGAATCTGAGAAAAATATTAAAATAACAGGAGGCATTTTTGATGGAAATGGCGTTAACCAGCAACGGCAGGACTGGCGTTACGGCTCTATGGGATACTATGGAGTATTGCTCTTGTTCGTCAACATTGACGGACTTGAGCTTTCAAATGTAAAAATGAAAAATGCCGTTACATACAATGCCCAATTTGATATGGTGAGAAACTTCAGAATTACCAATATCAACATGACCTATGACATTGCAAGGCCCAATATCGACGGTTTGCATTTTGGCGGGGGATGCTGCTATGGGGTTATTGACGGCGTGACAGGAAAAACTTATGACGATATGGTCGCATTGAATGGCGGCGACAGTTGGCGACCGAAGGCGACAAACGGAAACGCGATATTGTCTCAGGCCGACAAAGTCTGGTATCCGTTCGCGCAGGGAAAAATCTTCAATATCGAAATAAGGTCAATAATGGCAGATGACGGATACAGGGCGGTAAGATTACTGTCTAATGTAAAAGTCCCTTCAAGCCCCGAAGATGAGACCGAAGGAATGGATAATATCGTGATAGATGGAATTTACGGCAGTTACAAAGTGAATGCCGTATTGATATCGTCACATATCGGCAATCTCAAAAAATATGGGAATATAACTATCAGGAACATTAGAAACACGCAGACTTTTCCAGCGCGTATGTCAAATATCAGGGCTGAACCTTTGACTTATGTCGATAATCTGATAATTTCCGATTATCATCATAAAACTGATGCCTTCCCTGTCCCTTTGGAATTACTTGGAGGCATTGAAAATCTGATAATGCGCGATGTTTTAATTGATGTTTCGGATGCTGTAGATTTGAAAGGCCGTGCCGCGGTGGAAATAGGCAGCGCTGAAAGCTCCTGCCGCCGCCTATTTTTTGATAACATCAGCATAAACGCTTCCGGCTCCAGCAGATATTCAGCAGCCTTTGCCTTGACAAATGTCGTGAAGATAAAAGTTTCAAACTCAAGCTTTGATTGTGATGCCTTTATACAGGTGAAAGGCGAGAATACTTATGAACTACATGAAATGAATAATGATTTTAAAAAGAAGGCTTAAAGATAAGGCAGACGATCCGAGGTATTATTTAGTGAAGAAAACATTACAAGTCTGGCATCATATTCTTCAAATATTTTTTTGGCGGATAAGCAGTTATTTTTTTAAAGACTTTTGAAAAGTGGAATTCGTCGTAGAAGCCTGTCCGCATGGCTGTAGCTTTCAATGATTCCCCTTGCAGAAGCAATGCCTTTGCCATACTTATCCGCATGGACATTAAGGTGCGCAACGGACTTTCCCCTGTAATTGAGGCATATTTATGGGAAAGCGTTGATAAGCTTACGTTCAGATGCCTTGAAATATCCTGAAGTTCAATAGCCCGGGAAAGATTATCCTTGAGATATGCCGTTACTTTTTCTGCAAACAATTCATTTTCTGTTTTGATTTCTGCAGACGATAGAATCCATGAATTTTCTCCACTTTTTGCTTTCATGGTGTTCTTGTGGAGAATGTCAATTATGCGTGCGAAAATCGCTTGGGCCCTCCAGAAGTTTTTGTCTCCTCCGGAGGCTTCCACTGATATTTCATAAAGAAGTTTGTTCAGAATTTCGCAGGGGTCGGAAATAACGGCAAAAGCTTTGCTGTTTTGTACAAAAATATCCAGTCCGGCGTTATCTCCGCCGCTGAATGTTATATAGCGGCTTTCAATCGGATTCCTGGTTTTGGTTCTTTTCTCCCAATATGCGGTTCCTGGCCTGTAAATATGGGCCTCGTTTTTCTCGCGCGGTATCCAGGCGGATTTTGAGCTTCCCGCTTTGAAATGACCGCAGGCGCTGACCGAATAGTCAATGACCCAGAAAGGATGGCGGAATTGCGATATTTTTTCTTCGGTATTTTTTGTAACGGAAGCTGCAGAGAGTATTTTAGGCTCCACGCCATCGAATTGCCTCCGGTCAAAGCTGTGTCCTATATAAGATAATTTTTTCATAAGTTTTGCCTGAATATACATTTATAATACCCGTTTGTCCATAGCATAAAAACAGTTTTCATCATAAAATAGATTGAAAACAAGAAGAGGGGAAATACTAATGAATACAAAAATATCCGTCAGAATTTTATGGAAGAAAACTCAGGCGTCTGTCAAAGTTGAAGCGCTTTATGGGAAAATTAAAGGGAAAAATATTTTTTTATCCGCCGATTCCATTACTGTTGATTTTTCAGAAACTAAAATTACAAACGGAGCTTTTGCCACAATCGCAAGAGTAATTACTGATGAGAAGCCGTTTTCATTTTTTCTGAGGGATGCCTTGCATAAGGAAAATCCGATATGGATATCAGAATATGAAGTAGTGGCGACATCGGCTGATGATAAGAGAGCTTATGATGAAATTGTAAAAGATATTGTTTCGCGGAAAATTGATTCCGACTTTGCCGAGTTTGAAAATTCACCGGAAGAAACTTTGGAAAACGCGGCGGCTAAGAATAAAAAACAATACTGTCCGACATGGCTTGGAATAGCCAGGGATATGAGGATATTCCGCTTTGGTTATCAGGAAGACAAAGGATATTTCGGCAGCATCGTCCCTGTGTATCACTCTATGAAACATAAAGTTTCCAGAGATGCCGAATATACTCCGGCCCAGATTTACGAGATAGGCTTCATAATCGGACATGGTTCTTCATGCCGCATGGATATAAAACGAAGGCTTGAAGAAAATTGCCTGCCTATTTTAAGAGCGGAACAGAGAGAAAAATTCATGTCCTATCAGCTTACCGCGTTTGCTTCTCTGGAGAAAAATACTCTTTCGGCAAAAAATGTCAGAGGTTCTGACTGGCTTGCTTCTTACGCGAATAGCGGCGGCAATATGTTGAGCCCGGATGATAAGGAGAAAATCAAATCTCTCCTTGATAAGGAGATGTATGAGCGGGAAGAAGAAGTTATCTTTTTATGCAGAGTTGAAGCGGTCAACACAGGAAAAGTCCCGTGTTATGCATGGTTCAAAGTGCCTTATACGGGGGCTTGCAGGCATAACTCAAATAGCTTTGATCCTGAGAATGGTTATTCCATCCTGAAAGAATGGGATAATGGAGTTATGGCGTTGAGTTTTCTGAATGGTGAGAGCGTCCATGAAGAAGAAATGGCGGTGCTTGTTCAGCCCGGAGAAAAAGCCGTTTTTGATATGATTATACCTCACAGTCCTCTTCCGCCTAAAAGAGCGGAGAAGCTCAAAAAACTCAGTTTTGAAAAACATCTGAACGCTGCCCGTTCATATTGGAAAGCCAAGCTTGCGGAAGCAGCTGAATTCAATGTCCCCGAGAAGAAAATAAATGAGATGATAAAGGCCGGGCTTCTGCATTGCGATATAGCGGCATTGGGCACAGAGCCTGACGGCCCTGTCGCGGCGACTATCGGCTGGTACAGTCCGATTGGTTCGGAAAGCGCACCGATTATACAGTATTTTGATTCAGCCGGATGCCATAAGCTTGCAGAGAGAAGCATAGACTTTTTCCTCAAACGTCAGAGGGAAGACGGGTTCATTCAGAACTTCGCCAGATATCAGCTTGAGACGGGGCCAGTACTCTGGACTATGGGAGAACATTTCAGATATACGCGGGATATCGAATGGGTAAAGCGAGTAAAGGAAAACATAATCAAAGCCTGTGATTATCTTCTGGCATGGAGAGAGAGAAACAAAAATGAGGAATGCAAAAAGAACGATTGCTACGGACTGATAGATGGAAAAGTCGCGGACCCTGATGATTACTATCATTCATTCATGCTTAATTCATTGACTTATGTCGGGCTGATGAGGGCCGCTGAAATGCTGGAAAAAGTTTATCCGTCATACTCCAAAAAGCTTCTTAAAGAAGTTCAGGAATACCGGAATGATATAAGGAACGCCTTTTATATTTCGATGGCGAAGGCGCCTGTCGTTCCAGTCGGAGATGGTTCATGGGCGCCTGTTCTTCCGCCTTGGACGGAACACAATGGGGCTACAACTTTGTTTGCGGACGGAGGCAAGTGGTATAGTCATGCCGCGTTCGCGAGCCGTTCAACACTTACCGGCCCTTTGTACCTGGTAATCGGAGAAGTTTTATCACCCGAAGAGATGGGCTGCACCATGATGCTGAAAAGTAATCAATTTCCTGTAACTATCGACAATGCCTGTCTGAGCCAGCCGTATTATTGCCGCCATGACCATGCGCATATCAGAAGAGGCGAAGTAAAGGCGTTTCTCAAGACCTTTTACAATCAGCTTACAGGGCTTGCCGACTTGGAAACATACACGTTCTGGGAACACTACCATCATGCGAGCCAGCACAAGACTCATGAGGAGGGCTGGTTCCTGATGCAGACGCGCTGGATTCTCTATTTTGAAGATGATAACGCCTTGAAACTTTTTCATGCCATACCGAGAGCATGGGTAAAGGAAGGCAGTCCGATAGAAGTAAAGAATGCGGCTTCCTATTTCGGCAAAATCAGTTTCTTTATGAAGGCGGAATTGGAAAAGAATTCCTCGATATCTGTAAGGGTTGAATGCCATGATAAAAACAGACGCCCGGAAAAACTTGTCATAAGGATACCTCATCCCGATGGTCTGAAAGCAATCAGTTGGAATAAGGGGAATTATGATCCGGAAAAAGAAACGCTGACTGTTAATGATGTTAGAGAAACAGAAGAATTTGTTTTGACTTACAGCTGATCTGAATGTTTTTTATTTTGCAGTTCAGCGCGGATTTTTTCTTTATAATGTCTTGGGAATATGCCGTAAAACTTTTTGAACGCGTTTGAGAAAACAAATTCATCGGCGTAACCGAGTTTTTCCGCGATGATTTTCAAAGGATAATCTGTATTGAGCAGGGTCATTTTCGCCTGTTCCATTCTGATTTGTATCACTTTCTGCCATGTGCTTGTGGAATAATATCTTTTCACGAGCCTCTGAAACGTGGACGGAGAAATATTCAGAACAGATGCGAATTCCTGCAAGGTCCATTTTTTTTCAGGATTGTCCCTGACGAGTTTCCATATATTTTCGAGACTTCTGATTTGAATTTCAGAGGGTTGGTCTGATATCTTCAGCGCCCTGTTCAGATAAATACAGATAAGTTCGGCGTGAAGTGACGCGGCACGACTGGGAGTGCCGTTTTCAGAACGTGATTCCGCAAGATATGCCTCCATTGAATTTTCAATATCGGGCATCATTCCGGTATCAGAGAGTTTTATCCCTTGTTCGGAAAGTTTTTGCCAGCGGGGAAGGGAACGCATATAGAACCAGAGGATTTTCCAATCGTCATTTTTTACGCCGAACATAGAACTGTATCCTGCCGGTACTGTTATAACGCTGTTCCGTTTCAACGCGTATTTATTTTCGCGCGTATGCAGATAACCTTCTCCACTCTTGGTAAAAATCACCATGTGGGATTCTGAAGGATTGGGATTGCCGACCTGATAAGCTCTTCTCAGGTAACTGACGCCGGAAAAATGTATTCCGCATGAACTTAGAGCTGCGGCTTCTTCACAGTCGAGATTCAGGTAGCGTTCCCGGCATGTTTTTGGTATATTGCTTATTTTTAGAATGTTATTGAACATTTTTACTATTCATTTGAATTTGATTTTAAATTATAATTACCATAATTAGAATGCAGTTAAAGTCAAGGAGAAATTTAAATGACAAAGCGGGAAGTAGTAAGAATGGTGCTTGAAGGGAAAAAAGCGCCTTATGTTCCGTGGAACATGGGGTTTACTGTTGAGGCCGCAAATAAACTTAAAGAACATTTTGGCAAAGAGGATTTGTCGGATGAACTCCAAAACCATATAATGGGAATTGGCGGAACGTGTTTTTTTGAAGGCATCGGCAATGGCTGTTACAGAGATGTGTTTGGCGTGATATGGGACAGAAGCGAAGACAAGGATATAGGAGTTGTAAAGAACCGCGTTCTTCCCGAAGCGAGTCTTGCGGGTTTCAGTCTGCCAGACCCGGGAAACCCGATATTTTTTAAGAATGCGGCTGAAGAGATTGAAAAGCGAGGGGATTGTTTCAGAATTTTTGCGATAGGTTTTTCTCTGTTTGAAAGGGCATGGACTTTGAGGGGGATGGAAAATCTGCTTATGGATTTTTACGAGAATCCGCAGTTTGTAAAAGACCTTTTCCGTAAAATCGCCGACTTTAACATTAGCGTCATTGAAAGAGCCCTTGAGTATGATATTGACGAAATTCATTTCGGAGATGACTGGGGGCAGCAGCGCGGGCTTATAATGGGGCCGGCGATATGGCGCGAATTCATATACCCGGAGCTTAAAAGAATGTACGGAGTCGCAAGAGATGCCGGGAAATTCGTTTCCATCCATTCGTGCGGAGATGTTGACGAACTTTTCGATGATCTAGTCGGGATCGGGCTTCAGTGCTTCAATCCGTTCCAGCCGGAGGTGATGGACGTGGAAAGTCTCATGAAAAAATACAGGGGAAAACTCACGTTCTACGGCGGACTTTCAACGCAGAGGACGCTTCCCTACGGGACTGTCGAAGATGTTAAAAAGGAAAGTTCCCGTCTTATCGAACTGGGACGCAATGGGAATTACATATTCGCGCCTGCCCATGCGGTGGAGGGAGATGTTCCGCTGGAAAATATGCTGGCCTTCATTGATGTCGTACAGAATCAAAAAGGTTTTCACCGCTGAATTTGACAGCTTAAGCCTTGGGTTTGCCTGCTATTTTGAAGTGCTTGGCTTGAAAGTATTTTTCTATCTTAAAAATATTACCAATAATATTACCTGCTTATTCTATTGCCTATTCTTTTCCGATACTGTATAATTGGGACAGGTTGGAGGATGGGCAATATGAATCAAGTGGAAATAGCTAGAAAACTCAAGATTTCCCAGACAACAGTGTCGCTGGTTTTGAATAATCCATCCACTTCCAAAGTCTCTAAAGAAAAACGTCAGAAAATAATGGACATGATGCGGGATAGTAATTATCTGCTGAAGGCTCATAACGGGAAGACATGGAATATAGGTTATGTTCTAGGTTCCCGATTCAATATAAGCAACAGTTTTTACAACCGTTTCTTTAAGGGAATTCAGGAAGTGGCATCGGAAGCCGGGTATAATGTAATTGTGGACAATGTAGATATAAGGACTTCCAAGCTCATTATCCATCGCAAAGTTGATGGGATAATACTTGAGGATAAACTTGATATAAAAACTCTTAATGATCTGACCCGGAAAATACCTTTGGTTGTATTGAATGATTCAATTTGGGAAAACATCTGCGATAGTGTGGTACCGGACAATCAGGGAGGGATTATAAAAGCCTTGGACCATTTGATTGGACATGGACATTCCAGAATAGCTTTTCTGGGAATACTGCCGCCGGACAAGAAGATTGATGGCCTTTTAAAAGACAGAAAAAACGTGTTCGAAAATGAGTTGAGTTCCAGAGGATTCCCGATAAATCGGAATTTTATAAAGATGTCAGCTATAAAAACAGTTTCCGTAGAAGAGACTAAAAAGACAATTTTTGAAATCCTTGTTTCCTGGATGGCTTTATCTGAGGCTCCTACCGCTGTGATATGCTCCAATGACTTTTATGGAGCTCTCCTTCTGCAGGCAGCGATTTTGGAAAAAATTAAAGTTCCAGATGCACTGAGCGTTATAGGTATCGACAATACGGATAGATGCGAATGTACTCATCCGACGTTGACTTCAATAGATCATAATGCCGTTGAAATGGGACGCCTGGCCGTAGAACTGCTTCTGAATAGAATCAGGAATGCGGATAGATCTTTTGTCAGGGTAAGTTGCGCTTCAAGCCTTTTCATAAGAAAGAGTAGCGGCCCTTTGAAAATAAAATGATATCTGACTTAAGTTTCTGTGAAATTCAGGGAAGTTTTCAGTTAAGGAAAAAATGTCTTAAAACCAGGAGATTTCAGAAGATGAGAAAAGTTGCAGTGAATCTTGTTTTAACGTTGTCAATGTTTTCTTTGTTCTTTTTTTCAGGGGGCTTTGTATTGTTTGCGGACGCTTTCTTATGGGAATACAATTTTTCTAATTTTCAATCTTCCGTTTCCTCCGGAAATGCCTGGACCGCGCAAAACCTTTCTGTGGAAAATCTAGATACCGGAATAAGGCTTCGGGAAATCGGTGAAGGAACTGAGGGTAGTATTTCCTGTAAAGTAAAATTACCTCCTGCCGCAAGATTTATACAGATAAAAGCCGGTACGGTCGAACATGATGAAAATGCTTTATTCTTTTACAGCGGAGGAGAAAAATACAGGATATTCACAGGGTGGAATACTTTTCCCGTTAATAATAAAGACATAAATCATGGAATATTATCCATAACGATTCTTCAGGAAGGCATCCCGGGAAAAAATCCGGGCGGATGGGCAAACTTCGAAAGTATCCGCATTACCGGGGAGAAACCTGCAGCCGGACTTGTAATTTCCCTCTCCGAAAAATCATGCAAGGACAACATCGCTGGAATTGACAGTACGGTTGTTTTCAAATATTATCCTTCAGGATCCCTGCTCGAACAAGAACTGGAAATTGACAGCTTTGTTTATCCTGAGATATCGGACTACCGCTTTAGCAAAAAGCCTGTAATCCTCAAAAAGGAAAGCGATGGAAATTTTTCATGTACTGTTAAAATCAGTGAGGACGCATATGCGTTTAAATCCGGTAACGGGAGTTATCTTTTTTCCAGCGTATATGCTGGTGGAGCACACTCTTATGCTTCTGCTTCCTTCAACATTGATGTAAAGGAGATAATCGGTAGCGATGGAAAAGTGAAAAATGCACTTCCTCCGCCTGTTTTCAAAGGAGCCAGTCCTGAAATTGTCAAATACCGCAGGATGTGGGAACAGTATACTAAAGGCAATAATCTTGCCCTTGGGAAAAAAATTATTTTCTCAAAACGCCCCGATTACAAGTTGACATCCAAAGGCGATACAGACGCTACGGATTTGACAGATGGCAAGCTCAGTAATCGCAAAGGTGACACTATATGGTTTGATAAGGCCGCGGTGGGATGGTATTCGGCAGGGGCTGAGAACGGCTTGAATTGTCTCATCGACCTCGGCAAAATAAGTCCAGTTAAAGATGTCGTCGTAAGGGCGTTGTGCGGGAAGCGCCAGATGAATTTGGCTGCCCCTTCCGAATTTAAAGTTCTTGTCAGCAGGGATGGAAAGGACTTTTATGAGGCCGCCGAGATGATAAAATTGGCGGAAGGAGAGAAGGATTTGAGTGACTTCAATAAAACTTTTTATGTGGCGGAAAGCGGGAGAGCGTATGTGTATCCCTTTAAATTGCAGGTGAATGCGGATGTCAGATATCTTGGAATATATATCAAAGGCTCTACAGGCGCTGTTTTCATCGACGAAATAGCGGTTATTGAAGGGATAAATACTGCATGCGGTTTTAATGATGCCTATGTCGGACAAAAAGAAAAGTTCCTTACTACCGGAATACTTGTAGAACCACGTCTGAAAGAACTTGCCATATCCACAAATATAAATACACCTGCTTTTCTTCAATTGACGGACATGAGGGACGCCGCGTCTCAGGAAAAAAAGACTGATTTAATTATCGAAGTTCCAGAAGGTGTAAGTGTGATTTTCCCTGAGGCTTCTAAAGAGGCCTTTGAAATTGACGGGAAAAAATATACCCGTTGGAAAATGCCTCTGAAAAGGAGAGGAAAGTACAACATAACGGAAGCCATATTTTTCACGGCAGGAAAGTCGGTAGACTGTAAATTGCCGGCTTTCATTTATGCGGCTTCCGAAGCTTCTAGAGGAGAAAAAATACAGGTGCCTCTGAGACTTATAGAAATCCCGGAGGTGAAGCCGAAGTTTAAGAGGCTTATGGTCTCTCTGCAATGGATGGTGGAGAAAGACCAAATGAATTACCCTGATTTTTTGAAGGCATACAGCACCATGGGATTTAACGCAGTACCGTGTTTTCCACGCTACTGGGTTAAAACAGAAAAGCAGGGTGAAATGACGAAATACCTTGAAGAAGCCCGAATGAAAGGTTTTAAAATATCGATGAATGAAGCGCCTTTTCATGTGATGGCAAAAGGGCACCAGGAAGGCTCTGAAATATATTCCCAGCTGAAGAAAGGGAAACCAGGCAAAAATCTTTGTCCGTCATACAGGGGCGATTATTATAGAAAGGAAATGGACAGAGTGGCAGAATGCGTGAAAAGCGCAAAGCCCGACTATGTATTCTGGGACATCGAATGCTGGTATAATGGCGCGATAGAGGCACAGGCATGTATGAGATGCAGTGAAGAACAGAAGAAATCAGGCAAGCCTATGGGAGAATACCTCAAAGACTGCGGTACCCGTCAAATGAGGGACCTTAAGGACGCCGTAAAGTGCGGTACAGATGGCAAAATGCCGTTAATTCACTGCTATGACACCCACCCAAGCGCTCCGAATTATCACATGATTCTGGATTTCAACAAGTTTTATCCGGATTATGTCGATGTATCCGCAAACAGTTTCTACGTGTCAGGAAATGCGCTGAAAGTACACGACGAAATGGTGGAAAATTATAAAATCCTCAAGTGTAATAAGTGCCTGCCCTGGCTCAGTGCCGGTACTTACGGAGAGCTTCTTCCGTATAAGCTCGAGCAGATGATATTGGAAGCACTCATGAACGGGGCATGCGGCATTCTCTATTTCCAGTACAGTGATTTCGATACTCCGATGGACTTCTATTATCATTCAAAAGCACTTGCCGAACTGGCCCCATATGAAGACCTGCTCCTTGACGGGGAAAAGCTTTTTGACTTGACAGGCTCGAATAGAAATTTTACATATTCAGCGGTCAGGAAGGGGAATGAAATGCTTCTTTTAATAGGCAATTACAAGAGAGACCCGAACGGTGAGACGGAAATAAATCTTCCATTCAAAAATATTTCTGAAATCCGTAACCTGAAAGACAATGGCAAAATAATAAATTCCGGTAAAATCTTCAAAACAAATATACCAAAAGATCAGATAGGCTTTTATTATATCAAAGGAAACTAAAGCAGGAAGACGGATTTGACAAAGCAAATCCCTCCACTGGATGGGCAAGCTTGTGGAGGGTTGCGCTTCGTTCCAACCGTTTAAAGTGATCGGAATAGCCGATCAAGTAGCAAAAATGAGGATAAAAATGAAAAAACAGGACAAATATTTTTTTACGATGGTCGAGCTCCTCGTTGTAATATCGATAATAGTGATACTCGCTGGGATTCTCCTTCCAGCCATGAAGAAAGCCAAAGATTCAGTGCTTAGGATATCCTGCGCGAACAAGTTGAAACAAATACACATAGGTGGAGAAGGATATATTCAGGATTATGATGGATGGATATGCAGCGGCAGGCCTTCTATCTATCCGTTCAGATACTGGTATAGTGAAGTAGGAGAACGTCTTGTGAAAGATAAAAATTTTTTCATGTGCCCTGCGGAAAAAACCGGCTTTGGAGCATATGCCGATGGCCTTTTCACATATACCCACTACGGAATTAACAGTCAAATAACCGGGCTTGGTGCCGGATATGACGATCCGGCTGTCATAAGGAAGATATCTTCAGTTATTCAGCCATCTATAGCTGTATGGGTTATGGATAACGGGGCAAAAAACACTTATGCTTCATATGATCGTGCATATGTCGCGTTCAGGCATGGTTTACTTTCTCCGGCCGGACAGGCGAATTTTATTTATTTTGACGGACATATCGGGTCCCGGCGGTATATTGAGATGAAAGCAGGTTCTGCTGACCTCTTAAAAGGTATCTGACGTTGAAGACTGGCGCTATGCTTTCGGCTTGCCTGCTATTTTCAGTACTCTTACGCCGGAGAGCATGTCGTGGATGGCGCGGCGTTTGGGATTTATCGCTACGATGACAGGAGAAAGTATTCCGAAAATGAACATCAGTACCGCAAACATATATGCCCTGAAAAAGAAAACTTCAGAGAGGTCTTCATCGTTTTTCACTATGAATATGCCCCAAAACCACATGCCGAATGTCTGCGCAAAATACCCGAGCGTCAGGCCGTAGTATAAAAGAGCAATCAGCATGAAAAGAGTGAAGTATTTATGAAAAGTGCTGTTTATTATGTTTGTGTTTACCCAAACTGCTGAAGTTTTTGAAGCATCAAGACAGGTAAAAGTGGCATTCCCTGTATTGTCTGTCCACAGAGAACCCTGCTTGTATCCTTTGCTTTCGTCGTCGTTCCGTGTCGGGGGCTCTTCCGCGTCAGGATTGTTTCTGGGGGGAATGTCTTTCTGCTCAGATGTTAAGTCGGTTTGTTCTGAGTTTGTCTGTTCCTGTTCTTCGGTCTTGCTTTGTTTTGCGTCTGCCGTTTCTTCGGTTTTATTCTGTTCAGATGTCTGTGTTTCCTGACTTTCAGTTTCTTCAGAAAGGGCGGCGCTGTTGAGAACCGCGCTTACTCCCAAAAAATAGAAGACTATACCGAAAACTGAAAGCAATGCCATATCAAAAATAAATGACATTACCCTTAATTTTACTGTAGCGGGCGCCGGGAGATATTTGTATTCAAAAGCGGTTGATTCGGGCTTTTTCGCCTTTTTTCTTTTATCTTTTATAGTGCCCAGCAGTTCGCCCGTGCTTTCCCAGAAACCGGCTTCGTCTTCAACTTCTTCCGGCTGATTTTTTAAGGGGTCTTCAAGAAATGGAAAGTCGCTCGCGGATTTCCATGTATGCAGGAGCGAATTGCGGACAAGGGTTTCCGGCCTTACTTTTCCTGCAGCAACCCACTTCAGTAAAGTCTCCTGGCTGACTGGGCCTCTTTCTATGTCTTCTTTGTCTTTTATGAAAAAATCCATTAGTCCCTCAATAATTCACAAGTAAAATTCTACTGCTTATTTGCAGTATTTCAAACCGAATACTGAAAGCGATTTATTTAAAAAGCCTTTTTTCATTTGGAAAAACAGTATATAAAGTTATATTTATTCTTTCTTGGCAGTGCTGTTTATTTTAACGGATGCAGGATTTTTATGAAGCAGATAAGTACAATATTATTTTCAACGGTATTTTTTCCTCTTCTGCAGCCGGTGTGGGATAAGGAACCGTTCAATATTTCCAATATAAGCAAACCTGACGCGCCGTTTTTTCTCGAAGACGCGGGAATTAAAGAGCAGGGGGCTTATTTCAGGCAACTCCCCGACCCGCGGATAAAAAGCAGGATCGCGCTTTCTCTACTCAAGACCAATAATGAAAAAGCTGTGGAAATCCTGGAAAATATGCTCCGGGACGAGAAAAATGATAATGTGATTTCAGACCTCTTCATTTGTATGTACAGGCTTCGGGACAAAGCTAAAATCACTTATTCGGAACGTATTAAGAAATACATGGAGCATCAGGACCAGCTTATCCGCGGATATGCGGCGGCTTTGTATTTCATAAAAACATCAGACGCGGCGACGATACTTACTATGCTGGAAAAGGAAAATTCGCTTTTTGTTCAGGAGCTTTTATGGAATGAACTTGCTTCAAAGCCCAAATCATGCAATCAGGAGGATTTGAAGAAGTTTCTTCAGTCGAAGGACAGTATCAGAAGGGCAGGGGCCGTAAGAGTGTTGGCGCTGGCTTCAAAGGAACCCGACAGCGTTCCCAAATTGAAAAAAGCGGCAGAAGATGAGCTGCCCGTCAGAATAGCGCTGGCAAAAGCCCTAAAGGAAATGCCGGACGCCGGCAATGAACTGATAGCGAAACTTGCCGAAGATAAGAGCTCTATAGTGAGGGCTTTGGTCGCGTCGTGCGCTGTTTCGGACAAAAGGCTTAAAACGCTGGTAAAACTTTCCGGAGACAAGGACTGGGAAGTTAGAAGGGCCGCCTGCGAAACGCTCGGCGGGAGCAAATCACCGGAAGCAATTTCCGCTCTTCTGGCGAGGATGAATGACAATTATGAACCAGTCCGGACCGCCGCTGAAGACGCACTCGTCAAAATCAATCCCGGAGAGGATACAATAAAAAAATTGACTGAATTTGTGAAAAGTGATGCCCACAGGGACGCGGCCATACGGGTTTTGGGCATGTTGGGAGCGAAGAATTCAGCACTTGATATTCTCAATGTATTGAACGGCAAAGCGGAAGATGAAACGGTACGAAGGGCTGTTGAGGCTTTAGGGCGTCTCGAATGCAAAAGCGCCGCAGACGCTATCGCTTCAAAATCATCCTCAAAAAATCCGGCGGTCAGGAAAGCCGTGGCGTTCACCATAGGCCGACTTGGAGTTGCTTCAACATTTAAAACTCTTGAATTATTGACAAAGGATAAAGATGCTTCCGTTGTTCTGGAAGCAATAAACGCAATGGGCCTTATCGCGGACAAATCCTTCAATAAGAGGCTTAACGAAATTGTCAAAGACGTAAAGCCCTCTACCAGTTCCGATATGCGCGCTTATGCCTGTTGGGCTGTTTCCAGAATCAACGCGCCGACTGACGGCATGATGGAAGAAATGAAAAAACTGTTCCTGAAAAAGATTATTCCGATGGAGGGCGAAAAAACCTATGACGCGGATTATGCCAGGGCCGCCGCCATCATGGCGCTTGTGGAAATGGGCGGAAAAAAGAATGAGCCCTCAATGAAGGCCGCGAAATCGGCAATCAGTTTTTTTCATGAAAACCCTTTTAAAACAAAGGATGAAGACAGTATTACTCTTAAAGAATATATGCGGCAAATCCAGGCAGTTATGAATGGAACGGAAATTAAGCCTGAGCTTGTCCCGACCGTAAAGCCTGAGCTTGTTACGGGTAAGGTACAATAAGAAGGTTCAGACGAATTCTTACTGTATTTTGCCGGCGTTTTATCCAAATATGTGAGAAAGTTATCTTTAATTACAAATTTGTAATTAAAGATCTGCTTTAGTTACAAATTTGTTGTATTTCTAGATGGGCGTGCTGGGTGTTTTTAATGAGTATATTTATTTAAGTACTTTGTTATAAGTATAGATATAAAGCATATCGCATTTTTGGCATGATAAATGCTAGCTATGCGCAAACGGTTTTGTAAACCAAATAAGGAAAGGAACAGGAAAGAAAATGGCAAGTATAAAGACGCCAAAAGATGTATTGGATCTTATCAAGAAGGAAGACGTAAAAGTCGTGGACCTTCGATTCATGGATTTTCCGGGATTGTGGCAGCATTATTCAATTCCGGCGAATGAGCTTGATGAGGGGATGTTTGTCAACGGACGCGGATTTGACGGTTCAAGTATTCGCGGATGGCAGGCTATAAATGAGTCTGACATGCTCGTGAAGCCTGTTCCTGAAACTGCTTTCATAGATCCGTTCTTCATTCATAAGACACTTGTGCTCATTTGTAATATCTGTGATCCTATAACAGGCGAAGATTATACAAGAGATCCCCGCAATATAGCCAGAAAAGCGGAAAAGTATCTGAAGAGCCAGAATATAGCTGATACAGCATACTACGGGCCGGAAGCTGAATTCTTTATTTTTGATGAAGTGCGTTTTGATCAGAACGAACATGAGGGTTTCTATTTTGTTGATTCAGTTGAAGGACGCTGGAATACAGGCAGGGATGAAAAGCCGAACCTCGGTTACAAGCCCCGTTACAAGGAGGGTTATTTTCCTGTTCCTCCCACCGACAGCCAGCAGGACTTGAGAAGTGAAATGATGCTGATAATGGATCAGATAGGCCTGAATATAGAATGTCAGCACCATGAAGTAGCGACAGGCGGACAGGCTGAAATAGATATGCGTTTCGCGCCGCTGGTACAGATGGCTGATAATGTTCTTAAATTTAAATATGCCATCAAGAACACAGCCAAAAAACATGGCAAAACTGTAACATTCATGCCCAAGCCGCTTTTCAAGGACAACGGCAGCGGCATGCACGTGCATTTTTCATTATGGAAAGACAACAAGAACCTGTTTGCCGGAGACGGATATGCCGGTATGTCCAAAATGGCGATGTACGTAATTGGCGGTCTTATCAAGCATGCTCCAGCTCTCCTTGCCTTCACGAATCCGACTACAAACAGCTATAAGCGTCTTGTTCCGGGTTATGAAGCGCCGGTGAACCTTGCTTATTCAAGCCGTAACCGCAGCGCCGCGGTCAGGATACCGATGTATTCATCCTCGGAAAAGGCCAAGCGTATTGAATTCCGCTGTCCGGACCCGAGCTGCAACCCGTATCTGGCGTTTTCAGCCATGCTCATGGCGGCGATCGACGGCATCAATAACAAGATTGATCCGGGTGCTCCGCTTGACAAGGATATTTATGATCTTCCGCCTCAGGAACTGGCTAAGATACCTCATACGCCGGGTTCATTGCGTGAAGCTCTTACGGCCCTTGAGGAAGACCATCAGTTCCTTCTTAAAGGCGATGTATTCACAAAGGATGTTATCGAGACATGGATTGACTACAAGATGAAAAATGAAGTCGAAGCTATGGACCTTCGTCCGCATCCGTGGGAATTCGCATTGTATTATGATATTTAATTGCGGTTTTAACTGAACTGCAATTTGACGGGCCGCCTACCTCCCCTTGGCGGCCCGTCTTTTTTTTGTTTCAAAAAAACAGACGCCGGGATAAAGCGGTATTTTTAAATTCATTTTAAAAGTGTATTGTAGCTTCATTTGAGGAGTCTGTTAAAATCTGATGAAACCTTCACTTGAAAAAATACTGGATTTTTCCGAAAACCTGGATAAGGAACTGGTCGAAAGGCATCTGCGTTATCTTGATGACGCGTATTTCGAGCGTTTCAATATAGCACAGATATGCGGACACCTCGAAACACTCTCAGCGCTGTCCCGGGAGAACCCCGTTGAAGTCCTGCTTACTCATACCTATGGAAAAGAGCAGTCCGTCGAGTGTACAATCGTATCTTATGACTATTCAGGGGTTTTTTCCATAATCACGGGCATTCTGGCGGCAATGGGCTTTAACATCATTTCGGGCGAAATATTCACATATAAGAATATAAAACCCGAGGCTTCCGGGAAAAAGTTACGGAGAAGGATGGCCCCTAAAAAAATACAGAAGGAAGCCGCCAGGGAACGCCGCCAGATAATAGACCATTTTTCGGGGAAGATAAACAGCCGGCTTCAGGGGGATTTGTGGTTTGAGCAGTTCAGGGAAAAATTGAAGGCTGTCATAATTCTACTGGAAAAAGCCGATGAGACGTCGATAAAACTTGCCAGGGCGCAGGTCAATGAAATGGTTACGCGCTACCTTATGGGCATTGACGCTTCCGGGTATTCAATGCTTTATCCCGTTCAGATAGAAATCGAAAACAATAATGAGACAGGGACGAAACTGAAAGTCGTTTCACAGGATACTCCGGCTTTTCTGTATGCGATGAGCAGTTCACTGGCTTTGCAGGGAATTTCAATTGAGTATGTCCGTATCCGCACTATTCTCGGAAGAATAGAGGACATCATAATAGTAAACGACAAAAACGGCAATCACATAGAAGACCCGAAGGCGCTGGATAAACTTAAACTTACAGTGCTTATGACTAAACAGTTCACATACTTTCTGGATAAGGCGCCTGATCCGTATTCAGCTCTTTCGCGTTTTGAGCAGATAGTAGCTGATACGGTGGAACTTCCCGACAGCGGCAACTGGCTTAATATGCTTTCAGACCCGCATTCAATGGATAAGCTGGCAAAGGTACTGGGGGCCAGCGATTTTCTTTGGGAAGATTTCATACGTTTGCAGTATGAGGCGCTCATGCCGATATTGAAACCGCATGTCTCTGAAAAATCCATTGCAGGCCCTGCCGAAAACATTCCGGATAGACTTGCCGAGTTGCTCTCAAAGGCTTCTTCCTACGAAGAAAAGAAGACCTTTCTCAATGACTTTAAAAACAGGGAATCTTTCCTTATAGATTTGAATCATATCCTTGATCCGGAAAGTAATTTTAGAACGCTTTCCGAAAGTCTCAGCTGTCTGGCTGAAGCCATCGTCAGGGCTTCTTCAGACATAGTATATGAAGATATGACCGCAAAATACGGAAAACCTCTCAGCGTTGCGGGAATGGAAGCTTCTTATGCCATCTTCGGGCTCGGGAAAATGGGAGGCGCGGCACTGGGGTATGCTTCCGATATCGAATTATTATATATATACAGCGACAACGGCAGAACAGACGGGGCACAATCCATAAACAATACTGAGTTCTTTTCAAACATGGTGCTGGAAGTGTCCAAATTTATAGTCGCCAAAAAGGAAGGCATATTTAAAATAGATTTAAGGCTGAGGCCTTACGGTGAAAGCGGCCCCTTGGGTGTGAGTCTGGAAAATTTCTGCCGCTATTACGGGCCTGGCGGTACGGCGCATTCTTATGAAAGGCTGGCGCTTGTGCGTCTCAGGGCCATCGGAGGAGATGAGGAGCTTGGAAAACAGGTGGAAAGACTGCGTGATGAGTTTGTGTATTCGCTTTCTCTTATTGATATGCAGGCTGTCAGAAAACTTAGAAAAGTGCAGTTCAGGGAAAAAGATATACCAGGGCAGTACAATGCCAAGTTCAGTCAGGGCGCGCTTGTTGACATTGAATATTCAGTCCAGCTTCTTCAGGTTATTTCAAGGGGCAAAAACGCACGGCTGATGACTCCGCGGATCCACAGCGCGCTTGAAGCGTTGAGAGATTCTGGAATACTTACAGCGGAAGAGCAGGAACAACTTAATGCGGCGTATGATTTTTTCAGGAACCTCATAAACGCGCTGAGAATGCTCAGGGGGTCCGCTAAAGATTTGTGTCTGCCGGGAGTCGATTCAGACGAATTCATGCATCTTGCCAGAAGAATGGGTTTTACCCAGAAAGGCGACTTGAGCGCGGCACAGCAATTGATGGTCGAATTTGAAACGCACACAGCTCTTGTCCGTTCATTTGTTGAGCGGCATCTCGGAAGAGATTCACTGCCCGCGCCTGAAATAGGAAATGTTGTGGACATTATAATAAATGATAATCTTCCTGAAGAAATTTACAGGCCTATATTGAAAAACGCGGGCTTTGAGAACGCCGACAGGGCTTTTACAAATTTGAAGGGACTTGCCGGAACAGATCGCAGGAGGGAGCTTTTTGTAAAGCTGGCGGTGCTTGCGTGTGATATTCTAAGGCATGAACCGGACCCTGATATGGCGCTGAATAACTGGGAGCGTTTCACGCAATCGCTTCCAGATATACAATCTCATTTCAATCTTCTTTTTTCGCAACCCCGGCGTCTCGGGATACTTATCGGTATATTTTCAAGGAGCCAGTTCCTGGCGGACACGCTTATTAAGAATCCGGTTTTTTTTGAATGGGTTACATCTCCTGACAACCTCTATAAAAAACATAGTTGTGACGATCTGAAAGATGAACTCCGTTCAATAGCCTCGGAGTTTTCCTCAGATTCCGACTGGCTCTGTTCTATGAACAGGTTCAGGAAAAGGGAAATGCTGAGAATAGGTACATGCGATATGTGTCTCAAATTTCCATTCAGGGACCTGACCCTTGACCTTGCAAACCTGGCAGGGTCCATTATAGATATCGCGCTGGAAAAAATCTGGAAGGGAATGATAAGAGAAAATCCGGAATGCGAAGAGGCCGCTCAGTGTTTCAGTGTTCTGGCATTCGGGAAGCTCGGCGGCAGCGAACTCAATTACAGTTCCGATATAGATCTCTTGGGAATATATGACGAGGATAAATTCAAAAAAGCTGAAATATCGGGGAAAATCAAAGCATCTGAAATATTTTACCCGGTAATGGAAAAATTGAGAGACGAACTTTCCAGACATACGGAGGAAGGATATTCATACAGGGTTGACTTGCGTTTGCGTCCTTACGGCAGAAGCGGCCCTCTTGTGTCGTCCCTACGCTCTATAGTGTCTTATTATGCTTCTACGGCGGCCCTCTGGGAAATACAGGCGGCTTTGAAATTGAGACCGGTGGCCGGGAACATCGAAACGGGAAATAAATTAATGCTCGCCCTCGGGGATATTCTCAGCCGGGAGAGAAGCAGAGAAGAAGTTTTTACTTCCATCAGAAATTTGAGAGAAATTTCGGTAAGGAAACAGTCCAGCGGCAGGAACGCTTCATCAACGGACATAAAAAGCGGTATAGGAGGGATAAGAGAAGTAGAGTTTCTTGTTCAGGGACTGCAAATGATAAACGCCCATAAATATCCTTCGCTGATTAATGGAAACACTTTGAACTCCCTTGAGCTTCTACATGAAAACAAAATACTTTCAAGAGAAAAGGCAAAGCAATTGTCTGAGGATTACATTTTTCTGAGAGTCATAGAGCATTATCTTCAGATACTTGAAGATCAGCAACTCCATTCCCTTCCGGTGAATCCTAAAGAACTTTCAGCATTGGCTAAACGTGTGCTGGGAATAAAAGAAGACTTTAATTCATTCAGCGTCAAGCTCAATGAATGCCTCTGCCGTGTACATAATCTATACAGCGAGTATATTGAAAAAGACTGAACTATTGCCTGAATGTCGGCAATCCTCTAAGTTCGCGTGCCCTTATCGGGGAACCATCCGGATTTACGAGGCGGCATGTCAGGAATATGAGCAGATTTGTTTTACTGCTGCTTTTAGCTTTTGACTGGAAAGCCCTTCCTATCAGAGGAATGTCACCCAGTATCGGATACTGGTCGTTGATAGTGGCTGTTTCATCCTTTATTATGCCGCCGAGGATTATGGTCTCACCATCATATATTGAAACCGTAGTTTCGACAGTTCTTGCCTCAATAATGGGCATTCTTATAATATTGTCATAAGGAGTGTTTGTTACTGTTACCGAATAACTGTAATCTGTCCAGCCAACCCTCTCCTGTACTACGGGATTCATTTCAAGAGTAATTGTATAACGGTCGGCATCAACATTCGGCCTTACTTTCAATATAATGCCTTCCTGCGTCGCGTCGCCGAACGTGGGAGTGGAACCTACAAATATCGATGTGGTAGCAGATGTTCCACCGGTTGTAGAACTTGACTGGTTGGCTATTGTTGCTTCACCCCATTCTTCCGGGTAATAATATTCCGTTACCATACGAATTGTGGCTTCCTGCCCGTTCAGTGTTGTAACTCTGGGTGTTGAAAGGACATCGCTGGTATCTGTCTGGTCAAGCGCGTGTATTACAGCGTTTACAGTGGTACCGTCATGGTAAAAGGTCCCCCAGTTGAAAGCCTGGTCCGGTCTGGTGCCGGATGCTATATTTCCAACTCCGTTAGTACCGACATTTCTTACCACATTGTCGTTGGCGTCATACAGATGCGCTCCATAGTGTTCATTTGGGTCAATTGGCCAGAAATGAGTGTTATCGACAGCCTGGGTTCTTGATATAGTATATTGGAAACCCAATTCTTCCAGATCGTTCTGTCTGACTTCAACAAATTTTGTCTGTATAAGCACCTGAGGATCAACCGAGTCAAATTCATTATGAATGATTTCCTCTATCTTTTTGAGGTTATCTGGAGTATTTGTCGCAATAAGGCGGCTTATTCGGTTGTCATAAACAATCTTGGAACCTGCGGGAAAATCAATACCGCGGTTCTCAAAGTGTCTTTTAACTGTCTCGGCGTCGCTTCCGCCAATCTGATCAAGGGCTTCCTGGTCGAGAGGATAAATCTTGGTCTCCACTTCATCAAGAGGAACGTCTTTTGACGCAATTACAACAGCGTATTTTTCAACTCTGAACTTCAGATTTGAGCCGCGGCATATATATTCAATAGCTTTGCCCAGAGGTATGTCGTTAACAACCATTGTCGCTGTAGGAACTGAGCTGCTGGCTGTTCCTTCGGTAACGGTGGTTGTTTCCGCGGCAGCTCCGCCATCCTCGGCTTTTTTTTCTGTTTTTTCAGCGCCGTCAGCAGCTGGCGTTTCTGTTTTTTCCGTTGTCTCGCCGCCTTCACCGCCGCCGGCACTGGGTGTACCGGAAAGACGCAGAAATATATTTACGCCGACCTTCTCAGGGTCAATGTCCTTGCTGCGTTTTTTCAGGTATTTTACAACGGTAGGTATGGTTGTTTCTACAAATTCGATGCTGTCGATAACGATATTATTGAGTTTTTGATGTATTTTATCTTCAGTTTCTATTTTCTGGACGGAAACATTATTCAGAGCACTTGTGTCGCCTGATAAAGTCCTTGGAACGACAGGTGTAACCATTTTCCATTCTACTTCCGCCAATCTTTCGTCACGGGTTGTTGTTGTGCGCTTATTTCCCTCAGCCAGAGTTTTGATGTTGATTTTTCTCAGAAAGTCAATAGCTTTGGTTTGATATGGGTCAATAAGCAATACTTCTTCAAATTTATCTCTTGCCCTGTCGTATTGTCCATCATTGTAAAAAACTTCTCCCTGTTTTAAGAGAACATCAATGCTGTAGGACCTTGTTTTTTCTTTCGGATCAACAGTTTCAGGGTCTTTTTCTTTTCTGTAAGTTACGACATCCTTCATCTTATTGTAAATTGCGATGCGTTCATCCATTTTTGCTTTTGACGGGGGATATATTTTTATAGCTTCTTCGCAAAGTGAAACAGCCCTGTTATATTCCTGGGCCTGCACAAGCTTTTCCGCCTGGGCCGCTATGTCTTCGGACCAGTAATAATAAGATCTGGAGATGGCTTCATTGCATTTATCTATTTTTTTCTGTATGTATTCACCGGCCGGACTGCATTTTCTGAGGGACTCGACAGCCTTCAGGTATTTGTCAACCGCTTCCTTGTAAGAGCTTTTGGCAAACGCGACATTGCCTTCTTTTACAAATTCATCACCCCGCAGTTCAGCTTCCTGGCGTGAAACTGTTTCTCTTCCGGCTTCGCTCATATCAATTTTTGAACCGGTATTCTGTGAAACAGCTTTCTGAGAGAAAAGCATGAACAAAACCAAAAGCGGCATGAACTTGAGATATTTACTTACTGTCATTTAATCCTCCTGAAACGATTTTAGAGACTGAATTCATTCCGTAAAACCCGCATAATTATCTGTTAAACTCTGGTATTCCTCTCAAGGCATTCGGCCTTACGGGGACACCGTCATTATTCATGAGTCTTGTAGTAACAAACATTAAAAGATTTGTTTTTTGCGTTCTGTCGAAAGTACTGGCAAAAAGGCGTCCCAGTATAGGTATTTCACCCAAGCCCGGCCATCTGTCATCTCTCGCGGCGTGTTTATCTTTGAGCATACCGCCGAGTACAACGGTTTCTCCATCGAATACTTTTACGTTGGTGTCAATATCGCGCCGTGTAATTTCAGGCATCATAATTACAGGCCTGCCGCTAAGTGTTACCGTATCGCCGGTGGTCATTACTATCTGGAACGGATAGGTTGTCCACCCTGTGAGACTTGTTATTTCCGGGTGCAGATGCAATGTTATGGTATAGTTATTCGGACTTACCGTAGGCGTCACTTCAAATCTTATCCCTATATCGGTGGCGTCCCCGAACTCAGGATATGCGGGAGTATATGAGAACGTACTGGTGCTTACGCTTATTTCCGGCTCTGTCCATGATGTGGGATAATATTCTTCCCTGACCATTCTTATGATGGCGGTCGTACCGCTTGTGGCTATGACTTTAGGGGCGGAAAGGATTTCCGTTCTGCCGCTCTGGTTCATTGCGTTAACCGTCAGGGCTATATTATATGCGTTATCCGGCCCGAAATTTGGAAGCACCTGAAGGTTGTTTATCAGTTTATCCGGACGGTCTGCTGTGGTTGTGCTGTTGAAATTTTCGTTGTTTGCGTAAGATCTGAGAATTTTCTGTGTGGTGGCGATAGCCGGTCTTGGGGCGGTGGTGTTGGAATTGGAATAATCTGTCCAGAGGGTCCAGTCAAACCCGAGTTCTTCCATATCAGTTTGTGTCAGTTCGAGTATTTTGGATTCAATCAGAACTAACGGGGTTTGAATGTCCAGGTCACGGAGCAGGTGCTCAAGTTTTCTGAGACTTTCGGGAATATTTTTGACGATAAGTTTGCCAGAACGTCTGTCGTATGCGATAGTGGCGCCGGCTTCAAAAGGTATGCCTCGGTCGATAAAATATTGTTTGAGGGCTTCGGACGCGGCTGTAGATGTTGCTGTGCTTCCGCCGGCGGCCCCTGTTCCGGTCGTGCCCGAAGTTGTTTTGCTGAAAGTCTGTGTCTGATCAAAAAGCTCTTTGTCAGCGATAACATCTTTCTTTTCTTCCTTGTCTGACGCGCCACCTGAAATTGATGATATCAGCGCCGCCCGGACCTGAAAAAAGCGGGTTTCCATTTCATCGATATCTTTATCGCCGATAAGTACGGCTTTTTCCTCAATTCTCCACTTCAGGCTAGCGCCCTGACAGAGGTAACGGATAGTGTCGTACATGGGGATATTGTCAAAAGTCATTGTGACTCTTGGAGGGGCAGCCTGCATGGCAGGGCTTAACTGAAGGGAAAGACCGACGCCTAGACCTTCCGGGTCCAACTGCTTGCTTCTCGTCATAAGATATGTTACCACCGCGGTTATTGAGGCGTCTTCAAATTCTATTTTGTCAAAAACTATGTTCTGAAGCTTTTCAAATATCCCCGACTTAGGCGTTTTCTTGACTATCGGCCCTGTCTCTTTGGGCTTTATGGCTTCGGTGGGGAGTATACCCTGATTCCAGTTCCATTCGACTTCCGACATTCTTTCAGTAATTTCGACTTCTCTTCTTTGAGAGGCGATGTTATACATTTTACGATATACTCTATCAAGAAATAATGTGGCTTTTTCATTATAGGGATCTTTAATCAGGACTTTTTCGAGGTTGTCCCTTGCCTGCTCATAACGGCTGTTTTTGAAAAAGACTTCAGCTTCCTTGATGAGAAGGTTAATATCTTCTTTTCTGATTTTATTTTCAGGGTCAATTGCACTGAGTTTTGTTTTGTCTACGAATTCGACGGCGTCATTATATTTTTTTGCGCGGGCTATGAGACTATCAAGAGATTTCTGTTTTTCCGGACAGATATTGGAAGCCGATTTTGCCAGAGTAATGCATTCCTGATACTTTTTCTCAAGAAATGCGGTGGCAGCGTCTCTTTCAAGTTTGGTAGCCCAGTCGTATTTGAGTTTTTTTACGAAAGTTTCCAGTTTTCTTTTTTTCAAGTCTATGAAAGGACCGGTAAGGTTTTCCAGCTTTGTTTTTGCGGAGATGCATTTTTCACTGGCCTCAAAAAATTTGCCATTGGCGGCGAGTTTTTCGGCGTCTGATATTAAATTGTTCACATCATCAATTACAGCTTGTCTTCTTTCCTTTTCTCCCTGCGCAATTGCGTCTGCTGTTATTTTTCCTGTCTCCTGAGCGAACGACTTAGAATTGAAGAACAGTAAGGATAACAATGCTATACTAAAAAGACCGCCTACTCTGATTTTCGCCATATCCGCTCCCTGATTTTGATTTTTATTCGTTAAACTGGGGCTGTTTGGATTCAAAAGCCCGACTGCCCGTTTGCGGCGGGGAGAGCAGAGCTCTGTCTGTTATATCAAAAACTTTGCCTTTTTCTTTCTGCGCGCCATCAAGCATCTTTAATTTTACAGATTTCTTTATGGCGTTCACTTCTTCCACTACATATTTTTCAAAGCCCGTGTCTTTGTCTCCAATCGTGAATTCTTTGCCGATAGAGAGAGAATACGTCTTCTGTGTTGAGGTATCTCTGAGTGTTACCTTTTCAGTTGGAGCGAAAGCCGTTTCCCCTACGGTAAGGATTACCTTTTCGGGGGAGCCTTCCTGTTGAATGATGACTTCTGACTTATCCCGTTTCACGGTAGTGCCCAGAGACTTGTCGAATTTTTCTTCAGTCTTCTTTTCGATGTCTATTATCTTGTACGTATCGCCATCAATAGTTATTTTATCATTCAATTTTGGGAAAATATCCCTCCACTTGCCTTTGTTTCTCAATTCAACATATAATTCCCAATTGCTCTTATCCTTATCTTCGTGGACCCTTACTCTTTTTAATTTGATATTGAGCCTGGACCTCTCAATATTCACGACCTGCAATCTTTGCGCGAACGGAGGGTGTATTTTGGGATTGCTGATGCCCTTTTCATCATATCTGTACTCATCATAATTGGAGAAGCCGTCGCCGTCTTTATCCCCTGATTTATCAGAGGGGTCCGCTGAATTCATCGCATGTTCTTTTTCTGTTTTATCGGGAATACCGTCACCATCAGTGTCTTCAATTTTCTTATCTATGATAGTGGTGTCCGGCTGGGGCAGTTTACCCGAGCAGGAGGGACATAAGTGAGGATCGTTAAAAAAGAAATATCTGGGTATTACTTTATGACAATGAGGGCAACGGGAACATTCGATGGCGATCATCAGATCAGTGAATACCTTATCATCTTTTTCTCTGGCTGTTGACGCCATCCATATGCCGCCTTTTGCCATATTCTCCTGTATATTGTAAAGAGGGTCATTAAAGTCGATTTTTTCATAATCAGGGGCCTTGTGAGGGAGCTGAAGGTCTTCCGGCTTTACAGTCAGAGATGTCATGATGATTTTTATCTGGTAAACCAGAGAGATTACAAAAACCAGCAGAAGCACTGCCAGAATAAACTTTTCATAATGTTTTTTTATGAATGACACTTTGCGCAAATCTCCAGGATTTTATTATTTCTTTACTTTCAGCTCTTCGCCCGTATAAATCACGTATTCAAACTCTATAACGGCCTTGCATATTTTACTTACCCCCAATATGCGCGAACCATAACTTCTTCTCTGGTTGAACGGCAACTTTTCGTCCTCTTCTTCAGGTTTCAGTGTTTTGTCTCTAGGGTCCCGTGGAGCACTTTCCCTTGCCGTAGTAGTTGTATGTCTTGTCTCCGTGATTTTTTTAGCCTCGTCGACTAACTTGTCCAAAGATACGTCTTTTATAATATATATTTTATTTTCCTTATAAGCTTCTTGAAGACTGTTGACAAATTTTCTTATAGAGTCCATGTCTCCGGTTATTGTGATTGAATATCTGAATTTGACAAAACCCTTATCTTCTTCACCTGCTAAACCGTTCAGCTTGCTGACCGAATCAATCTGTCTTATATCCGCGCTTACGAGCCTGTTGACTATGTCTTCCAACATTACCCAGTGCTTCATTATGAACGGTATATCTTCATACAATGGCATTTTTGTGTCATATTCGCTGAAGCCGAAAGGAAATTTTACGATGTCAAAAGCCGTCTCTCCTGAGCCACTGGTCTTTTCCTTGCTGCCGGTCAGTTTTAATGTTAATCCGCGCTGCATTGCGAATATGTAGGTTTTGCAATTGACATCGCTCATGGTCCTCGGCAGGCCCAGAGCGGCAAGGATGAACGTATCTATATTGCTTTGGTCAACTATTTCCACAGTGCTTGCTTGCATGGCCTTTGTGAATTCATTCATGGCCGCTCCAAGTTTTTCCTGAGGAAGTGTACTTTTGAATTTTATCAACAACTGGAACTCGTTCGAACCTTTTTTAGCTTCTTTTTTCCAGAAAGTATGGAAGCTTTTAAGAAGCTCATCTTCTGTCAGGCCAAGTGTTTGAGCAAAAGCCCCTAAGGCTTTTTTATGCGGTTGTCCGAAAAGACATTTTATCTCTTTCAGTTTTTTATCAAAAACATCTCTGTCTTCTTTTATTCTCTTGAGGTTCTCGGCCAGAGGCGCGGGCTTCTGTTTAATGAGGCTTTTTATTTCCTCTTTGATTTTTTCCACCTCATGCATGGATTTTGTCATATCTCTATGCTTCATCAGGGTCATATATGAAAGCCCTATGCCTATCAGCAATGCCACTGACAGGACTACTACCATTACCATATTTTTCTTTACGAATTCCATTATGAAATACCTGTTATTTTCTTATGGGCTTTTTCAGTTTGATTTCCATTTTGAACGAAGTTATGTTGTTATCCCCCATTGCCGGCAGAAAATATACTGTTTTGACCTCTTCAATATTATTGGTGAAGAATGGGGATTTTATAAGACGTTCCTTGAACTGTTCTTCAAGTGAGTCACTGTGTCTTTCAAGAAGAGAATGGCCCTCTACCTGAATCCAGTTTATTTCGGAAGAAGTTTTGGGAACGGACGCAGAGCCTGGAGACGATCTTCTAGGCGGTGCTCCGAATACAGGAAAAAGGCTTCCGGGGCCGGGTCTGTCCGCTTCGTGTGTACTTGTCGCAGTGCCGCTGCCGCTGCCCTTGAATTGGGTCAGCCAGACCTTATCCGGCAAGAGATTCTGTATTTCATTGAGAAGGTCTACCCAGTTTACTCTTTCGCTTATGATTTTCTGAGCATGTTCATAATCTTTTCTGCTGTTCTGAAGGTCTCGTATCGCATTTTTCACGTCCGTGAGGAGCATTGTTGTCTTATTGACCATTGTCTTTGCCATCTCAACCCTGTTTTCCTCAAGTTTTTTCTGTCTTGAGAAACCGAAGAATGTAATGGCAAGGCAGAGGAGTACTGAAAAAGCACTTGCGTAGAAATAAGGTATTTTCTGTTTCAGCTCATGGAGTCTTTTGAGAGATTCAGGTATAAGCGATATTTCAATAGGGCAGACTGTTATGAATCTGAGCCCGAGCCCTATCACTTCAGAATACATGTGTGCCAGATCCCCAAGACTTTCCTTATCTATTTCCGGTGAAAGCGATACCACCTGAAACGCGTTGAAATAATCAACCGGTATTCTGAGTTTTTCAGAGAAAAATCTGGGTGTGAACGCCATTACGGAGCTTCCACCTGTAAGCCACAGCTTGGACGGTTTTTTGCCTTTTTGCTGTGAACGGTAAACATTTATTGAACGGTTAATTTCTCCGTGAAGCCGTGTCATTACATTTCTTACTATCTTCGATACTGTGGCGGCGACTTCTGAATCCGGCTCTTCATATGCTCCGCCGAGTGCTACAAAACCGTGCCTTCTTTTCATTTCCTCCGCATCGGCAAACGGTATTCCGAATTCCTTGCTTATCTGCTGTGTTATAGAGTATCCGGCTATTGGAATCGTTCTTACAAAAAAGCGTCCGCTGTCTATGAATATCAGGCTTGAACAGCGACTGCCTATATTCAGAATCATTTCACAATCGCTTTCTCCTATTCCATTTGCCCTCGCGGAATTGAAACATGCTGTCGGCGCCACTTCAATCAGGGCTATTTCTTTGCCTGCGTCCTCTATTATCTGGGTCATCTGCTTTATCAGGTCATTTTTGACCACTACGAAGACAACTTCTATTTCATTTTCGGCCTCTGTTTCAGCGCTTTTTATCAGCTGATAGTCCCATATCACTTCTTCTATAGGGAAGGGCACATTCTGCTTTGCCTCATATTCTACTATCTGCCTGACGCGGCTTTCTTCCTCGCCTACGGGCGGAAGCTTTACAAAGCGCAGGAATGAGGATTGTGCGGAAATGGAAAGATTCACTCTTTTGGCTTTAAACCCGTTCTCTGAGAGAGTGTTTTTAAACGAGAGGGAAAGGGATTCCAGTAATTCATCTTCTTTTAGATCTCCGCCATATTCTGCAAAGGCGAATTTTTCCAATATGATGCCGCCCTCGGCGGGGTACACAAATTCAGCAATTTTCAAACTGTCATTACCAATGTCAACAGCCAAAATTGATTCTGTTTTCGCCATGATTATTTTTTCCCGGTTTCCACTGCTTTAATGAGTTCGTAGTTATCGTATTCAAGAAAAGCCCAAGGCGTTTTATTCCGAGGATAAATTGTATCCGCCAGTTTAGGTACAGGGGATGTCATTTCATCTGTTCTGCTGAAATTGGAAACAGCCGTCTTGTCATTTCTTGGATAATAAGCGCGGCCCAGAGGCTTGCCATTTCTGTCGTAAAAAGTAACTCTTATTTCTATTGACTTCATCAGGTCGCCGGCCCTCATATCAGAACGGCCATACCTATGCAGTATCTGCGGCGGTATGTATGCGTCAGCTTTGTGTTTTTTATTATCCATCGCGACTGACCAGTAAAGAGTTCTTCCCATAAACTTCACGATGATGTTTTTTCCTTTGTACATGGAAGGATAGAGTACTTCATAGAGTATCTCAAGATCGTCCATCCATTCAATATCCGAGCTTTTTCCGGTTACATCCGGGAGAACATAGGTAACGTCAATGCAGAGCCATTTGCCTTTTGATGCCGCAGCTGAACTACTCGTGTTGTCTGCTGTAATGCGGGGTGTCTCCAGAAATTTCAGCTTTACCTCGACATCTTTGATGAGCCTGCTGTCTCTCGGCAAGTCCTTTTCCGCGGAAAAGATGGAACCCGATACCAGAAAAAACGCCAACACCAATACTGCAAGCCTTAGTAGCCCCATAGTATCACCTTCTTAATTTAATAGCTGAGAAATAATCTGATATACAATTTAACAATATAGACTTGGAAATATTCCTCTGCAAATCATTTATCAATGAAAATTAAAAAAAATAAACATTTTTTGATACCCTTCTGGAATTGGTATCAGATTGAACGGTCTATTGGTGTCAGGAATGTTCCTGTATCAAAAAAAACTCTAAGATTTTCTGCTGTCCTGAGAGACTTTCTCTTTACTGATTCTGCTGTATTGAAAGCATTGTGAGGGGTCATTATCACATGAGGATGCTTCATAAGTTCTGATATGGCTTCCAGGCTTTCCTTTGCGGCCCCTGAAAACGATGCTGTTGGGATCTCATCCCTTAGCACCGCTGCCAATTCTCTTTCATGATCATAAACATCCAGTCCGACTCCATGTAATATATTTTCCTTCAGTAATTTAACTAAATCCTGAGCTGGTGATATTTCGCCTCTGGCTATATTGATGAAGATTGAACCGCGGGGCATCCGGGAAAGGAGCTGGTAGTTGAGCATCCCGCGTGTTGATGATGTAAGCGGGAGGGCGCATACCATTATTTCCGCGTCACTTAAACCATCTTCAAAAGAAACATAATCAATGTCCAGTTTTTTCCCCAGCTGATGATTGGGTTTTATGTCCACTCCCATTATCTTCATTCCAAGCCCATGAGCTATGTCGGCAATCTCTCCGCCTATCTTCCCCACTCCTGCTATAAGTATTTTGCGGCCTCTAAGTTCTTTTCCGGTAAGTCCATCTCTATTAAAGGTTTTAAAGGCCTCTTCCTGGGCCCTTATATCTCTCAGCAGAGCTGTCCATAACAGCATAGCCTGCTCTGCCACCGCGCGTGCCGCATAGTCTGGAAGGTATGCGGTCAGTATTTTCTTATTTGACGCTTTTTCAATGTATTCCGTGATGTGGTCATAGCCGGTTGAGCGTGTGATGATGGCGGAGAGCTTCTCCGCCCAATCTAGAGGTATGATTGATTGTGTCCGGGTGCTGATGATGGATGATGGCGGTGTTTTGTGATTGCTCTCCTGCACTGTCTTCCATGTAAAAAAATATTTTCTGTTTTCCGGGAGTACCTCTCTCAAAACAGATTCTTCCTCCTGGAAAGCTTCATAAAAAACCGCATCGTATTCAGGCATAATTCTGATCGCCGGTTGCTGTTGGTTATTTTTTTACTGGAATTTCTGCCGGCAGTTTTCCATCTGTCGTTGTTTTCTTATCAATGCTTTTGTTCTTCACGTCCGTCTTGTCTGTTACTGCCGCGGGCGCGCTCTGAACAGGCAATTTGGTTTCGATTTCTTTAAGAGGAAGATTCTGGGTAGCGGTGCTCTTCACGTTGGTTTCTGTTTCGACTATGCTTTTGGGTTTATCCCTATGTCCTGTTATTATTGCCAATGTAAGTATCAGCACAAAGAAAAATGTAGTGAGTATGACTGTGAGTTTTGTAAGATGTGAACCGGCATGGGCCCCGAAAACTGATTCCCCTACTCCTCCAAATGCCGATCCGAAACCTCCGCCTTTAGACTGCTGTATCAGCACAAGCCCTATAAGCAGAATTGCGACTATTACAACTAACGTATAAAGAACTATTGTCAGAACTTCCATAATTTTCTCCTGAGTTTTTAATTATAATCCTATATATATAGTATAGAAGGGAAAAAAAACAATATACGCTTTATCCATATATTGCAATATTATGGACTTTCAAAAATAAAAAAAACCGGATAGCAATTTTCATTGCCTCTGGCTTTTTTTCTACGGATTATTTACTGCTGGCGTTTTTTATCAGATCGGCAAAACTATCGGCCTTAAGGCTTGCGCCGCCAATGAGTCCGCCGTCTATATCCGGCTGCTTTACCAGTTCCGCGGCGTTGTCGGCTTTCATGCTGCCGCCGTATTGTATCCTTACCGCTTCGGCTGTTGTTCCGTCAAAGAGTCCGGCAATGGCTTTGCGGATATAAGCATGTGTTTCTTCCGCCATTTCAGGAGTGGCCGTCTTGCCTGTTCCTATTGCCCAGACCGGTTCATACGCTATGACTATTTTATTCATGTCCGCAGATGTCAGGCCCGCGAAACCTGCCTTTATCTGCTTGGCCAGAACGGCTTCAGTTTTCCCGCCTTCGCGTTCGTCGAGAAGTTCTCCTATGCAGACGATAGGTTTAAGTCCGGCTGCGAGCGCGGCTTTCAGTCTCTTGTTTACGGTTTCGTCCGTTTCTCCGAAATACTGGCGTCTTTCGCTGTGCCCGATTATTGCATATTCGACTCCGGCTTCCTTGAGCATTCCGGCGGAAATCTCTCCGGTGAAAGCTCCGTTATCGGCCCAGTGAACATTCTGCGCGCCGACTTTTATGTTTGAGCCTTCGGCGGCCTTTACTACAGCCGCGAGCGTTGTAAAAGGCGGACACACTACTATGTCGACATCATTGTATCCCGCTACTCTGCCTTTCAAATCCTCAACAAGGGCTTTTCCCTCTGAGCCGCTCTTGTTCATTTTCCAATTGCCTGCTATTATAACTTTTCTAGCCATGATATTATATTCTCCAGTTCTTTGATTAAAGATCGTTAAGTGCCGCTACGCCGGGGAGCTTTTTACCTTCGAGGAATTCAAGGGACGCGCCGCCGCCTGTTGAGATATGAGTCATCTTTTCGGCGAGCCCGCTCTGGTTGACAGCCGCCACTGAGTCGCCTCCGCCGATGATGCTGACGGCGCCGCTGTTCGCGACGGCCTTGCAGACTTCCATCGTGCCTTTGGCGAAGTTGGACATCTCAAAGCATCCCATCGGGCCGTTCCATACTATGGTTTTTGCTTTTGATATTTCATCTGAATAAGCCTTGATTGTCTGAGGGCCTATGTCAAGCGCCATCCAGCCGTCCGGAATGTCATTGGCGACTACCTTTATCTGTGCGGCGTTGTCAAACTTATCTGCCGCGAGATTGTCGAGAGGCAGCATGAATTTGACGCCTTTTGCCTTTGCGGTTTCGAGTGTTTTCTTCGCTGTGTCAAGAAGCTCTTCTTCAACAAGTGACTTGGCTACGTTATGTCCCAAAGCCTTGAGAAATGTATATGCCATACCGCCGCCGATGAGAATAGTATTGACTTTTTCCATCAATGCCTGAAGTACTTCAAGTTTCCCTGAGACTTTTGCCCCGCCGATGATGGCTATAAACGGTCTGCCCGGATTAGCTATGGCTTCTCCGAGATACTGGATTTCTTTCTCCATCAGGAAGCCCGCGACTGAGACCGGGACGTATTTGCAGATAATCGCCGTTGAGCCGTGCGCGCGGTGGGCCGTACCGAAAGCGTCATTCACATATACTTCGCCGAGTTTCGCGAGTTCTTTCGCGAAATTCTGCTGCTTGGCTTTGTCTTCATCTGTTTTGGCTTTCATGTCCTCTTCCTTGTGGAAGCGTGTATTTTCACACATGAGGACTTCGCCGGGCTTCAATGCGTTTGCCATTGAGACTGTAGCTTCTCCAATGCAGTCGGGCGCCATCTTGACTTCTTTTTTCAGAAGTTCGCCGAGAAGTACCGCTGTAGGTTTAAGGCTGTATTCAGGATTTGCCTGACCGTCCGGGCGGCCGAGATGGCTGAGGAGAACGAGGGACGCGCCCTTTTCCAGAATATATTTTATTGTCGGAAGCGCGGCTGTGATTCGGGTGTCGTCTGTAACTTTACCGCTTTTTACAGGCACGTTGAAGTCAACGCGCATCACAACTCTTTTTCCTTTTAAATCTATGTCGCGAACGGTTTTTTTCTTGAAACTCATAATAACTGCTCCTGACGCTTAGTTTTTTTATTTGATGTCTATTTACAGAAAACCCGAATGAGGACGCTTTGAAGCGCCTCTTCGGGCCATATATTTTTCAGAATGATAATCCGAAAAAAAATCAGAGCATTTTCGCCATGATTTTCAGGAGGTCTATGCAGCGGTTGCTGTAGCCCCATTCGTTATCATACCAGCTGACCAGCTTGAAGAAGCGGCTGTTCAATTC
>Ga0154588_1114_pt1 | contig 31549 bp, 27 predicted proteins | sample RifGroF2_FD_116017 | JGI IMG/M metagenome (GOLD analysis project Ga0154588, IMG submission 116017) | Lentisphaerae bacterium GWF2_44_16
TGTATAAAGGCTATATAGAGCGGAAGAAAGCAACATGGTATCTGTATTTGTTCTATGTGGTGTTGGCATTGAGCGTGCTTGTAAAAGGCCCGGTAGGGGTGGTGCTTGCGGCTATTATCATACTGCTTTACGCGATAAAGGAAAAAAACTGGCGAATTCTATGGGAAATCAAGCCTTTGAGTGGTTTGCTTATCGGTATTTTTCTGGCAGCTCCATGGTATTTGTATGAGAGTATAAGAACACATGGGGAGTTTGCTTTTGACTTTCTATGGAATCAGAATGTTAATCGTTTTCTCGGTATAAATACAGCTTATTGTGACGGGCAGAGGAAGACTTTTATATTTTATGTTCCCAATCTTTTTTTCGGGGCTTTGCCCTGGTCTGTATTTATTCCTTTTGCTGTATATTCCCTGAGAAAAAGATTTCGACAGCTCGGGCATTCCAGTTATTTTTTGATTTTCTGGGTGCTCGCGGTGTTTGTTTTTTTCTCTTTTTCCTGCATCAAGAGGGGGGATTACATACTTCCGCTTTATCCGGCACTGGCAATACTTATCGCCAAGTATCTCACATATCTCAATAATGCCGGGAAGTTTTTTTCAAAATACTGGATAATGGTATGGATGGGTATTTTTACGGTTTTCGTTCTTTTTTTCATATTGCTTTATTCTGGAATTCTGAGGAGTTTAGCGGTGGCCGCACTCTCTGATCAAGTTAAATTTGTAGGGGTTGGCGATGCCATGAATATAATACAATTATGCGATTTTATCAGGCCGTATTTTGTAGTTTTGTCTATTTTCGCGGCGCTTATACTTGCTTATATTTATATCTGCGGCAAGCAGTTTGAGAAGGGAAAAGTGTTGAGAGGCTTCTATATGATTATTGCGGCGTTTCTAATATTTCATTCGGTTTTCGTCATGTGGATACAGCCTTATACGGACAGGTTTAAGAGCGTTAAGGATTTCTGTATACTTGCCTCAAAGCACGTTGGAAAAGATGAAATTGTGGCTTATTACAGAGTATGGAATTTGGAAGCCGTATTTTATCTGAACAGGAATTATGAGAGGGCGTGGAGGGCCGACGACCTGATGGATTTTAAAACCGGAAAACTCAAGTATAAGTATTATATCTGTCCGAAAAGCGATTACGAAATCGAGGACAGTAGAATAAAGAATAAAGTAGAGGTTATCTGTGAAACCATTCCGGGCCATCATGAAAACCTTGTTCTCTGCAAAGAAAAGTCGATTTGATTGTTGATTTTCATACTTAATCATGCTATAATATCTGCTTCATTCCCCCAAAATACACAAAAACTTTTATTATTTATACAAGGAGATGACGCTTATTTATGAAGAAGAGAACATTCGTGAGGTTTTATCTGGCCCTGGCTTTTATTGTTCTTATTGTCATGGTTTATGAAGGCTGCTCCAGCACAGATCCCGAAGACGCAAAACCATCCCCTTTCACTCATGGCAATGTACAGTTGAATTTGAAAGCCCAGATTACTACACAGGCCGAAGTCCTCGAAAAATTTGGTCCGCCCAACATAGCCGCGACTGACGCCTCAGGAAGCGAAATATGGACTTACCAGAAGAATGCCACCGTTACGAGAGAAGCCGGAAAAGGCGGATATTTTACGATTGTGCTTTTGGGCGCTCAGTCCGGCAGTTCGGGTTTTGAGCAGTCACAAAAGGCCATGACCCTGATAATCAAGTTCGGCAAGGATAAAAAAGTTGCCGACTTCAAGAGTATGTCCAGCAGTTTTTAACTAAGGTTTTTTTATGCGGATTTGCATCCTGTCGGCGTTATTTTTACTGACTGCTGCTTTCGGATGTGTTATGCCTCCTGCCAAACCGCAACTAAGCAGTCTTCAGTTGCAGGTTATTCAGTCGCGGGATTTTGAAACATCTAAGAAACTTGCCTTTGCTTCGGTAATGTCTGTTTTTCAGTACCTTGGCTATATTATCGAGTCCGCCAACCTGGATACCGGGTTTATAACGGCCAAAAGTCCCACGAGGAGCATTTATGAATTTCGCGGTGTGGCGATGAGATGTACCAGGGCAACGGCTTTTATTGAAGAATTGAAGCCGGACTTGAGTAAAGTCAGACTTAATTTCGTCGATTCCGTTGAGACTTCCAGCCAGCAGGGCGCCAGAAATGTGAATGATACGGCGGTTGAAAATCCTCAAATTTATCAGAATGCTTTTACCAAAATACAGGAAGCTATTTTCATCAGGACTGGATTTCAGAAAAAAAACTGACTGCAAATAAGACAGCCGGTTAATTAATATTTCACAAGAAGAGGGCGATGAAAAGTAAAATTCTGTTTCTATTTGTATTTTTGAGTTATCTGTCAGTTGCCAACGCTTCAGAACCTGATAATATCGTGGATTTTCTGCAGAAAATATCGGGGACTTTATCGCCTTCAAAGGATGAAGAGAAAGCAGGGGCCCGGAAAAAGCGGAGATCATCTGACACAAACAATCCTGCCATTCAAAACATAGTAACGGCCAGAAGCTTTGTTGATAATAACGCGGATGGGATTGCATCTGTATTTCCTGATGATACTCCCGTGATTTATGTGTGCTTTGACTATTCCGGTTTTAAAAGCGGTGAAATGATACAGTCAATCTGGTATAGGGCGGAAAGCAAAGGCAACTGGGAAGAAACAGCTGACGACTCGGTAACTATACCTTTCAGCGGAGCGTCAAATGTCTGCGAACTCCGTCATGGTATTCCCGCCGGGACAAAATGGAAAACCGGCACATATAAAGTTGATATTATAGCCAGGTCCCGGGTTATAGGTTCTATTCCTTTCACTATTTCTGAAAGTTCCAAATTGAGCGACCCGGCGGCCGGGAATGTTTTTGATCTGACATCGCCGTTGCCCGAGGCGGACGACAAGTTTGAGCTGCCCGTACGTCAGGACAAAGTTCAAAGCATATATTCCGTCAATCAAAAATCCGCTGAAAACGACACTGTAAAACTTAAATATCAGGGTTCGCCTGGCGGAGGTGTTTTCAACGGCGACAGCTTTTCCGTGAGTTATCAGAACGGATGGAAATATGTCCAGACGGCCCCGGATACTGTGATTTTTACTAATTTTGAAGGAGATGCGGACATTGTATTGCAGAGGGTTGCTTCTCTCGGCAACGGCGGCGTTTACAAGGACATTTCCGCGGCCCTTGCCGATGCTAAGAGTAAATTGCGCGCCTTTCAGGATTGCAATATCAGCAAGGAAAATGAATTCACACACGACAATGTTAAATACAAGCCTTTTTCGGCATCCTATATCAGGAACGGTAAAAATTTTCAGGAGTGGTATGTTATAAAAGCTTCCCCGGGGAATAAGTTTTTTTACCTTTTCCGTTACAGCTCGAGCCCTGAAAAATATAATAAATACATAGGCGCGGCCAGAATAATGTTTGCTTCTCTTACAATAAACGGACAGGCGGACGAGAAGACCTCTTCCTCCTTAATGCCGCCGTCAGTGCCTGGACAAAGTAAATAAAAAAGAATCAGTTGAAGATTTCAGTTCCTGATTACTGTTTGGATGTTCCATTTATTTCATGATTGAGTTTCTGGAAAGACTTTGGCGGCATACCGGAATGTTTTTTGAAAAAACGGGAAAAGTAATATTCAGAACTGAACTTGAGTTCTGCTGAAACTTTACGGACGGAAACTCCCGGAGACAAGAGCATTTCCGATGCTTTGCGCATTAAAATGTTGGAAATGAAATCTTTCGGGGTAGTGCCCATGTCGCGGGTGAAATTTCGGGAAAACACATCCTGACGCATTTTATTCATATCAGCAAGTTTTTCAACGGTAGTAGTCGCGTCTCCTGATTTCCTGAGAAAGTCAAGGATGTCTTCGTATTTGTACCAGTTCAGCTTTTCGTTCCGCGTTTCGCCGCTTTCTCCTGAGAGCAAAAAAACGCACAAATTAAAAATGATTTCATTAATACGGCACAAAGTCCTGGTTTCATCCTCCCTGTTCATTAACTTCTTCACTTCGGCGACAAGTTTCGGATTTCTGAGCATGACGCACTTGCCATAGCTCTTGAAGATATCGAATCCGTAAAAAAGGTCAAGGTTGAATTGCAATGAGATGAAGAAAAGCTTCTCGGACAATCTTATATCGATTTCATGATTGCATGGAATGAAGTAGAGAAAACCGCTTCGCATCGGGAGCAAGTTTCCCAAATTCAAATCATGGACTTCACTGTCGTTAGAGCCGGAATCCGCAAAGACCATGAGTAGACGGTTTACCGGCATGGAGTTTTTTCTGAAATAAATGGGATAACTGCCGACCGCGGCATGGACCAGTCGCAGATGAAGGAACGAATGCAGCGCAAGTAATTTTTTCTTCCGTTCAATTGTCATAAAAGTATAAGTTTTTGTCAAAAAAATCTATTCATTATAATATCATGATATCTTATAATGTTATATATAGCATGATGGTGCTGTTATTCCAGCATCTTTCTGAAAGGGAGTGTTGAAATTATGAAATACGGTATGCTCGAAGAGGATAAAATCTATCTGTTGAGAAAATTTCAATGTCCGGTATTTGATCCGGAAACCGGCATTGACAATGAAACCCTCAAAGCCGGCATTATGCGTCTGACAAAGGAACTTGAAGGACAGCCGCACCCGGTTATAAAGGCAAAGGCTTTTGAATATGTTACCAGAAATGCCTGGATTGATGTCAATCCTCACGACTGGTTTGTAGGGTTTGGCTGCTGGAACCGCAAAGATCTTCCGCTCAGTGCGTTGATTTGCAAATGGAATGACGAGGTAAACGCAAATTATCCGGAGGAAACCAGTAAACTCATTGAGCTCATGAATGGAATCATCAGGTGCGGCAAGGACTTTAATCATTCCGTACCTGACTGGGACGCGATTTTTTCCCTCGGATTTCCCGGTCTGCGCGAACGGGCGCGCAGATATCGGACTGAACACGAAAGAAAGGGGACATTGACCCGGGAAGTCCAGGCTTACTTCGACAGTATTGAAATAGTTTATTCCGCAATCCTTGAAATGCTGGGACGTTTTCGTAAATATGCTTCAGACCATGCCGCCGGCAACAAACGCATTCTTGCCATAGCCGAGTGCCTGGACACATTGATTCACGGCGCTCCAACCAATACCTATGAAGTATTGCAGTTGATTTATCTGTATTTCATATTCGGAGACCATATCGATCATATGCAGGTCAGGTCGCTGGGAAACCTTGACCGCACAATTTATCCGTATTATCAGAAAGACATCAAAGAAGGACGTTTCACTGAAGAGAATATCCGGGAATTCTTTGCCTATTTCCTGATGCAGTGGGCTTCTCTCGATAATTATTATGGGCATCCTTTTTATCTCGGCGGAACCAAGGCAAACGGAGAGAGCGAAATTAACGAATTATCATATCTGATACTTGATGTCTTTGATAAATTGGATATTCCGACCCCGAAAATTCAGTTGAAAACCGCTGAAAATACTCCGATGGAATTTCTGGACAAAGCATTTGACATGATACGGCGCGGACATAACAGCCTTGTTTTTGTCTGCGAACCATCAATAAAACGGGCAATGATGGCTGTAGGCTATTCTGCGGAAGAGGCCAGGACCTGCGACATCAAGGGGTGTTACGAGTTCGCGCCCAGAGGACGGTGCAATGAAACTTTCGGCGGCATTATCAATATGCTTAAGCCTATGGAGTTGGTTTTCAATGACGGGGTTGATCCGTTTACCGGAAAGGAATGCGGCATTAAAACCGGAAACCTTGAAAACATGAGAACATTTGATGATTTTTATTCCGCATATATTAAACAGTTGGGCCACATCATAGAAAAAATCATTCAATGCGCCAATGAACTGGAAGCTTGTCTTCATGAAGTCAATCCGGGCGTCCTTCTTTCCGCTACTGTAACCAACAGCCTGGAAACCGCAAAGGACGCTTTTTCCAACGGTTCAGTATATAATGTAACAACTATTTGGAATACCGGTTTCGGCTCGTCAGTTGACGCATTGATGGCGATCAGGGAATTTGTTTATGAAAAAAAGTTGATTACCCTTACGGAATTGAAAGAAATATTAAGCAAAAACTGGGCCGGACATGAAAAGCTGCGCCTGAAAATCCTTCACGGCAAAAATAAATACGGCAATGGAATCAAAGACGTTGATTTTTATGCCGAGGTGATTGCCCGTTTCGTAGCCAATAAAATAAATCTCCGCCGGAATTCACGTAATGGTTTTTATTCCGCTTCGGCCCATTCCGCCAAATTCTTTACCATCCTCGGAGAGAAGACCGGGGCGACCCCGGATGGGCGCTTTGCCGGAGAAGAAATGTCGAAGAATATCTCTCCGGTTATGGGCATGGATACCAATGGGGTTACCGCATTAGTCAAATCCGCGACCAGTATTGATTCGGCATTGTTCCAAGGGGACTTCCCCCTTGATGTGATGATGCATCCGGCTACTGTCCAGGGCCGGGAAGGCCTTGACGCGATGAAAACGCTTCTCCGTACCTATATGGACAAGCATGGCATTGCCATTCATTTCAATATATTCGACGCGAAAGTATTGATTGACGCTCAGAAGCATCCCGATAAATATCAGGGATTGCAGGTCCGTGTTTGCGGCTGGAATGTCCGTTTCAACGACATTGCCAAAAAGGAACAGGACGAATACATCAAGCGCGCAATGAACATTACGGGGTGATACTATGAATACGACAGGGATATTGTCAGAGGTGAAACGCTTTGCCGTGCATGACGGGCCCGGCGTCCGCACCACATTGTTTCTGAAGGGATGTCCGCTGCGTTGTCGCTGGTGCCATAATCCGGAAAGTATTTCGCTGAAGCCGCAACTGGCATATTACGCGCATAAATGCGTAAATTGCGGCGAATGCGTTCCGGCATGTCGGCGGCATGCGCATTTCCAGCAGGACGGAAAGCATAATTTCAGCAGGACGGAATGTATTGCATGCGGCGCCTGTGAAACGGTATGCCTGGGCAGCGCCTTGCGGCTCTATGGGAAAAAAATAACTGTTGCTGAAGCGCTGGGCCTTGCCGTCGAAGACCGGGATTTTTACGGTACCGACGGCGGAGTCACCCTGTCTGGAGGAGAGCCGTTGGCCCAAGCGGAATTCTGTTATGAACTGCTGAAAACATTAAAACAAAACGGAATCAATACGGCGGTAGATACCTGCGGCTGCGTTGCCTGGAACATTATGCAAAAAATCATTCCGGTTACGGATATTTTTCTTTTCGATTTCAAGCATGCCGACACTAATGAACACCGGAGACTCACGGGACAGCCCAATGAGTTGATTATCGCAAATCTGCAACGTCTGTCCGAATGCGGCGCAAGAATCGAAATTCGGATTCCGCTGATTCCCGGATGCAATGATTCCGGCGAGAATCTCCATGCGACAGGTAAACTTCTGGGTAGTCTGCATATTGAAAGGGTCAAAGTTCTACCTTATTACGCAATGGCGCGAAGCAAATATGGCGCGCTGGAAATGGATGATACCATGCCGGATGTGAGTACTCCTGACGACAATGTATTGAGGCATGCCGCAGGTATATTGCAAAACTGTGGCGTAAATGCCGTCTCCGGAAAAGATTAATACTCATTTTTTGACATTCATACTGTATTTCCATAAGACATAAAAATCGTTCCTGCATCCACTTCCGCAAGATATGGGACTCAATAAAATAAATTCTATTTTCATTTGAAAAATACTTGAAATTTAATTAGGGAGACCTAATTTAACAGTAGAAAACTTCTTTTTATCAGATTTATGGCGGAACGGGTATGTATTTATGAAGACAAATGATATATGCGAAAAAACCCTTGCGGACATGGAAGAAGGCGATAAAGCCAGAATAGTCAAAGTCGGAGGGGTTGGCGCTATAAAAAGACGGCTTCTTGATATGGGGATAGGGCGTGGAGAAGTATTGAAGGTTGAGCGTTACGCGCCGCTGAAAGATCCCATACAGATAAATATCAAGGGATATTCCCTGGCCCTTCGTGTTTCGGAAGGGCGTCTGATACGGGTTGAGGAAATCTCCTGACTTCATGTATTTTAAAACTTCGGGACTTTTAATATGTATAGAATCGCTGTAGCTGGAAATCCGAATTCAGGGAAAACTTCTCTGTTCAATAATCTTACCGGAGAGTTTCAGCATGTCGGCAATTATCCGGGAGTTACAGTCGAATTTTTTGAGGGTTTCGCTTATTTCAGAGATCTGAAATTCAAACTTATTGACCTCCCGGGAACATATTCGCTCACGACGTATTCTCAGGAAGAAGTGGTCGCGCGGGACTATATAATCAATGAAAAGCCTGATGCCATAATCAATGTTATTGATGCCGGAAATTTTGAGAGAAATCTCTACTTTACAATTCAACTGCTTGAGCTTAATCTGCCCGTGGTAATCGCACTCAATATGACTGACATAGCGGAGAAAAAAGGTTCTTTCATAAATGCCCTGCGCCTCTCCTCCATCCTCGGGGTCAGGGTAATTCCTACGGTCGCAAAGAAAGGCATCGGGATGGAGGATTTGAAAGAGGCATGTTTTGAAACTATACATAAACATATTCGCCCGAAACCGCTTTCTTATCCTCATGAGCTTGAAAATGCCCTTCATAAACTTGAAAGCGTTGTCGCGGTTTCTTCTGAGTTCACGGGGCATTATCCCCCGAGATGGCTGGCCCTGAAACTCCTTGAGGACGATGAGCATATTCTTAAACGGCTTGACGACGTAGAAAGCAGAAATACTGTAGCGGGAATACTTCATGATGTAAAGAAACATATCCTTGCGCATTCCGGGGAAGACTCCCAGACAGCCGTGGTGGAGGCCCGATACGGTATAGCCTCCGGCATATTCAGGGCGGTGGTTAAGCTGAAACAGATTTCGGGAAAGATGTTTACAGACCATATAGATGCTGTTGTATGCAGTCGTTATCTGGGGCCTCTGATACTTCTTGCGATTGTCTATGGGCTTTTTGCCTTTGTCTTTAAAATCTCGGATGAACTGAAATGGATACCTCTTTTCAATGGGGACTGGGTAAGTCCCGTAGGGCTTTTTGAGCATTTCTTCGAATATATGGGTTTTCTAGCCAAAGAGCATATCGGCAATAAACTGCTCCATTCGCTGATAAGTGACGCGTTTATTGCCGGAGTGGGCGGTGTTATGTGTTTTGTGCCGCTGATATTCTTCATGTTTCTTTTTATCGCTGTTCTTGAAGATACCGGTTACATCGCAAGGGTGGCTTTCATATTGGACAGGGTTATGAGGGTTTTCGGGCTTCAGGGCAAATCAATACTGGCGCTTATTATTTCCGGAGGTCTCGGCGGCGGCGGATGCGCCGTTCCCGGCATAATGGCGGCGCGCACGTTGAGAGAGGAAAAGGACAGACTTGTTACCATGCTTGTTGTTCCTCTCATGAATTGCGGCGCCAAATTTCCTGTTTATGCTGTTCTGATAGCCGCGTTTTTTTCCCATTCCAGAGGACTGATGATGTTTATCCTGTGGCTGCTTTCATGGATATTCGCGCTTGTCGCGGGTTTTACTCTCAGAAAATGGGTGATTAAAGGCGAGCAGACCCCGTTTGTGATGGAACTGCCCATATATCACATACCGACACTCAAAGGGGTTCTTATTCATACATGGTACCGGACATGGCTTTATATAAAGAAGGCCGGTACTGTTATTCTGGGCGTCAGTGTCATTTTATGGGCCATGATGTATTTCCCGCGAATTGACAGCAGTAATTTTGAAACGGCCCGTTCAGGGGCGCTCAGGGAACTTGAACAGAAGCTCGTGAATACGAAATACACTTCGTTACTGCCTCTCACGGAAAAGAAACTCTCAGAGATGCAAGAAGAGTTTTCTTCCTTTCCGGCGTATCTTGAATATGAAAAGAAAATTTCGGCTGTAAAGATTGATGAGGCGAGGGAACAACTCTTAAATTCATTTGCAGGCAGGCTGGGGTCTGTGTTTGCCCCGGTTTCGAAACTGGCTGGTTTTGACTGGAGGGACAATATCGCGCTTATAGGAGGCTTTGCCGCCAAGGAGGTTGTTATCGGGACACTTGGGACCGCGTATTCTCTGGGGTCAGATGATGAGGGTCAGAGATCCCTGTCGGCTCGTCTTGCGGCGGATAAGAATTGGTCGCCGCTGAGGGCTTTCGCGCTTATGGTTTTTGTCATGGTTTACGCGCCGTGCTTTGTAGCGGTACTTACCATAAAAAGAGAAAGCGGCTCTTGGAAATGGGCATTATTCTCAACGCTTTACTCAACAACGGCGGCTTTCATCATCGCTGTGCTTATTTACCAGCTTGGGGGGCTGTTTTTCTGACTTCGGTTGACTGCTGAGTCTGTACCGGTTCGTCCAGAAACTCATCATCATCTTCTTTTATGGCGGAGACCTGATCTTTCAGAGTGTAATAGAAATCGTATCTGGTATCGAGCAGGTTATTGAGGTCAATAATCTGAAGTTTCATATCGTTTTCGCCTTTGACATGTATATATACGTATTTACCCTCAAGCGTATATGTGCCGATGCTTTCGTCCTGAATATTTCCATCTTTCGGAACGGAAATAGTTACCCGCGGCTTGCCTGTTTCCGGATCGCTGTCAAATTTCAGGGTTTTGTTTCTTGTCGCGTTGGCATATTCTCCGACTGAGATGTTTTTTCCGGTGACGGGAGTTATTCTTTTTTCCTGATGTATGCGTTTTGCCCGCTCGGAAAGCACCAGCATAAGGCTCTTATTATTGCTGTTGTTCTCTTTTGAGTTTATTTTGAACATGCTGCCGTACGGGGTAGATGTATCGTTTTCCAGCTCTTTCAATATGTCCGCATAAGTCTGTCCATAAAAATTTGCGGTTTCGGGCTTTGCCCCTTTGGATATGAGAAACGCGCATAACATGGGTTTATTTTTCCATGCGGCGCAGTGAAGCGGAGTCTCGCCCTTGACATCAGCGGCGTTTACGTCAGCGCCTTTGCTGATAAGGTATTCGATGACATCATTCTTGCTATACCATGCTGCCACGTGGAGCGGGGTCAAGCCGTCTTTGTTGGCGTCTTTTACTGTAGAGCCTTCTTCAAGGAGTTTATTGATATCCTTTATGGCGTTTTTTTGAAGGTCATTTTCAGTGATTGCCTCATACATGTCATCGAAATCGGCATAAACACTGGACACAGAGATAATGAAACCGAAAAACGCTGTCATCGCGGATTTTACTGTCAGTCGGCGCATTTACAGACCTCCTCTTACTTAATGAGTTATCCGCTAATATAAACGCTTTTCCGCCAATCTCAAACAAAGAAAGCGTTGTTATTTGCAAAAAAAAAGAATGGCAATAGCGGATTTCGTGGTTATTCTACAATACATTCCCAGAGATAGTCTGTCCTCTTGGGATGGTCTGTTTCACCGACGAATATGCGGTTCCCGACAATCTCTATATCATGTGTTCTGAAACATTTTTCCCCTTCATCATCGCCAATCTTTCCGAGTACATCGAAACGCTTTGCGTTTCTGTCATAGGACGCGATCTGACAGTTGTCGTCATCTCCTCCTGACATATAAAGCAACCCGTCATCCCCAAGCGCGAGCCCTGGAAGACGTGTTGATGAAAACGGTTTGCCTAGAAATGTCAGTTCCCCCGATTTCGGTTCAAGCCTGTAGAGAGAACCCAAGTCAGTGGCGACATACAAAAAACCGTCTTGACCGTTTATCATGCGGTCTATGGGACCGGCGTTTCTGTACATTCCACCACCACCTTTTTCGGGGAAGCCGTGATTGAAAAACTTTACTTTGTTTTCCTTCGGGCAGTAACGGAAAAGCTTATGCAGGAAACTCCATGTCCCCCAATATCCTCCTTCGTCGTCAATTGCGGATATGTGGCTTATGCTGTCCATGAATTGCCTGTAAACAACTTCTCTTTTACTGATCGAAAAAGCGAAGAACTCAAACACCGGATAAGAGAATCCGTAAATCATGCCTCTTTCGCTGTCCAGTGAAATTGTCTGTATGTAGTCGTGCTCCACAGGTATGCCGAGACATTCAAATTTACGGGTTTCGGGGTCATAAGAAAATATCTTCCCCCCCGGTCCCTCAAGACGTTTGTCAACGCCATGCAGACAGCTTGTAGCGCCATAAAGTTTGCCGTCATCTCCAAGCTCAAGTGAACGGTGAATTTTAATCTCGAATTTCTCTCCGAACTCCTGATAAACCAATGATGTGAATTCATGTGTTTTGAGGTTAAAAGTTCTCAGCAGGTCATTGCCGAAATTAGTATTTCCACAGTAAAGCAAGCCATCCTGCGGCCTGTAACGCAGACTCGTAAAGGCGAAATATCCTTTCTTAAACTCTTCCTGATTTGCAAGTTCCGCCGCATTGTCATCTACAAGTCCTCCCGTCTTTTTGAGATACGGCCTGACCATATACTTGTTTACTTTTTTAATCTTTTTCATATTTGTCCTTTAAATAAAATTAATGAGCGCAATTTAGAAATAAATTCTTGTCAGAATGAGATAGGTAAATAGTATTTATCTCTTCCGTATGATATTTTATGAATACCGTCATTTTCGCTTTGCTTTCCTGCATCAGAAGGTCTCAGGGATGCTCCATGCCCATCTACAAAAAGAGAATTTGAACGGCCAGAATGTCTGAAATGCATAATTCCCGTTGCTTCTGAAGAAATATTGTCAAAAAAGTCAGATGTTTATCTCCAATAGTAAGTTACTCCGTCTTTTGCTGTAAATAAATGTATCGTGTCGCTAAGAATAATTACCGAGCTCTCTCTGTTAATATTTTTCGAATTAAAGTACCTATTGGTACTGGAACCTAATTCATATCTTGTCCCATAAATTTCATATAAAGAACCTCCATTGGGTTTTAATAATATTGGGCTTTTATATGTTTGAGAGAGACATCTGGCGAAAGAATAATTTTTTACATAATCATTGTCAAAAAGGAACTTCAGCCATGTATATTCTGTTCCGCCGACTGTCATGGTTGTAATAGGAAGCCACCCATTGAAGTCGTTGGAATAAAATTGCATGCTCAGAGAACATTGCCTTAGATTACTCAGACATGTGATTTCTTTACTTTTTTCCCTTGTTCTCTGTAATGAAGGCAAGAGAATGCTAGTCAATAGCATTATAATTGCTATAACGATCAACAATTCAGTTAAAGTAAAAATTTTCTTTTTCATCGTATATTCTTTCTCTGCTACTTGATATATGATTGGACTTCTATGAAATTTATCATTACTTCTTTTCCGTGAGAAAGCTTTTTATCTGTATTGTCTTTCCAATCTGTTATTGTTAATTCAGCGGTTGATTTTTCGGGCACAAAAACGATATAATGGTAGTTAAAATAATGGATATTTTTTTCCTTTTCATCCTGACCAGGATAAGATTTCTGGTATTCCTCAATTATTTTAGCTCCTGTAATTTTTGCATAAATATTAAGAAGTTTTTCATTTTTCAGATTATTAGGGTCTCCTGATATCATTTTCAGTGTGTATGGCCTGCTCGGAATAAGGTTTTCGATAGTTTGAGAAATTTTATTAGGTTTTTTGTCTGAGTATTTCATTAATGCAAAGTGATTGCCGGTTATTTTCCGTTTTATACCCTCGGGCTTCCTGCCTTGCCACCATCCGCCCGGTTTCAGAAATTTTATTGATATGCTTCCATCCTCTGCGGGAGAAAAAATCCATCCATCCTCATGGTATTCGAAGTCAGGATTTTGGAGATGCTTAAGAGCGTATTTAATCCCATATTGAGGCGAAAGCATTTCCTTTTTGCCTTTGATGCAATAATGCCTGTAGAGTAATCCCAGCCAGCGTATTGTTTCAGGGTCGGCACCTGCCGCATGCCATGCCATGACACCGTAAAGCCCGTCATAGAGGGGGGAATTTGCAATATGGTTAAACTGGAAATCCATGAGATACCTGTAGTCCGTTGAAGGATTTATGTTTCTGCTGCAACTGCCTCCACTTACATAAAAATTGAAACATACTATCACAGACTTGACAATTCCAGGAATAGCATTTTCCCAGTTTTTAATATCCTTGTCAAGCTTGAAAGCGATATCTTGTCGCATCTCTTCTTCATTAAGAAAATAATCTTCAAAGTAACGTTCAAGAACAGGTTTACTCTTTCCTGCAATAACGGCTTCGGCAAAAGGTTTCAGGTAGATATTGCCGTCAGGATATGTCAGGTCATATTTTCCTCCATGCCCGATCCATGGATATATCCGCTTGCCCGGGAATTCAGTGAATAATCTTCTGAATGTTTCTGTGTATATTAAATTCTCTTTACGATACCCGTCGAATTCATCAATGATTATTCCGTCTGAAAAAGGAACGCTCAATGCCTTTTTCCATTTCTCATATTCCTTCTCTGGATTGTCATTTCTGTTACAGCCTGCATATCCCAGCCAGATGCGGCCCATGGCATGCCATTTCGAAATAATGTCCCTGTATTCTTCTGTTTTTCCGGAGAACACATTGACATTATTCAAGATGTTATTTTTCTCAAGGAAATCCCAATCACAGACAGTATCAAAAATTTTCTGTTTGTGCCCATAGCTGTCAAATACTATCTCGGGGATGGCGCGAATAATGATATTATAAGGACTTTTTGATTTATCCGAATTTATTTGCAGTGAGTTAGTTCCTTTATCACAGAGAAACATGGCCTCGAAGGTATTTTTATCATGATAAGGATAAAGAAATATATTCCTTGCCGCATTGTTTTGCAAAACTGTTATTTTGACATCGTTAACACTTATGATTTCGGAAGTCTGTATTTTAAGATATATCCACCCGTTGCGGGTTGCTTCAAAAGTGTATTTATTGTCATGTGAGAAGTCCTGTTTTTCCATATTCAGGAGTTCGGTAACAAGGTTGTTTAATTTTACTGGCGGGTGCTTTTCCGCAAATACATATGAATGCATAAAAAGGCACAGAACACCGCTGAGACATGCTTTGAATAATTTCATTTTATGAAAGTTCCTTATTTTACCGATATTTTTACATTTTTCACCGAAGGGATTCCATTACAGTCCATTTCAAAATTTCTCCTGTCTTTCTTTATTTCCTTTTCTATTGTTTTCTGAATTGTTTTCTTTTCTCCGTCTGTTTTTTCTTCCCATGAAAAACTTATAAATAGTTTACTTTTGTCGAGCGCAGTGGGATTTTCACAATTGAAAGCAATCTCGTTCTTTCCTTGTTTGAGTCCCGGCACGGAAGCTGGCGCAGACTGCATAACAGTTTGAAGTTTCAGCGCGTTAAGTCTGGTGGGGTTTTCAGACGCCGGGAAAGAAACTTTCAGGAAATACTCATATTTGCCGTAAATCAGTTTGCTTATATCGTAAGAATTCAATCCTTCTCTGAAGGGAATTTTCTCCGGGAGTTCATGAAAAATTTTCCCGTCCCGCGATATGGAAATACCGATATCAGCACTTTTATCAGAGGAAACCTCAAGATCAAGAGTTCCTTTTACTATTATATAAGGAACCGCTATTTTGTAAATAATTTCAGCGTCTTCCGTCTTTTTTCCCGGATGAACGGAACTGGCAACGGAATTTTCGAGACAAATGTTTTTTTTATGAACTATTCTATCCTGGTTTATTCCATCCTTTGAAAGCAGTTTACAAATCAATTTGCTGTTTGAAAAACCAGAGAATTTATAATTTTTGTTCGGAGGTTTGATTTTCACCGGATCGGGGCAGGGACCATTTCCTGGAAGTAACGGAAAACCTCTTGCCTTAAGTTTCTTGTTTATCAGATTTTCCAGAGCTGGCTTCATGTCGGAGGGGTGGAACCAGAATCCGTCTTTTCCCTCTTTCTCCGTTGATAAAATATATTCATCTCCTTTTGAAAGATCGATTCCCATTTCATGAAAATTCCTCCCGGTTATATATATTCCGTTTTCAACAATCGGGCCGGACGTTAATTGTTTCAGATATTCTGCAAGGCTTTTTTCTGTTCTGTCTGCAAGGAAGCCCTCACGGGAGACTGGATTGAGCAGAAGCATATGATCATTGAGCAGGTCATCCATTGAGGCAATTGTCTTTCCATCTCTTTTAAAGAAATAAAGCCCCATGCTTCCGTCAACGTAATGCCATGCGTTATCATAAAATAATTCCACAATTGCATGGGCCCCCATTGCCGTTATGACTTTTTTTCTCACGGTGAACCCTGCCGCTGTGTACAGATGCCCTTGTATGTCCTGGTAAACAGTGCATGGCCCCCATGGATAAATATTGAAAAATTTTACAGGATCTTCTCCGCACATTCCCTGATCGCGACTGTTTACAAATTCTGTAGGGTAATAATGATTGTAACTGTGAGTCCTCAGAAAGTATAAAATCGCACTGACTTTCTCGTTATTTGACATGTCCGGTTTTAACACGTCATTTAAAATGGCTTGAACACTTGAAAGGTTGACGGAACCGGACGATTTGATCAAAATTTTTCTTATGCTCTCTCCGTTAGCAAGAAATGGAAAAGCCACCAGAAAACTGTAAAGTAAATAGGGTACAGTTCTTTTCATGCAAATGTTCATATTATTTCCTTTGTGCTATGAATTTATTTGTAAATATAAATTAACGGGTATCACCAAGATACCATGTTTTTTTGCTTTCTGAATTTGTTGGCAATGTCCTCCATTTTGTTTTATCAACGTGTCCGTCAAAGCGTAGCTGATTGGGATACCCGTTATGCCATTTAGGTTCGATATAATATCCTCCATCGCTCATCCTCCAACTGGAATTGCTTGTATCGCCATAAGTTTTGGTAGTATTCCCTCCAACGATTAGAATCCTGTCGCTTTCGAGAAAATAAATCAGACTGGAAGGATTTTGAACCATGGAAATTTTGGGGAGAAAAGCCCCGTCCGCAAAATAGTCGTAGGCTGGATCGGATGCAAAGTGGTAATTTATACCATAACATCTGCCATAATATCCCCTTATGTTTTTGTAATCTCCTTCCCGCCATCTGTGGCTCATACAGGTATAAATTGTATTTTTAGTCCAAAAGTTCATAGATACTTCGGAATCGGTTTCCCCTAATTTCAGATATGGACCCAATTTATAAGACCATGATTTGCGCTGGAGCGATGCTTCGGAAGAAGCATATGTCAGAGTGTATTCATTATAATCGTTAGCATATTGACTTGCACCCAACCCGAATTGTTTAAGATGGTTCTGGCATTCTGAGCCGTTTGCAAGTTCTCTCACATTTCTCAAGGCGGGCAGGAGCAGGGAGGCCAATATGGCAATAATAGAAATAACTATTAACAATTCGATAAGGGTAAAGTGCAATAGTTTTCTCACGTTTAATGCTCCTTGTTGAATAGTTTTTCCGCGTTTTTGCAGGCGGTTTCTGGGGTTTCCATACCAGCCCAGACTTTATCCATTTCGTGCCAGAGGGGATTTAAACGCCTGGGGTCTGTAACTGAAATCAGCTTTCTGCCTTTCGGGATTTCTGCCCGGAATTTCATGTAGTCGTCTTTTGATATGTTTTCCGGGATATCGGTCTCTGTTTCCGCGATTTCTTTTACAGAGGGGATACCATGAGTGATTTTTTTAATTCTTTTCTGAACTTCATCTGAGAGAGTGAACTTAATGAATTTTACGGCGGCATTGATGTTTTTCGGATTTTTGCCTATCGCGTAAGCGTCCGCGACAAGGCCCGTGGTATCGAGTTTGCCTTTAGGCAGAGGTGTCATGCCAATTTCGAGTCTCCCATTTTTAGTATATTGTGATATGGAATAATACGTTTCCAATATCATTGCCGCTTTGCCTTCACGGAAAAGAAACTGGGAAAGTTCCCGTGTCATATTCGGATAGAGAGGGCATACTTTGTGTTTGAAGAGCAGATCATGCGCCCATTTCACCGCTTCTATGGCTTCTTTGTTCCCAATAGCACAGTGCCCATCCCTGCCAATGATTTCGCCGCCGTTCTGAATTATGTAAACAGGCCACCTGTTTCTGTACTGCGCGAAAATAAAAGCGGAAATCCCGTCTTTTTCGGCGGACTTGAACTTCAGGGCTGTGTTTAGAAAGTTTTCCCAGTTCCAGTTGTCGGACGGTAAGTCAACTCCGCAATCCCTGAACAGTCTCTTATTATATAAAATCATGAGCGGCGAAAAAAGAAACGGCATGGCGTATTGTTTCCGGCGGTGTTCGAAAAGCCTCAGGACATTTTCATATATCAGCGGCTTGTCAAAAAGGATGTCCTGGAAGAGGTCCGTTACATCAAGAAGTTTGTTTTTGGATACCATGTAATCCAGATAAAATTCTGTGAGGTACATCAGATCGAAATTATTATTTTCCACGATTTCATAAAAGTTTTCATGCGTGTAAATAGTTTTGGAGATCTTTATATCCGGGTTGGCCTCTTCAAAAAGCTCAAAAATCCATGGACAATCACCAAAGGCGCCGACGGAAAGCACAGTTTGCTTTTTGTTTTCAGCGACATAAGTGCCGCTGCCTTTTATTCTTTCGAGGATTCCCTCATTCACCAGTTCTTCAATAGCCTTGACGACTGTAAGCTTGCTGACCTGAAACCTTGATGGCAGGACGTTTTCAGAAGGGATTTTATCGCCCTTTTTGTATCTGCCGCCCGAAATCTCTTTCAGAAGTATGTTCTTAATTTGAAGATATTTAGGTGTAAAAATGTTTTCCATAAGCTCGGACATTAAAACCTCACTGGTTAACTATTGAACTTTGAATATTTTAACATAAGAATCTTCAATTGTCAATAGCGAAAATAGAAGAAAAAGAAAAAATCCGGAAATTCGGTAATCGGCTTCACCGCATACGGCGGTGACGAAGCACCGCCCTCCACGATTTTCGTTCTTTTACGCTCGACATGGAGGGATTTGCTTCGTCAAATCCGTCTTTTGGAAACCTCACACAAGGCGGGTTGACCGATTACGGAAATTCGTGCGGATTTCGTACCCGGCACTTTTCAGCATGGAATATGAGTAACAGGATTTTGCGGGACTGCCGTTGCTTTTCATTTCCTGGCGGGTACGCTTCCTGCGTAAAGAACATTGAAATATTAAGAAAGCGCACGATAAATGGCAAACAAAGATCCCAGCAGGACAGAGAAGCCTACAGGCAAAAAAATTAATGAAGTGAGGCAAGACGGGAATGTACTTTCTTCCCCTGATGTCCTTTCTTTTGTGATGATACTGGGTGGAACATTGCTGCTGTTCATTACTGTGCCGCAGATGTATCGGGCGTTTGAGAATTCATTGCGTATGATTACAGACATAGACTGCCGTCAGTCTTGGAACAATCAGACTCTAATAAACGGGGCATGGACTTCACTGCAAATACTGGGAGGGCTTCTTGCTCCTATCACTTTCGGGCTCTGTTTTTTTGCTGTAATCACAATGAGGGCACAGGTCGGAAAATATTTTTCGCTGAAAGCAATAAAATGGAAATTTAATGCTTTCAACCCTGCGAGCGGGATAAGAAGCCTTTTGCCGTCAAAGCACAACCTTATAAAATTTCTCCTGACGCTCGCAAAAGTTACTGTGGTATCATATCTGGTATATCTTCTGATAAAAAAGGACTTTGACGAAATTCTTACCCTTCCATTCATGCCTTTGGACGCATCCCTTGCCTGGGCGGTAAAACGATCATATATGCTTGTCTTCAAAATACTGGCGATGTTTATGGCGATAGCCGTGATTGATTATGTGGTCAAAAAAAGAAAGTATTTTGAAGACATGATGATGACTAAACAGGAGGTGAAAGATGAACGGAAAAATGCGGAAGGCGATCCGATAATAAAGTCTAAAATACGTCAGAAAATGAGGCAGATGCTCAGGAACAGAATGGCAAGGGCGATACCCGGGGCAGACGTGGTGATTGCCAACCCCATACACGTGGCGGTGGCCTTGAAATATGATGCCGATTTGCCTGCGCCGCAAGTGGTTGCCAAAGGTCTCAGGAAAAGGGCCTTGCTGATAAAGAAGATAGCCAGGGAAAATAATGTGCCGATAGTTGAGGCCCCGCCTCTTGCGCGCAGTCTCTATAGGACTACCAAGCTGGGAGGCTATATCCAACCACAGTTCTACAGTGCCGTAGCGATTATTCTGGCAAAGCTGCAGAGAAACGGAAAACGCGCCTTTATAAAAGCCGGAGAAAAAGTGGCTTAAAACTTGCGTCATACCTAAAAACAGCAGAAGCTTGAGAATAAGGCAGATTTTTAGATAAATGAGCTGAAAGGACGATCTTATATGGCATTTATATCAAAAAATAAAATACTTAACGCTGATGTGATTTTCGCCTTTTTTATAGGCTCTATACTTTTTGTGTTGCTTTTTCCACTTCCCCCTGTCGTACTTTCTATATTGCTTGTAGTCAGCATGGCCTTGAGCCTTGTGCTTCTGATGATGATATTTTACCTCAAAAAATCACTTGAAATATCCGCGTTTCCTTCGATTTTGCTTGTATTGACCCTTTTCAGGCTGGCATTGAATGTGGCATCCACTAAGCTGATTCTGCTTAATGGAAACGCGGGTTCAGTCATAAGTGCCTTCGGAAAATTTGTTGTAGGAAATAACTACATCATCGGTGGTGTGGTATTTATAATTCTGGTTATTATAAATTTCATGGTCATAGTAAAAGGTTCAGGCCGTATAGCTGAAGTAGCGGCAAGGTTTACTTTGGATGCCATGCCCGGTAAGCAGATGAGCATTGATTCAGACTTGAATGCGGGAATTATTGATGAAAATGAAGCCAGAACGAAGCGTAAGGATTTGAGCGATGAGGCCGAGTTTTTCGGTGCGATGGACGGTGCGAGTAAATTTGTGACAGGGGATGCGGTGGCCGGCATAATAATTACTGCGGTTAACGTGCTTGGCGGTATATTGATAGGTACGTTTCAGAAGGGTATGCCCATTGTTGAAGCGCTTCAGGTATATACAGTCCTTACTATAGGTGATGGAATTGTAAGCCAGATACCCGCGCTTATGGTATCGGTTGCCGCAGGTATGCTTGTGACTAAAACCGCTTCGGACCAAGGCGGCACGGGCTCTCATCTTTTCAGCCAGCTCTTTGGCCGTTATCAGCCGCTTTTCATCAGCGCGACTATGTTGGGGCTTCTGGCTGTTCTTCCCGGATTTCCTTTTATGCCGTTTGCCATACCGGCCGTTGCTATTTTTTTCATCGGTATGGTCGTTTTAAGGAAAGCTCAGGAAAGCGATAAACTGGCGGTGGCAGCGGCCGGTGGCGGAAGCGCGGGCGCGTTGAAGGGACCAGGCGGAAAAGCTCTTCCTGAAGGCTCCAATGGCGGAGAGAAAAAGGCTGATGATACTTCAATGCCAAAGATAAACCCGATGACTCTTGAACTGGGTTTCAGTCTTGTCCCGCTTGTTGACCCTAATCAGGACGGTGACCTCGTTGACAGAATATCACTTATCAGGCGGCAGATAAAAGAGGAAATGGGTTTTCTCATTCCGCCTATATCCATTCAGGATAACATAGAATTGTCAAACAACGAGTACAGGATAATGGTACGCGGCCTTGAAAGGGCCAGGGGGTCCGTTTATCCGACGTCGCATCTTGCTATCAATCCCGGTGATGTAACCGGTCAGATTGAAGGAGTGAGAACTCTTGAGCCTGCATTTGGTTTTGAGGCGGTATGGGTAAGTTCAAGCAAGGTTGATGCTGCCGAAAGCATGGGCTACACCGTTGTAGACGCTTCCAGCGTCATAACTACTCATGTGACAAAAATTGTAAAGGATTATGCCTCGGAACTTCTCTCAAGACAGGATATAAGCAACATGATAGAGCGCGTAAAAGAAACTAACGAAGCAGTTGTAAATGAGCTTGTACCGGGACAGTTGTCTATTGGTGTTGTACATCGTGTACTTCAGCATCTTCTTGATGAGAAAGTCCCTGTTCATGACATAGCGTCCATATTTGAAACATTGAGTGATTTCGCAGGCCAGACGAAGGACCCCGTTATACTCTGTGAATTTGCCAGGCAGGCTTTAAGAGGACATATAGTAGCCCGGTTTGTAGGCGACGACAGAACTCTGTATGCCTTTACTATGGAGCCTGAACTCGAAGAGGAAATCCAGAATTCAATTTCTCAGGGCGGCGGCGGCGGAATTATGAGCCTTTCACCCGAGCGTGCCGTTGAAATAACAGATTTAATAAAAAATACCTTTGAGAAACTGTCAAGAGAAACCGATCATGATATAGTATTACTGGTGTCTCCGCTTATACGGCTTCACTTGTATCGTATGCTCAAGCGCAAGATAGACAATATATCTGTGCTCTCATACGCGGAAGTGACGGACGACATACCGCTGAAAGTACTTGGTACGGTAAAATCTGACAGCAGAGGAAGAATCGCCGCATGAAGGTAAAAAAGTATATAGGCGCTTCTCTTGAAAAAATAAGAGAAGTCATCGTCAGGGAACTTGGTGAGAACGCTGTAATAATAAATATCAAGGAGCAGGCCCAGTCCCCTAAGGGAGGATTTTTCTCCGCAGGGAAAAAATCAGGCTTTGAAGTGATTGCCGCTGTGGAAGAAGCTGTAGATGTCGATCTGGTCTCTCTGGAGAAAAACGGAGGGGCCGCTAAAATGATTGATGATATCCTGACCCTTCAGAAAGAGCAGTACAGAGGCATACGGAGTTCAATCAAAATGATTGACGAGAAACTTGCTGAAGTTGATGATAAAATGGAAAATTTTTCTTTCAAGGCAAGTTCAAACGCTTCTCCATTGAAGGAACTCTCCAACATCCATGACGAGTGGAGGCCGCTCATTATTCAGGCACTGAATAAAATAGTCAAAGACTCCGAAAATCCCACAGAGGAAGACTGGCATGAAGCCCTGGCTTCACTCCTGCCGACGGCGGGTGGAATAATGTTCAGGAGAACTCCTTCATCAGCTCCCGATGTTTATGTTTTTATCGGGCCCACCGGAGTTGGAAAGACTACTACTCTGGCCAAGCTCGCGGCAAAGTGCATACTTACTGAAAAACTGAATACCGGCCTCATTTCCCTTGACACTTTCAGGGTCGCCGCTGTTGACCAGTTGCGCGAATACTCCACTCTTTTAGGGGCGGAAATAGCTGTTGCGTTTAGCGCGGATGAACTCAAACAGCAGTTGAAACAGTTTTATGAAAAAGACCTTGTCTTTATAGATACCCCGGGCAGAAGTCAATTCGATAAGTCCGGCATTAAAAATATAAAGGATTCCATAGGAACAATAGGCGGGCTATGTGTGCTTCTCGTCGTTCCCGCCAATATCAGAAAAGAAGATGCCATTTTGCTTTATGAAAGTTATAAGGAGCTTAACCCTTCGGCACTGATAATAAGTAAAACAGACGAGGCCAGCTGTTGTGACGGGATAACAACTCTCCTCGCTGTGTCAAAGCTACCCGTGGTTTACCTCACCGACGGGCAGCGCGTTCCAGAAGATATACATGTGGCCTCTCCAGGGATAATTGCATCTATGGTAATGCCTTTTGTAAAATGCAGTGAACCTGTAAAAATAGGAGAAAATATAAATGGGTAATGGGAATGACCAGGCTGCCTCGCTGAGAAATATGCAGTCCGATGAAAATAAAAAATTCGATATGCAGTCAAAAAAAGCGATTTCCTGCATTTCCGTTGCCAGCGGAAAAGGCGGCGTAGGCAAAACTTTTATTTCCGTAAACCTGGCTATCGCTTTCGGCCTTATGAACAGAAGGGTGCTGCTTGTGGATGCTGACTTGGGACTTGCTAATGCCGACATTATTCTTGGTGTTCATCCCGAATACTCCATGCAGGATGCTATTTTCAAAGGTAAATCCCTCACTGAGATTACGGTCCGCACCGAATATGGCATAGACCTCATATCCGCAAGCTCCGGTTCCAGGGAAATGGTGTCCATGGGGGCCGCCCGCATGGGCATATTCATAAAAGATCTTATAAGCTTTGCTTCCGAATACGATGTCCTTATCTTCGATTGTGCCGCCGGAATAGACAGCAATGTAACTTCCTTTATAGCTGCCGCGCCTCAGTGCGCGATCATCGCAAATCCGCAGCCTACTTCCATTATGGACGTCTATGCGCTCTCCAAACTGATACATCAGGACAACCTTACCGAAAATACCGGACTCATAGTGAATATGGTTTCTGACGATAACGAAGGGATGAAAGTCGCCAGAACTTTAAATTTCGTTTCTGAAAGATATCTTTCAAAGTCAATGGAGCTCCTCGGCGTAATTCCGTATTCCCCAAATGTCGAAAGGGCCATGCACTCAAGAAAACCCATGATTATAAAATATGAAGACGACATAGTTTCTGACAGAATAAAGAAAACAGCGAAAGGAATATTGCAGAGGCAGACAGCCCTCACCAGCATAGGTAACATAAATACGGATAAACTTGTAAATGGTTTTTTGAATATCTGAAGGTGTTAAAATGTACAATACTTTACTGCACAGGCTCGTTATAATGTCCGGTTTTGCCGTGGCTCTTTGTTGCTTTATCTGGAATTTCTATAGCAGCGGGGACCTCTTTTATTCCGCTTTTGTCTCGCTATGCGTACTTTTTGCCGCGTCTACGGTTTTTCTCATCGCTATTCAGACTGTAGCTAAAGTGCTTTTTAAATATCTGCATGAGAAAAGAAATCTGCAGAAGGCCACTCAACCGGAAATCAAAAAGAAATAAGATTATTTATGGGTCATTGATATGAGTTTAAGTCAGATAATTGCAGAGAATAAAGTCATATCGGCTGAAGAGGAAGCCGCGCTCTGGAAACAATTCATGGAGGACCCTGGAAATTCCGAAATCCGAGTGAGGCTCGTTGAGTCTTATCTCCTGCTGGTGTTGAAAGTCGCGAACAAACTTCCTTTTTCCATAAGGCAAAAAATCCCCGTTGAAGAACTGTTCGGGGCCGGTGTCATCGGGCTCCATGAGGCGATTTCCTCTTTTTCAGAGGAGAAAAAAGTTCTCTTCTCGACCTTTGCCTACAAGCGCATACGTGGCGCCATTATGGATGAACTCCGCAGTCAGGACCATCTTACCAGAACTCAGCGAAATTATTACAAGGAAATCTGTGCCGCCATAAACAGGCTCACAGCTCAACTCTCCAGACCGCCTACCGATGCGGAAATCGCTGAAGCTTCCGGCTTGACAATCGCGCAAGTGGACAAGTATATTGGTATAGGAAGTAAAACAGTAAGCCTTGATGATGAAATGGAGGGCGGCCTTTCTTATCAGGACCTTATTGTTGATAGTAAGGCTATTTCCCCGGAGGAGTATGCTCATCAGTCTCTCGCTCTTGAGAGGCTCAGGCACCACTTCAGGGAGCTTGAGGAAAGAGAACAGAAGATACTTTTTCTCCGCCATTACGAGGAAATGTCTGTCAAAGAAATAGCTAAGGTATTGGAGATTTCTGAAGGGAGAATATCCCAGATTTACCAGAAAATAGTTTTAAAGCTCAGAGCTTTGATGAATTCAGTTTGATTATTATAAGGGGGCCTGAACATGTCTGATGATATTTACATTCCGCCTCATAAAAGAATAATCGACTCGTCTGGTGAAACTTCTCCTGACGGAGGCGGGTTCAATTTCGTTTTTTATGATAGAACAAAAGTCCGGGGGGGCAAAAAGAAGAAGCCCATCCCCCCGATAGGCGATGCTGTCAGCGTGAATCTTTCAACAGACGCGCTGGAGGAAATTAAGGAACAGCAGGTGTCGGAAAATCCCGGCATAAAGATAGAAGATAGAATCCCGGATAGGGACTCCCAGGATCAGGAGGCTTCTGATTTTGAGGGTAACGTTCAGAAGAACGATGCTGTCAGCTTAAGCCTTTCGACGAACGCGCTGACCGAAATCAGAGAGAAACGGGAAACTGAGTCGCCGGATATTGAAAATAAGGAACAGAAAAAAACGGAAAATGAAGGCAGTTCCCATGAGAGCGGCGGCGGGCATATAAACATTACGGTTTGAAATTAAAAGCGGAAAATTATTGAAATGGCAGTAACAATTGAAAGCCTTATTAATGGTTATGGACAACTGAATTACCATGCCCTGAAAGATTTTGTATCCGAAAATTCTCTTTCCGATTTTACCGCTCAGACTCCGCATCCGTTTCTCGTAGGAAAAGCGCTTTATGAAGGTGAGCTGAAAAAGAAAATAGGCGGCACTCTCTCAAATACCAGTACTATGAAATTCAGCGTCGCGGATTTAAGAATTCCCCCTGACTCGGAAGCCATCGATACCGCTACTGAACAGGACTCATTTGATTACAGTCAGAATAAAGAATTGAAGAAACAGAAGGACAAGGATGATATAACCCATCATGTCTATGTCCTCAGAAAAAAATCCCATTCCATCAGCGATGCCGATAATATAATAAGCATAGGGCGCAACGGCATGAATGACATTGTTCTTACCGACAGTGTTATCTCAAATAAACATGCCCAGATTATTATAACCAACGGCATGTATTTCATTACAGACCTGAATTCCACAAATGGCACAAAAGTTAATCTCAAACCTGTCATTCCCGGATCAAGAGTGCAACTGCAACTTAACGCGACAATAGATTTCGGCAGAGTCGGTTTTATTTTTGCTCATCCCCTCCAGCTTTACCGTTTCATCAGAAAAGAACTTCTTTTCTGAGCCGGATTACAGACTGTACCTGTCAACCAGATTGTTTTTCCTGTATTGCATCGGACTCTGCCCGAAGCGGCTTTTGAACGTCCTGCTGAAATAAAACTGGTCGGTGTAACCGGTACGTTCCGCGATCTGCGTCATATTGAGATCTGAAAAAAGCAGGAGTTTCTGCGTTTCTCTTATTTTCAGACGAAGTTGATATTCTGTCGGTGAAACATTGAATGCCTGCTTGAAAACACGATGAAAGCGTGATTTTGAGAGCCCGGACATTTTCGCCAGCTTTTCCACTTCAATTATCCTGTTGAAATGCGCGTTAATGTATTCAAGTGCCGGAGCAAGCCTTTGTGCCGTACCGAGGGAATAGAAACTGTCTTCCCTGTTTTCTGATAATTCCAGCACCAGATAAAGCAGTTCGTAAAGTATTTTTTCCATCTTTACGGCTTTTCTTATCAGAGACGTTTCTCCGGCATTCTCAAATTCCAGAAGACCTGAAATAAGATTTCTAAAATCATTGGCATATTTTATGGAAAAAACATGTGGAACATTAAAAAAACTCAGCAGGTCCATTCCGCCGAAAATAGTGAACGAAACCCTTACCCAGATAAAACTCAATCCTTCTTGAGAGATTCCTTCTGTTTTTCTCCATACGCCGGCAGGAAGATAAGTAGTGTGCCCTGAACCGCGAAGTATTGTGTTTGAAGAAGATTTGTCAAACGTAATCCTGTTGCGTCCCTTGAGCAGATGTGTAAATGTCGTTAACGGCCGTGTCGTCCAGCCGCTTGAATATTTTCTGTCATGAAATGTTTTGCCTCCTGAATGAAAGCGGCAGCTTACAGCTTCCCTTATGATATCCATCTTGATGTTTTCAGCGTCAAATTCACTTATGATAGCACTATTATTCATAAAATCGCCACTTTATGATATTCATAAAAAGTATTTTCTGTAATATAATACTCTATATTTTTCTAAAAAACAGTCCTGGTATTAAAATGTTCAATTGGAAAAGAAATCTATTTTTTTTATGGCTTTCGCAGTTTCTTTCGAGTGTGGGTTTCAGTTTCGCAACGCCTTTTATACCGTTCTATATCCAGGCGTTGGGCATCACTGATCTTGCGGAGAGAAGCATGTGGGTGTCTTTCTATGCGGCTTCCGGGAATTTAAGTTTTTGTCTTCTAGCGCCGGTATGGGGATTTCTTGCTGATATCTACGGACGCAAGCTTATGGTACTCAGGGCAAACTTCGTTTCAGCGTTGCTGGTGCCTCTTATGGCTTTTGTTCCCGGAGTGGGATGGCTGATTCTGATTCGTTTTTTTGTGGGTATGTTTTCCGGGACGGTAACAGCTTCCCAAATTATTGTGTCCAGTAATGCGCCTGTTAAAAACAGAGGAATCGCTCTCGGAATTTTGACGTCGGCTGTTTACGGCGGGACTGTAACCGGTACATGCCTCGGGGGAATTATAGTGGACAGCCTGGGGTATCGGGTTTCATTTTTCATCAGTGGTTTAACTTTGTTCTTATCCGGACTGCTGGTACTCTTGGGGGTTAAGGAAGAATTTCAGAAAAGCGTTTCACTTAGGGAGAGACTCGGTGATTTCAAATTCAGTCTTCCCCGCTTCGGTCCTGTCTGGCTGATCCTGCTGCTTATTATGCTTATAGGTTTTTCCAATCAGTTTGATACTCCATTTTTCCCCATGCTCGTGGCCGAGGTAAACGGACCGGAAAAAGCGGCGACATGGACAGGGATAATTGCGAGTATAGTAGCGGTGTCAGGGCTTGTCTCCGGTTTTATTCTTGGATGGCTCGCCGACCGCATTTCGCCTCAGAAAGTGGCTGTGTGGTCTGCTCTGCTGGCCGGGATTTTTATGATTCCGCAAGCTTTGGCACCCTCTCTCGGAGTGCTTATACCCGCGCGTTTCGGAATGGTGTTTTTTGCCGGCGGACTATCTCCGGTTTTCCAGATATGGCTTGCCAAATTTACTCCTGACGATAAAAGGGGCCTGCTTTTCGGCTGGGCTTCCAGTGCGAAATCTTTCGGTTGGGCTTTGAGCGCATTGAGCGGCGGTTCCATAGCAGCTTTGATGGGAGTGCGCTGGGTTTATGCCGCCGCCGCCGTGATGTTCCTGCTGCTTATTCCGATAATCAGAATAACAATCCGGAAGTTTGAGAATCATCCGGGAGTCTGATGCCTCCACGCTTGTCCTGCGTTTTTTATTTCATTATTTCCAGTGCGCTCAGTGCTTCGCGGATTTTTCCTGAACTTTCTCGCAGTCCGCCGATGCGGTTTCTCGCCGGCCAGAGATTTTCATGTTCCCGTATTATGGTTTCCATTTCGTGCTTGAGCGGGAGATAATCCTTCTTCTTTTTCATTAAGGCAACGATTTTCAGAACGCTGAGTTTTGCCATCCTGACGGCGTTGGAAAGTTCCGCTTTCACGAGTTCCCCTTCTACGCCGGGAGCGGCCGCGCTTATTTGAGATTCAATTTCTTCAAAATCCGAAAGACATCTATTTAGAGAGGGAATATCGATATCTTTCAGAAAATCTTCTTTTCCGTCCTTCATGTTCCAGAAGAAAAACTTATTGAATACAGTGCAGTTTTTCGGTCTGGCTTTTATATTTTCGAGTACCTTGCCGAGATTGAAGAACAGCTTTCCTGTGAGGCCCGTTTCATCATCAAAGAAAATATTGTTCAAGCCTTGGAGCAAATCAATATTTTTATTTGTTTTATAAGACCATGAATAAGATGCTCCGGCAAGGACGCCAAGGTAGCTTACAGGCAAATATTGGTGATGACCGTTGTCGCCCCAGTCGGTGTTCAGAAAACCTTCCGCCCCATATTTAAGTCCGTTCTCCGCGGCATTGCGGAGATTCTCAGTGCAGTTTGCCGTCCTGCCTGTAAGAGAGTTCCAGCTTGATGTCCCGGGACATACATAGAAGGGAATTCCGGATGACGCAAATTGCGGACATTCTTTTGAAAACGGATGCGCGGCTTCATATCCCCAGTTCAGCGCCGTTATCTCTTTCGGAAGTTTTTTTATGAGTTCCGGCTGATGCAGAATTATGTCTCCCCAGAACATCATTCTTTTTCTGTGTTTTCTTACGAGTTTATGTATTTCCGTCAGAAAATCCAGATATACTTTTGTTTTTCCTTTCTTATCGCATATTTTTTTACTCCAGCCCAGTCCCAGGTCCCAGGTTTCATCGCATCCGGCATTGAAATATCCGCTTCTGAAGTTCGGCATAAATTCGCTGTAAAGGTTGCCGAGAAATTTCAGAGTGTTTTTGCATGGTTTCAGTGTCGAGCCCCAGGGAGAACGGATGCCGGTGCTTCTTTCATAGCCGTCCGGACATTCGGCGAGATGTTTGTATTCCGGGTGGCGCAGCCATCTTTCAAAATGTCCGAAAGAGTTGAAATTGGGAATAAGCTCGATATAACGTTCAGCGCAATAGGCGTCCAGTAGAATAATTTCTTCCGCCGTGAACGGTGAAGCTTCATGCCATACTGTTTCATGTTCAGAAAAAGCGAACGTATGCTCCATGTAAAGTTGAAGCTGGTTTATCTTTAATTTTGCCAGCGTGTCGATATAATTTTGCATAGTTTGCATTGAAGGAACTTTACAGCGGCTGACGTCAAGCATTACGCCGCGCTTTTTGAAATCGGGTCGATCGGTGATTACACAGCAGCGCAGTTTCATGCCATATTTTATTATTATCTGTGAAAGGGCCTGAAGACCGTAAAAAATACCGCGTTCATCTGACGCCGTGAGAGAAATACCATTTCTGTTTATACATATCTCATAGCCATCAGGGGGAAAACCTTTTTTCAATTCTGTCATGAGAAAAGATTTTCCCTTTCGAGGCACCCCTGCGCTGACTTTGAGAGAAGTTTTCGAGGCAAATTCGCAGATATGTTTTCTGATATTATGCCCGGCGTTGAATTGTATCAGTATCCATTCCGCGTTTTCAAAACTTGCTGTTTCTCTCTCGTATTTTATTTTGAATGGCTGTGGAAATATCCTGTAATCCATAATAAGTCTCCATATTTAATTACAGCTTAATATATTTCAATCTTCACTAAATTCATGAATTTTAATGAATCCTTATTGCCTTTTTATTCTGATGGTATTATAATATAATAACAGTATTACATTGTACAACTAATCAAGGAGCGCGTAATGAAGGATTACCTGAGAGGCTATTTGGACGAGATAGAGGAAAAACTCGAAAAGATTTACAATGAACAAAAGGAAATGATAAGCAAAGCCGCGCGAATGATGACGGATAAAATAAAAGAGGACGGCCTTATTTATGTGTTCGGCAGTGGCGGGCACTCAAACATGATGGCGGAGGAAATGTTTCACAGGGCAGGAGGGCTTGCCTGCATAAGTCCTGTTTTTGCCGACAGTATCCGCATCCCTCATATCCCGCTTGGCGAAAGGTGTGCGGCGCTCGCCCCTTATATTCTCGATTATTATGGGATAGGAAAGGATGACCTGCTGATACTTGTGAACGGCTACGGCATAAATCCGGTAACAATAGAAACAGCCATTGAATGCAAAAAAAGGGGCGTGAACGTGATTGCCGTAACTTCCACTGATTACGCGAACACACTGCCGAAAAATTTTCCGGGAAGGCATGCGAGCGGACAGAACCTGCATGAAATGTTTGAAATGGTTCTTTACACGCATGTTCCTTATGGGGATGCAATCGTCAGGATGGACGGATTGGACAGTCCTACAGGCGCCTATTCGACTTATGCTAACGCTTTTATATGTAATTGCCTTGTTATCGAAACATGCAGGCTTCTGCTTGAAGAAAAAATAGAACCGCCTATTATAAACAGTATAAACGTAGTTGGCGGAAAAGAAAAAAATGAACACCTCTACAAAAAATACAG
>Ga0154588_1051_pt1 | contig 31145 bp, 25 predicted proteins | sample RifGroF2_FD_116017 | JGI IMG/M metagenome (GOLD analysis project Ga0154588, IMG submission 116017) | Lentisphaerae bacterium GWF2_44_16
CTTCAAGGAGTTGTTCCATTCTCTTTGAGCCGCTTATTATGTAGTTGAGGGCCATTACGATTTCCTCATGGATTATACCGTCAACATTAGCCTTATCGGGAACTTCTGCTGTCTCAAAAAGCTTCTGAAGCGACATGCAGGCAGTTTTAAGCTCCTCACTGAAACCTTGTATGCTGATAAGAGGTGTTCTCAGGTCATGCGAAGCCGCGTAAAGTATCTGTTCAAGTTCCTCATTCTTTCTTTTGAGAGCTATATTCTGCTGAATGATTGTTTTGTTTCTGTCAATGACTTTCTGTTCCAGAACTTCATTGAGTTTTTGAATTTCCTCCGCGTCCTCTCTTATCTTCTGATCTCTCATCTTGATTGCGGACTGCATATCGTTGAAGGAATTGGCGAGACTGGAAATTTCCACAGGAGAAATAATTTTTATTGACTTGTTGAAATCCCCGGCGCTTATACGCCGCGCGCCTTCTTCAAGTACCTTGAGGTTTACAGTGATATTTCTGAAAATGCTTATAGAAACAAATATAAGGGTCACCAGCGCAAGCAGTATGGCAAAAGCGGTGCTGAAATAAAATCTCTCAATGATTTCCCGGTCATTCTGTATCTGGAGTTTTACCCCCTCAAGAATTATTATTATTGTTTTATGAACGGAAGGAAGGAAACTGCTTTCGATATTGAGTATATGTTCGACATCATCTTTTTTCCCCTCCCTGCAAAGTGCTATGGATTTCGTGTATGCGTCAGCCTGGCGTTTCTTGTTGTCAAGAAAATTTTCATTGAATACGGAACCTTTGATGGATATCCTGCTGTCTTTTTCCCATTTGCTCAGAAACCTTTTCCATTCTTTCAGGTTGTCAAACCAGTCATTGAGCCGCTTCTGGAGTTCATCAAGTTCCGCGGGACTGACGGGCCCGGACTTATTGCCGGCCATCCCTCTAAGGTTCTCAATAATCCCGCGTTCGCTTTCCTCAAGGGCAAGATAATTGCTTATCACGTGATGGCTTTTCTGGAGCTGGACAATTTCATCATACTGCATCTTGTGGGTGAAATACATCTGAAAAAGCACAGCGGCAACAAAGACCGAGAATACTAAACTCAGTATAACGAGCTGATACTTTATGCTTTTACCGAACATTCTTGCCTGCTTCCATTAAAATATCGGGCCTATTATTGTGAAAGCCCAATGGGGCCTCCATAAATTTTCTGAGTGCCTCCAGCCTCTCACTGTACGCAAAATCTACAGGCTCAAAACTAAGGGACATCATATTAAAACTCTGCCCCACCTGTTCCCTCTTTTTTGAAGCATTCCACAAAAATTTCTTCAGCTTATTCAATGCTTCAGACTTCAAAAAAGGACTGGCAGAGCTCACACATATTACAGGCTCCGGCAACTGGAATGAGACCCACAGCGCTGCCCATCTCAAATCCGAATCCTTGCCGGCCTCCGCCAGAAAACTGTCCAGCGTCAAAAGGCTTACCGCGATAATATCCGTTTCGCCCTTGCGGAGTTTTTCAATGGCCTGCTGTTCATTGCTGGTATAGCTCACTTCCGCAAACCATTTATCCGGCTCTGTCCGCAGCTTATCCTTGAGATATTTAAAAGGCACCATGTATCCGGTTATGGAATACCTGTCCGTAAATGATATCCTGAGCCCTTTTGTCTCGCTAATATACTTCAATTCACCGCTGGAAACAAGGGCGGCCCTGTTTTTGTTTTTCTGTTCATCCGGCATTTTGTGGTAAAGCAGAGCTTCGGCGCTTTTGTTCTTTTTCAATTCCAGAAAAAGGGCCGCGTTGACGTAAAGCATATCCAGAGAACCGGAACTGAAGCCTCTCATGGCCTCCTCACTGGAATTAGCGTAATAAGGCTGGATAACATAATCCGTCTCACCGCTCAGACTTTCAAAAAACTTTTCCCATTCCTTCCTGCTTGTGCCTTTGGAAACTTCAGGGATGATGCCAAGGCGCAATTCACATGGCCTCGGTTTTTTTTCATAAAAAAAGACAGGCCACAGCGCAATGACCACCGCTATAGACTCAAGGACAATGAAAAGAGAGGCAAAAAAGATAATTCTGTTCCGCTTCACTTGCCCAGAACTGCGTTAATCTTATTTTGCAGGTCTTCAGGCTGAAAAGGCTTGACCAGATAATTCGTGGCGCCTGCCTTGATAGCCTCCATAACCTGATTTTTTTCAGCGACGGAAGTACACATGATAACCGGAAGTTTGAGTGTGTCAGGATTGGACCTTATCGCCTTAAGGGTCTCCATGCCGTTCATCTCCGGCATATTTATATCACAGAGGACAAACGTAAAATCATTGTTGTGCTCCTTGATCTTCTCCAAGCCCTCTTTTCCGTTTCCGGCCTCCACTATATCCGTAATACCCATTCCCTCAAGGACACGTCTCTGGATCTTACGCATAGTCGAAGAATCATCTATGAGCATAACTTTCATGCTTCCTCCATTGAAATTTCAATGTTAAACTTTCCCCACTCCGGAAACTTCATGGGTATTATAACCCAGGGATTCCCTATTTTGGCATGCATCTGCTGGTTTTTGCCTAAAACGACAGTGGGCAACGCAAGATTTATTCTCATTCCTTCAAGTTTGGCCGCCGCCGCGCCCGCTATTATATTAAGTATCTCCCCATAACCGTCCATGAGATCGGCATTAGCCTCGGGTATCGCTTCCATCAGGAACGCCCCTACCACTTTCTTACCCACCTCCAGGTCCATTGTCATAAGAATAGCACCTCTGACACCGCCGGAAAGCCCCAGCACACCAAGAAGATCATAGGCCCCGATGAAACCTGCTTCTTTAAGCTCAAGTTTGCCATCTCTTACCGGCTCCACCCCGCACATGGACTTGAAAGTATGGACTGTAGCCTCAACAAAGGGATTCACATACTCTATTTTCATCAAAACCTCTCTTAAGAATTTATTACAGACGGAAACAGAATAAACTATTCTCTATTTATTTTCTATATTAAATATACCATTAAACCAAAACCATTTCAAGGAGAACGGTACCCTTTTTCAATCTTCCTCAAGTTCCCGTGAAATACCCATCATCGTGCTGATATCAAAAAATAACGTTTTTTTCTTTATCCCCTATTGCCTTTGCCTTGATTTTATGGTACACTATATAATACCAAGTCAAAATAATAATCATTTATGGATTAAAATGACAGCCATTTCAAAAAATAATAAATATTTCGGGCCCAATCTTCATCTGGCAGAAGACTCCGCGATACCGCTTCACCACCAGATAGCCGAAGCCGTCTTCAAGGAAATAGTAAAACTGAGAGTGCCGTCGGGAACATGTATTATACCCGAACGCATGATGGCCCAGAAACTGAATCTGAACCGCTCCACTGTTCATAAGGGATATATGAAACTTCTGGAGGATGGCGTGATAGAACAGCGAAACGGCGGAAGGCTATATTACATTTCAAAAGATATTTCAAACAAATATAAGATATCCCTCTTTCCTTCAATAGGCATAGTCATGCCTTACAAGATGTCGACATATATAAACCCGTCGAATTTCATGACACTGGATTATCTTGCGGGAATAATGGACGAGGCATCCGAGATCGGTTTCTCGGTAACTTTCATTTCATTGCCCTCCTTGGATGAAGATAAAAAGATAATCCATGAATGGGCTGAAAACCTCTTCTCCAAACTGAGCGGCCTGATATATCTGGGATGCAGGAGCGGTGAAAATGATACCGCAACCGAATTACTCCTAAATGAAAAATCAATCCCCCAGGTTTTTCTGACCGGCATATCAAACCTGCCTCACATCAGTTCAGTGCTGGCAGACCCGAAACCGGGATTGCTTTCGGCAACTCAGCATCTGAGGGAAAACGGACATTCAAACGTAGGAATTTTATCTTTTGAAGTAAATAAGGGCAAAGAATTCAAATCCTTTGCCAGAGACCGACACCAGACAATGCTCCAGGCAATCCGTGAAACGGGATTGAACTGCCCCAATGAGTGGATAGCACAAAAGTGCGACACCAGGGATAATATAAGAAAAGAACTCAAAAAAATATTATCAAAGAAGGAACATCCCACAGCGTTTTTATGCCAGAATGATGAAGTAGCCGCGAATGTTTCATTGGTACTGCATGAGCTGAACGTAAAAATCCCTGATGAAATTTCATTGATAGGCTTCGATGACGCAAGATACGCGGTAGACACAGTTCCGCAATTGACAACGGTAAAAGTCCCCCGTTACATAATGGGCAGAAAATCCGTTTCCCTCCTGATTGACCTTCTGGAAAACATAAACAATTCAAAAGCCTTGAAGCTATATGTCCCCACATCTCTGGTAATAAGGTCGTCAACAGGAAAAGTTCCCGCACCCAGAAAGGTCTTTGCGCTATGAAAAATTTAATAAAAATATTTTTCTTTACCCTCATCGAATTGCTCATAGTAATATCAATTATAGCAATACTGGCCGCACTGCTGCTCCCTGCACTCCAGAGGACAAAGGAAGTCGGTCGTAAAACCCAATGCAAAAACAATCTTAAACAACTTGCGCTATACTGCATGTCATACGCCAACGATTACAATGAATATCTCCCATTCTGTCCCAGTACAACATATGCAAACAGTTATGGGCAGAATGCCGATCTCCTTCCTCAAAAGGAATACGTAGGGTACGCCTATGGATATGGATACACTAAAAAGTCCCTGTACAGGTGTCCGACTCAATATTCGGATAATTTATCTCCATACAGAGCAATTGGATATGGGTATAATTTCTACAGCGCATACCATTCCGGTATAGGAAGACTGGGACGATACAGTTCTCCATCTCTTACAGCTCTGCTGATTGAAAAAGGATGGGACTCCACTACCAGCGGATATCCATGGTATATGCAGTGTCCGGGAACTGATACTCTCAAAATATTAGGATATCTCCTCGGCAGACGCCATAACGGGGTGGCAAATCTTGTCTATATCGACGGACATGTCTCGGAAAGGAAAGACAATCCACCTTCAGTAAATACCGATCCGTTCTTTGATTATAATCCATAATTATTAAAATAACACAGGAGAATAACTCAGATGAAAAGAATTTTAGCTTGTACAGTCATGTTCTGTTCGTTTTTACTATCCGGACAGGATACCGCTTTATCCGGGTTGAAAGAAGTGAAACCGGCCAGTTATAATTTTGAACAGCCAACAATGGCGGAAGATAATAAAAACAAAGCTTCACATGCCGACACAAATAGAAAAAAACTTCTTGACGGAGTGAAAACTTCAGCAAGCCGCGTTATATGGAGGGCAAAAGAATTCGGAGGCAAACCGGTTGAAATAAAGTTTGATTTTATGGAAGCGGTCAAACCTTCTCTCTGCAGGGTGCATATATTCCGCTGGGTAAAAGGATATGGCATAAAAACAATTGAAGTATACGGAAAAACGCAGGATGGCAGGCAAATAGTTCTGGGTGGAGTCAATCCCGCTCAACCTTATGAGTTGCCTAAGGGAGAACCAAATTATTCTTCGTTGGATATAAAATTGGATGCATCAGAAGAGATTAATTCCGCAATATTGAAAATTGATGGTATTGCATATATAAGCATTACAGAAGTGGAGTTTTACTCGAAGCCGAATGAAACTTCAGCAAAAGCATTTTCAAAAAACCCGTTCGAGAATGCAGTGAAAGGCTCAGGAAAAGGACTTCGGATAGAAGAGAAAGACTATAATGATGATCATGCTCCTGAGATAGTACTTGAGAATGACAATGTCATTTATATAATTGACGCTGCAAACGGGGGAGTGATTAATTTCGCTTATGACAAACGGGCTGGCGCAAACCTTGTAAAAGAAAAGGATTCAAAGACTTACGGAGGGATGTTCAATGACCGCTTCTATGTTGGAAACAGCACTCACAAAAATGAATTTTGGAGGCAGCGTTACAAGAGCAAGATAGAAGCACAAGGCCCGGATTCTGTCTCCGCAAAAGTCTGGAGCAATGGTTCAGAAGGATTTTTTCAGGGGATGAGTATAACAAAGACCTATACTCTGACAAAAGACGGCACCGCATTGAAAGTAAACTATAACGTCGCAAACGGACAGGAAAATGTTATCCCGGCAAAATATGGCTTATGGATAATGAGCGGACTATCATCAAATGAAGAATTCAAACGGATATATGCAGGTAATTCCGGAGTACAGACGATAATATCATCGGATAAAGGCTCGTATTACTGCCCGGACGCGGTAAGCGGATGGGAAGGAATTGTGACATCTTCAGGCAAAGGTTTGGCAAATGTCGTTGACTACAGTATGCTCAAACAATTTTATTTTTGGAATGCGGATGCAAGCGCAACAACCATGGAATGCTTTTTCGGCGTGTACCCGATAGACGCAAACAGTTCCATGGAAACTACGTGTTATCTTGTACCTTTCCATGGCATTGATGTTCCGCAAGGAATTTCCAAAGATATGGCAGGCAGCCTCTCTCTTGAAAACTCCTATGAGGTGTTCCCTGAAAAAATAAATCTGAAATTGCAGGCTACCCATCCGGGAGAATATGAGATAATAGTCGAAGCCGGGAAGATTAACGGCAATGTGGCAAGTTATAATAAGATAGCAGAATTTAAAAAGGCATTCGGCGTAAATCCTGAAGTCATTCCTATAATCTGCAAAATCACGGAAAAAGGCACATGGCGTTTCAAAGTCTCCGTCAAGGAACACGGCAATACAGCCCTGGCATTTTCAGCAGGAACAATACTTGGAAAGTCATCAGGGGCATTTGCGCTTGCGCCGGAATGCCCAAAGAAGCCGGAACCCGGAGTTAAGGAAGAAAAACTTAAACTTGATTTCCATTCTCTTGATTTCCAGACAGAACATGTCAACTGGGCAAAGCCGTATGCCGGCAAAAAAACCAGAGTGCTGGCCATTTGCAGAGATAAACAGGGCATTCGTGAAGCAGTCGAGATAGCTGAACGCTTCGAAATGGAACTTCATACAAACTACATAGGCGGTATCTGGCGACTTGTTGATTACTGCACAAGCCTGAATGAAGGAATGTGTTATCAGGAGCTGACTAAAAAACTTAATTCCGAAAAATTTGATGTGTTTGTTGTTGCCGGAGATTTCTGGAAGAGCATGCCGTCGGAAGCAAAAAACATTATTATTAAAAATGTAGAAAACGGCAGCGGCCTTGTCTTGGCAGGCCCGGAAAGCCTTCCTGAAGAACTTGATAAAAATTTTACTCTTGCAAAAAAAGCTCAATTGTTCAAGGGGACATGGGAACCGGCGAAAAAACACATGATAAGTTCCGGCATCCCTTTCAAAGCATTACCACAGACACTGGCTCTTCCTTATTCGACGAAAGGAGAAATCATCGCTACAATTTCAGGAAAGCCCCTCATATCAGTTTTCAACTGCGGCAAAGGCAGAGTCGTCGCCGCAAGTTGGAGTGTGGAAGGCAAAAAAGAGGCTTCTCTTTTAAAATACTCGTCAAGTTCCCCTGGTGTTTTCCTTCCAGTCCTGCTGTTTATCGGTAACGGAGCTGCGCAATATAACTATTGGGAATATCAGCTCATGCTTCTCGGAAAAATGATTTACTGGAGCGCCGGAGCAGATTTCCCATTGGAAGCGGAAAGCATGAAAGTAGATAATGCCCGGAAAATCTCTATATCGCTAAAAGCAAAGGAAGCGGGAAAAGTCGAAGCGGAGTTGACTGTCAGGGATAAATTTTATCAAATCGAGGAAAAGAAAAAAATATCCGTTGATTTGATACCCGGAAATAATGAATTTGCCATTGAGTTTAATAAACCGTCACTTGCAGGTATACACTTTGCAGATCTGATTATAAAAGGAAAAAAAGGTACTGAATGGTGTGGCAGTGAATCGTTTGTAACCACATCGGAACTTGAAACAGGGAACATTGAAACAACCGATGAAATATGGAAGAAAAGTGACAAATTCAAATGTTCAGTTCCTGCAACAGGACATGGAACAGGTGAGATCGTGCTATCTCTTTATGATTTTTGCGGCAATGAATTCGCTTCAAGCCGCAAAAATGTATCCTCCGGTAAAATTGATTTGGAAGTTTCTCTGGAAAACTGCCGTTGGCCAGCATTCCAGGCAAGGGTAAAAATATTGTCCGGCGGAAAAACCATTTCAGAATCCCGGCATGATTATACTCTTTTAAAATCTCCCGATCCGGAAATAATGCATGTGGCATTCGGCTGGCCATCAATAACAAGCCGTAAAATAAATCAGTTTCTTGTCAACCCATATTGGTCAAGGCTTCAGTATCTCGGAGCAAACTCAATTATAAAATTTGGAAATGATAATATATATGAAATACTGCAAGGACGGCAGTTGGGGCTCATTTTGCTGGCGGCAAGCGCGCCCGCATCAGCTGGAGGTAAATCTCCATACGACACCAAAAAAGCAATTAAAAGCAAATTCGACCTTGTAAGAATTCCATGCTTGAGTAAACCCGGCTTCAAAGACGAGTTGGAAAATCTTTCGGCAAAAGAGACATGGGCTGACAAAATAGGTTATCTCTTCAGGTCCGGACCTGATGAAGCAAATTCAATAAGCATCAATGAACTCTGTTTTTCCGAAGACTGCCAGAGGGAATTTAGGAGATGGCTAAAGGAACAATACGGTTCGATAGAGGCCTTGAACAAAAGCTGGGAAACTCAGTATAAGAACTGGGATGAAGTCACAGCCATGACTTCGGATGAAGTAAAAGGAAAACACTCCTATGCCCCGTGGCTGGACCATCGCACATTCAATGAATGGAATTATGCCGACGCAATAGGCAAAATCGTAAAAGGCACCAAAAAATTCAACCCTGATTTGCAGTACAGTCTTTCCGGTACTCAGGAAACAAGCGCACATAATGCATGGGACTGGTGGAGGCTTACTCCTCATCTGCGCGCGGTATTGAGCTATACAGGCGAACAATCCATTCAGCGGCGTTCCTTTTCCAATGGCAGCAGAATACAATGGCACCCATGGCTTGGTTATGGACGCAGTTATGATGATGAGAATTTTGCCATCATCGACTATCTCTTTCAGGGTGCCACAGGATTTACCATATATTCCGGACCTCTGTATGTTGAACCGGATTATACTTTCTCAAAACTGGCACTTGATCTTCGGAAGGCGCTGGACAACTACAGGAACGGCCCGGCTGAAGTAATCATGAACTCAAAATTGTTAACATACCCGATAGCGTTCCATTATTCCCCGGCATCAATCAAAGTGGATTTCATGCTCAACTTCAATAATGTCAGATTGAATGAAGTCAGGGGATTGAAGGATATGCTTTCCGATATAGGGATTTCATACGATTACATCGCCTACGAACAACTTGAGAAAACTGACATCCTGAAAAGCAAATACAAAGTCCTGTTCCTTCCTCTCTCCAGCGCATTGTCGGATAAGGAAGTCGCAACGGTCAAAGAATTTGTTAAGAATGGAGGAATTCTCATCGGCGACATGCTCCCGGCAACTTATGACGAGCACGGCAAATGTAAAGACAAATCGGAACTGGATGAAGTATTCGGAATCAAACATTCAACACTGAATGTCACATCTGAGGACGGTACTCTAACAGGAAAAGGAGAATCTGTCGATGGATTGTCGGCCGGAGATCTCAAAATGCGTGTAAACACATTTGAGAACGGGATTGAACTGACAAGTGGAAAGGCCCTCGCCGGTATAAACGCCAAAGACAAAAAGCTTCCCGCTCTAATTGTTAATCGTTACGGTAACGGAATTGCCCTTTATATGGCATGCGATCTTGCCGATGTTTACGGCAAATGGGGAAGTCTTAAATATTCGAAAGATAACGCGAAGGCTTCTAAAATGCTCTGCTCACTGATTGAAAAGTTATTGGATAGATCAGGCATACAGCCAAAAGTGAAAGCCATCAATACCGAGGGAAATAATCTGCAGGAAGTTACATATTACATCAAAGAAAACGGTCCGGCATTGATACTCGGCGTTGTGAGAAAAAAGACCGCGGTATCCACCGGCAGTCAGAATAACTCATATCAAGTGAAAATCCCGGGCAAATATCATGTGTATGATCTTTTGAAAGGCAAATATATCGGACATGGAGATCAATTTAATTATGATTTCCCTCCAAAAACACAGGCGGCATTCACCCTCCTCCCTTATCAGGTCAAAGGGCTGGATTTGAAAACAATGAAAAGTAACGATAAATACATAATAAATATCAAAATCAACGCGGAGACAGATAACTTTGCAAATCATATTTTCAGAGTAGAAGTTTCTCTTCCAAACGGGCAAATCAATAAGGCTTTTTCAAAAATAATTCTTGCTGAAAAAAACAAAGCCGTTTATGAAATACCCATCCCGTTGAATGCCGCCAATGGTAAATGGACAGTGAAAGTAACAGATTCCATGACGGGCATCTCCGCGGAAACTTCATTTCCCGTAAATTGAGAAGCTCCGTGAAATATTTCGGATGTGGGTGTATCTTTATATGAATAAGGAGGTCTTTGACATGGGAATTAAATCAGTATGCTTTTGTTTTATATTTTGCGTTGCGTTGGCAATTAATGGAGGAACAATGAAAATCACGGATAACGGCGCGGTGTTTGAAACGGGGGACTATAGCGTCCGGCTTTCGAAAGATATCTGCTGGACAATTCGAGAACTTACATGGAAAGGTCGACTACTGATGAAGGATTGTACCGGGGCTTATAACGGCACGGTGCTCCAAACCTTTGTCGAAGAAAGTAAAAAAAGAGACTGGGTTGGAACGGGACACGGTCACGAAACTGTAGAAGCCGTTAAGCTCCTCGTCGATGGAAAAGAGCAGGAATTCACGCCGGGCGCGCTTTATTCCGGTAGCGAATTCTGCTTTGTTAAAAATTCGGATTTGCGTATCCTGAAACTGGAAGCTACGATGATTATCAACGCTTCAGGCATTCTTGAAAAACACAAATATACTGTTGTGAAAACCAATCCTGATATAGCGTTGCTTTACGGGTTTATGCATTCTTTCGACATTGACATGAAAGAGTGGCAGGTGAAAATGCCAAACGATAAACTGCTGTCAGGGAATTTCATAGGGGACGCTAAAAATCCGTTCAGGGATAAAATGCAATGGGCAAGCCTCTATAATCCTCTTACTAAAACCGGCGTCGTATATGTTCTGACACAAAAACCAGCGTTTGACGAATCACAACATTTCTTCTGGGATCGCGCGCATGACAGGAAGCTTTATTTCAAGGCCACTCTGACAGATATCAAAAAAATGGAAAAAGGCGCAAGCTTTGAATACACCGCGAGAGTCGTCGGTTTTGAAGCCCCTGAAGATAAGTGGAAAGAAAAAGCCGCCAGTGAAGCCGGGAAAAGCATTACAAACTAAATATAAACATGGAAGATGGAATTTCTATGAATTCTGAAAATAAAAGAAACTCTTTCTGCATATATGATGACAATAGCGAAAACAATAATACGGTTTCAATACTGGCTGGAGGGGATTTCTGCCCCATACGGAGTTTTGACAAGGCCATACTTGAAGGCAAGCCTGTATTTGATGACACACTTTGCGCCGAGATGAAAAATAAGGATGTCTTCCTCATAAACCTGGAAGCCCCTTTATGCGAAACAGGTCTTCCGGGCGCGGTAAAAGGCGGCGGCTTGAGAGGCGCTCCCGAAACGGCGGATACTCTGAAAAAACTTGGCGTTGATGTCGCTTCCATCGCTAATAATCATGTCAGGGACTTTCTGGATGAGGGCGTTTTGCAGACTATGGAAATATTGAAAAAACACGGCATTCCATACATCGGCGGCGGAAAGAACTCGGAAGACGCTGACAAGATGCTGATACTGAATATAAATGGTCTTAAAATCGGTATATGGGCCCTGGCTGAAAAAGAATATAATCTGGCAAGCGAAACAAGGCCAGGCACTTCTTATTTCTTTCCTGAAGTAAACGTATATAAAATCCCGGAACTCAGAAAACGGGTTGATTTTCTGATGATATTCGTACATGCCGGACATGAATTCATGCTTACCCCCTCCCCCCGTATCCGCAAGGCTTACAGGGATTTCATAAAGGCCGGAGCGGACATTGTGATTGGACATCACCCGCATGTCATCCAGGGCATTGAAAAATATGAAAACGGCTGGATAGCTTACAGTCTCGGAAATTTGCTTTTTGACAGTCCATATGTTTCCTCATATCCCGATACGGACCACGGTTTCATGATGCGGGTAAAGGCAGGAAAACATAAAGTACACAAGATTGAAATCATCCCATACCGCATAAAGCCGGGTCTTGTAAAAGCTTTGCCCGCCGAAGAAATTCAGGACTACAAAGAACTCCTGGAAAAAATCGGCGGAAACATCACTGATGAAAAAATATTCATCGAAGAATGGAGAAAAAACGTCATTTACAGATGGCCCGATTATAAAGGCGCTTTCCTGAAATTAGTTGAGAATTTCACTCTGGATGAAAAAAATATGTTCCTCCGAAACGGCAAGAACTTCTTTCAGTGCCCCACGCACAATGAATTGCTCTTCGATGCCTTGAACATGATGGAAGAAGGCACCCTCGAAAAATAATGGCATTGCCTTAACGCGTTCCTTCATTCTCCTTGACTTTCCGGTCTTGGGACGTTACCTTTTCTCTGCGTTTTGAGCTGTTAAATAAAGGATAAGTAAAGATGAAGAAGGCAATCAGAGAGATATTGCTTAAGATAGGTGAAGACCCGGACCGCGAAGGTTTGCGCGAGACCCCGGCAAGGGCCGCGAAAAGTTTTGAGTTTCTTACCAAGGGCTACAGGGAGAATGAAAAGGACATTATCAAAAATGCAATTTTCACTGAAGCCTGCGACGACATGGTGATACTCAAGGATATTGAGTTTTACAGCATGTGCGAACACCACCTCCTGCCGTTCTTCGGCAAATGCAGTATAGGATATATCCCGAAAGGCAAAATTTTCGGCGTAAGCAAACTGGCGCGGATTGTGGAAATGTATTCACGCCGTCTCCAGCTCCAGGAGCGTCTGACAAAGCAGATAGCGCAGACTATATGCGACACGATTCAGCCGGAAGGCGTGGGCGTGGTCATGCAGGCGCAGCACCTCTGCATGGTCATGCGCGGAGTCGAAAAACAGCACTCGGAAATGGTTACTTCCGCCATGCTCGGCAGTTTTAGAAAAGAAATCGCCACACGCAATGAATTTCTGAACCTTATCAAGATGTGAACCGCTTTCATGAAAGCTTTAGTACAGAGAGTTTCTTCGGCTTCGGTAACGATAGAGAATTCCGTTGTCGGCAAAATCGGCCAGGGACTGCTTATACTTCTGGGAATAACTCACGGCGACACGGTAAAAGAAGTTTCATTTATCGCCGACAAATGCGCCAATCTGAGGATATTCAAGGATGGCGAAGACAAAATGAATTTGTCTCTTCTTGATATAGGCGGAGAAGCGCTGGTCGTTTCACAGTTCACACTTTACGGAGACGCCAGGAAGGGACGGCGTCCCGGCTTTACGGACGCGGCAAGGCCGGAACACGCCATACCGCTTTATGAAAAATTCATAGAAGAGCTTCGCAAAGCGGGAATTAACACGGCAACAGGGCAATTCGGCGCCGAGATGCAGGTAGACCTCTGCAATTCAGGCCCCGTCACAATCATGATCGAAACCTGAAATAACACGTTTATGAAAAAAATCTGGCTCGTAAGACACGCTGAAAGCAAAGCCCAGACAGGCGAAGAACAGAGTCTGGACGCTTCTCTCAGCAAAACAGGGGTAAGACAGGCGAAACGCCTGAAAAAAATACTGCCGGAAATTACTTTTGACAAAATCTACGTCAGCCCGCTAAAACGGGCGCGCCAGACCTTTGAACATTCGGGAGTCGCCAGAAAAAATGTTTTCTTCGATTCGCGTCTCGTTGAAATCATTCCCGGAAACGCCTACGATGAATTTCTGCCTTACAGGGATATTGCGCCCTACGGTAAAGCGGATAAACACAACGCGTGGAAGAAGGATCACTTCAAACGACTCCATGATTTTCTGAGCGATGTGCATAAGATGAAGAAAACTGAAAATATTCTTATTGTCAGTCACGCGATGGCGTTAAGCGCACTTCTGAAGGTTTTTATTTTTGGACTCTCTGATGAACTTACCGGAACCGATTCCCGTTATTGCCTCATGAATAACGCTTCTATTTCCGTTCTCGAAATCGGAGAGAAGGAGAAAAAGGGTTTCGACAAGCTCCTGGCATGGAATTACAGAGGGCATTTAAATGCGGGAGGGATATTGGATGCATAAAAAGAAAATAGTCATTCTCGGCTCGACAGGCTCTATAGGCGAAAACGCCCTTAAAGTGGCAAAACACCTTAAAGGCGAGATTGAAGTCTTCGGCATCGCCGCGGGGTCAAATGTGAAAAAGCTTTCCGAACAGGCCGCGTCATGCGGATGCAAATACGCAGCGGCAGGCGATGAGGCATCTTTCAGCAAACTCAAATCACTCCTTCCTTCAAGCGTGAAGGCACTTTCAGGACAACAGGGAATAATCGAAATGGTAACGCATCCGGATGTGGACACGGTACTCTGCGCAATTGTCGGCACAGCAGGGCTCATGCCGGTGCTGGAGGCAATCAAGGCCGGAAAAAACATAGCCATCGCCAGCAAAGAAGTTCTTGTAATGGCAGGTGAAATCGTAATGTCAGAAGTTCGTAAAGCCAAAGTAAGGTTCCTGCCGGTGGATAGCGAACACAGCGCGATCTTTCAATGTCTCGACGGCAAAAAGCACAAAGATGTTTCAAGACTCATCCTCACCGCCAGCGGAGGCCCTTTCAGATGCATGTCCTCCGACAAAATGCGTCATGTAAGCTATGAGGAAGCCATTGCGCATCCGACATGGAACATGGGACCGAAAGTCAGCATGGATTCGGCAACGCTTATGAACAAAGCATTGGAAATAATAGAGGCCCGCTGGCTTTTTGACGTGCCGGGAAAAAATATTGATGTTGTTCTGCATCCACAGTCCGTCATACATTCGATGGTGGAATTCGTGGACGGTACCATACTGGCACAGATGAGCACTCCCGATATGAGGTTTCCCATACAGTACGCACTGACATATCCCCACAAGCATCCCGGCAGCCTGGAACCCCTTGATTTCAAAAAGTTTTCTTCTCTTACTTTCGAATTGCCCGACAACAGGCGTTTTCCATCTCTTGATTTTGCCCATCAGGCGCTGAGGCTCGAAGGCACAATGCCCGCGGTAATGAACGCGGCAAATGAGGCCGCCGTCGAACTCTTCAAACACGGGAAAATAAAATTTACCGACATCTGGAAAATCATTGAAAAAACCATGTCGTCCCACAAACTCGTTGTTTCCCCTTCCCTTGAAGATATTCTCTCCGCCGACGAATGGGCACATAAAATCGCCGCCGGGACAAAATAATTCGATAATGTCGCAAAAGCCGGAGTTCCTATTGCCTGAGTAAGCGCCTCATTTTTCAGATAATTCGCTTATTTTTCTCTTCAGTTTCTGGAAAAAAACGCTTTTACGTGCTTAAATATCCCTGAAAAGGTCGCTCGTTTTTTACACCTTATCGAAGAAATACAGAGAGGGAATTATGAAAAAAAACTGGAGTAAGAGTATTCGCCTTAATATGGTCATTTTACTTTCAGTTCTGATGTTCACCGAGACCGGCATAATCTCGGCTGCTACAGCAAAAAACGAAAATAAAGGCAAAGACGAGGAAAAAACAGAAAAAAAAGCCGAACCGGACATGAAGGAAATTGTCAAAAGATTGAAAGTCAATCCAATAGTACAGGCGCCCACATCAAGATCAAGCACATATTACGACAACAGATCTCAGACGATCAAGTGCAGGCTCAACATAGCCAATGAAGCCCGTGAGGATGTTGACGGTCTGAGCGGAGAAATATACATTATAGGCAAATCCGTCAGCACCAGTAAGGAATTCAAGCTTTTTAAAATAGTAACTCTCTCAGACATATCAGTGCCTAAAGGGAAAAAATATGCTTCGGAAGAAAAAACATGCAGGATAGAATATGATTCCAACAACTTTTTTAAGTACGGGCATAAGTACGAGGGTTACCTGCTGGTTTTGAAAGACAGTTCAGGTGAGATCATCATGAAAAAGGGAATACCCGGGAAATTCGAAAGAATCGCGGACAAAATAGCAGAGATCGAAGAAGGCAATCTTTTTGACGATAAAGGCACTCCTCTCGAATCTTCCAACCGCTATTGACAGCTTTTAAATACCACGGACAAAATAGCGTTGAACTGCCATCGCTATCATACCCTATGATCAACTCAAGCCTTAGTGCCTTTTATATAAAACAGGACGTCGCCCCCGGGTTTGATAATTTATCAAAACAAAACGGAAACATGTTTGAAAGTTAGGGCTTTTGAAGCTAAGATTTTACCGAAGAGGTTTTTATTATGATAAAAAGAAGAAGATTAGGAACGGTTTATACAAAGTCTCCGGCCCAGAATGTGGAAAAATGGCTGGTTGACAACTTTACCAAGCTGATGTTTTCCATATTCATATCGCTTTTATGGATGGGAATACTTTATGTGCTTATAGGAGTAGTTAATTTTCTGGGTTCACAACTGGGCGAACTGTGGGAAAAAGACCTTCCCACTTCCGTAATTTACAATCATCCTGTGGCGTTGCCTGTGAAGATTATCGGCATAATATTCATTTTTTGGTATGTCTTCAGGGCAAAAACAAACAGAAAAGGCTGACGCGTTCAAGATATGCATGATCCCGCAATACCTGATATTTTAAAAAAAATCCTGGATACGAAAAAACTTGAAATACAAGAGAAACTGCCTTTGGCAAAAGAGTTCATAAGGGTTACCAAAGATATGCCGCCGGCATTGGACTTCAAAGCCGCCTTGAACTCAGGAAGACCAGCTGTTATAGCTGAAATTAAAAAGGCTTCACCTTCAGCCGGGGTTATTATTGAGAATTTCAGTCCTGAAACTATAGCGTTGGCCTATCGCAACGGAGGGGCCGATGCCGTGAGCATATTAACTGATGAAAAATACTTTCACGGCTCCGCAAAATACATTCCCGCCGTCAGGCCTTTCCTGAAAGACATCCCAATACTCAGAAAGGATTTTATACTTCATCCCGTGCAGGTATATGAAGCAAGAGCGCTCGGAGCTGATTCATTTCTGCTGATTTCAGGGGTCCTGAACGTCATGAAACTTGCGGAACTTATCAATCTTGGCAGAGAACTGGGCATGGAGCCCCTTGTGGAAGCCCACAGTTCAGAAGAACTGGAAAACGCCATCGAAGCCGGAGCAATCATACTCGGGGTCAATAACAGAAACCTGCACAATTTCACGGTTGACATCAGCAGATCGGAAAAACTTATCGGGATGATGCCGAAAGCTTCGATAGCCGTTTCGGAGAGCGGTATAAAGTCCGCGGCTGACGCGGAACGACTCTTTTCCGCCGGATATAAGGCTGTACTTGTCGGCGAATGTCTTATGAGAAGCGGCATTGAAAAATGCGGCACTATAATAAGGGAGTTTAAAAATCATGCGTGCGTCCAATCTGACAAGTGAAAAATCTGTACTGACAATCTTATTGACATGTGTCATTCTGGTCCTGTCATTTTCATCACTTCTCTCCGCGGAAAATGATAAAGCCAAAAAAAATAAGGCGGCATCCTCTCCATCTATTCATTTCCCCGCGCTAAAGGATTATAGAATAAGTTTTGAAGTCATATCCTCCCGCCGGGAATTTTATCTTGAAGAAGATATATTTCTCACCTTCAAGCTTCAGAATATTTCAGACAAACCCCTGCTCATATATGAATGGATGATGAACGAACCGGACAATGTCAAAATATATTACAGGCTTTATGATGAGAACATAAAAGAGTTCATTGAAAGCGAATGGGAATGCCTGAACCCCGAAATAAAACAGCCCGTCAAAAGAGCGGTACTGGATTTGAACCCTCAGAACTCGGTTTTCATAGACAAGGAAATGAGCTTTGTAAAAAAGCTGAAACTCTCCGCCCTCCCCAAAGGAGGAGCGAAGTACTACGTCATCGGGGTGCTCAATCTAAAATCAATTTCCGCAAAAAGCCACCCTGTCGTTATCAGAATCAAGTAAAATTGGGAATACCAAGAGGAAATATCAATGCTTTCACTTAAAGAATACCCTGACACCGGCAAACATCTGCTTTTCTCCAGAGGCGACACCATAGAATTCAAGCTCACTGTTTCGCCTTCCGCGAAGGGTGAGGCATTTCTCAGAACAAACATAGGCAACGCAGGTACAAAAAGATGCGAAATCATATCCTATGTTGAAAACAGACAGCCCATGACCAGACAGGATTGGCATGACGTGCCGATGATAAAAACAGACAAAAACAATTATTCAATTACAATGGCGCTTCTTGAAACAGGGCATTTTGAATCCAAGCTCTTTTTCCTGCCGGAGAATTCCGCGGAACCAGTATGGCCTGCCGGAGAAAATATCCATATCAACGTGGAACCCGCCGAATATTGCTGCGCCAACAGCATTTACTGCGCGTTTGTAAGGCAGTTCGGGATTAACAAGCGCAAAGCCGAATCACTGAATTTAATCCCGGAAAACGACGCGCGCTGCATGAAGGAACTGGACAAGGAAGGATACACGGTAATACCTCCATCCGGAACTTTCAGAAACCTGATAAAAGAACTCGATCATATAGTTGACGATCTGAAATGCCGGATACTGCATCTTCTCCCGATAAATCCGACTCCAACGGTATATGCCAGAATGGGACGTTACGGAAGCCCCTACGCGTCTCTTGATTTCACATCCGTCGATCCGGCCCTCGCTGAATTTGATAAACGGGCCACTCCGCTTGACCAGTTCATGGAACTCGTTGACGCGGTACACCGCAAAAACGCAAAAATTTTTCTGGACATCGCCATAAACCATACAGGATGGGCGGCAAAAATACACGAGGAACATCCCGAATGGCTCGTCCGTGAAAAAGACGGTTCGATACATTCCCCCGGGGCCTGGGGCGTTACATGGGGCGACCTTACAGAGCTTGATCATAAACGCCTTGACCTCTGGAGTTATATCGCCGAAATGTTTTTAATCTGGTGTTCCAGAGGTGTGGACGGTTTCCGCTGTGATGCCGGTTATATGGTCCCTGTGCCCGCATGGGAATACATTATCGCCAGAGTCCGCAGCGAATACCCCAACGTCATATTCCTTCTGGAAGGGCTCGGCGGGGACCCTGCCGTAACCGTGCGTCTCCTGGATGTCGCCAATATGAACTGGGCTTACTCTGAACTTTTTCAAAATTATTCCAGAGCGGATATCGAAAAATATCTCAAGTATTCCTCTTCAGTAAGCTCTTCCGACGGCCTGATGGTGCATTATGCGGAAACCCATGACAACAGCAGGCTTGCCGCCAAGTCAACTGAATACGCCATGATGCGCACAGGACTTTGCGCTCTTCTTTCCTCGGACGGGGCTTTCGGTTTCGCGAACGGCGTGGAATGGTTCGCGACTGAAAAAATTGATGTTCATGAGGCACGTGCTCTTAACTGGGGCTCTTACCCGAACCAAATAGAATACATTTCCCGATTGAACTCCATACTGATATCGCATCCGGCCTTTCATCATGGGGCATCTATTGAATTCCTTGACGCGGGCCCTCAGGATATTATCGCGTTTCTGCGTTCGGACATAAACGCTGAACACCATCTTATCGTGCTGATAAATCTGAACTGCGAAAAGAAAAATGACGCGGCGCTGGACTTTTCGGGAACACCATGTGCCTCGACGAAATTCACCGAGTTGATTTCTGGGAAAGAGTTTCTGATAAAAACCGTACGCGGAAAAAAATCCGGGATACCCCTTAAATCCGGACAGATATTATGCCTTTCGCCTGAAAAAAACGCGCTCCTGAAAGTGAAAGAGATTGAAGAAAGAAAAATACTTCGTCCCGACCGCATAGACTCTCAGAGGGCCAGGGCCTTTGTCCTTGACATCCTCTGCTCCAGAAACAAATCTCATGTCCTTGTCGAAAACGATATCGACGCAATGACAAAAGAACTCATGGAAAATCCGTATTTATGCATACAGAAAATATTCTCTGAATACGGACACTCTCCGATTATAAACTGGAACTGGCCGGAAGACCGCCGCCGCGTTGTAATGGTCCCGCCCGGACATATACTTCTGGTCAAGGCCCCTTACCGTTTCAGAGTCGCCATAAAAGAAGCAGGGCGCATTCTTAAACTCCATGACAGCCTGAAGGAAACCAACGGGGGCTTCTTCGCTGTTTTCACACCGTTCAAAACACCGGCAGCGCATACCCTGAAAAAAATTAAGATTACAGTTTACGCCGACAGAAAATCAGAGAGAACCGAAACCGATATACTGTTTTTGTCAGAAGACGCGCCAAATGCCGAAACTCTCTTCAGTACCGCTCTTATCCGTGAACGCAAAATGACGTTTCTGCAGGGCAATCAGAGGGGCGCCATGCTGAGGCCATGCCTTGACTGGAGCGTCCTGCGCAGCCGTTATGACTCCATACTGGCGGCCAATCTCAGCACATCGCATCCGGAAGACAGGCATATCATGTGGAGGCGTTGCAGAATGTGGGTAATACATCACGGACGGACACATGAATTCTCATTGGACACTACTGAAAACTTTACCTTATGCGGAGATGGAAGCGGCACATGGAATTTCAGTTTTCCGCTCAGCAGCGGCATGTTTGCGGACTTTGCCGTGAACATGGCAATTGTTCAGGAGAAGAACGCCGTGAGACTCAAGGTATTCCGCAAAATGAAAAAAAATAGAGCGGCTTTCATTGAAGATAGAATGCCGATGCGCCTGATAATAAGGCCGGATATAGAGGACCGCAATTTCCATTTTGAGACAAAGGCGTTCATGGGCCCCGAAAATTCATGGCCTAAAACAGTTGTCCCTTCCGAAAAATCCTTTGTTTTTAAGCCCTCCGAAGACAGGCGGCTCATCCTTACGGCATCAAAAGGACGTTATAATTCCGCACCTGAATGGACTTATTCCATACGCCACGAAAATGAAGCCGCAAGAGGACTTGAACCTCTGAGCGATCTTTTCAGTCCCGGCTATTTTGAGATTTTGCTGGGAGGCGGAGAACACATAGAACTCCTGGGACAGATACTGACGAATACAGAACCGAAAAAGCTGAATTTCAGTCCCTCTCCAAAAACTGACAATATGCTTGTTTCCGCCGACAAATCCACGGATAAAATACTTCTCCATGCCATGAAACAATTTGTGGTGAAAAGGGATGAATTGAAAACCGTTATAGCCGGATACCCGTGGTTCCTCGACTGGGGGCGGGACACTCTCATCTGCGCCAGAGGACTGATAAGCGCGGGAATGATGGATGATGTAAGGAAAATACTTTTACAATTTGCCAGTTATGAGGAAAATGGAACTATTCCCAACATGATTTACGGCGGCAACGCTTCAAACAGGGACACTTCGGACGCTCCGCTCTGGCTTATCACCGCATGCGGGGACATTTGCCGCGCCGAAGGAAATCTGAAATTTCTGAAAACCCGTCTGGATAAAAAGAAAACGCTTCTTAACGCGCTCGAATCAATCGCTCACGGTTATATCAGAGGAACGTCCAACGGCATAGCGGTTGACAGCGCCAGCGGACTTGTATTCAGCCCGTCGCATTTCACATGGATGGATACGAATTTTCCGGCGGCTACTCCGCGTGAAGGCTATCCCATAGAAATACAGGCGCTTTGGTTTGCAGGGTTGAATTTCCTTGAGGAAGCCACAGGCAAATCCGAATGGAAAAAACTCTCCGCCAAAGTGAAAGAATCCATCCGTAAATATTTCGTTCTGAAAAATGAAGGATACCTTTCAGACTGCCTCCATTGCAGGCGCGGTGTTTCAGCCTCCAAAGCGGAAGCGGATGATCATCTGAGACCAAACCAGCTCCTGGCCCTTACACTGAAAGCCTTTGACGACGCTGATTTCAGCAAGTCAATATTAAAAGCCTCTTCAGCTCTGCTTATTCCCGGCGCGATAAGAAGCCTTGCCGACAGAAAAGTAAGCTTCAAACTTCCAGTCCTCGGCCCTGACGGAAACGCGCTTAACGACCCGGAAAGGCCGTATATCGGGATTTATGAGGGCAATGAGGATACGCTACGGAAACCGGCATACCACAACGGCACGGCATGGACATGGCAATTTCCATCATACTGCGAAGCATATTACATGATTTACGGAAAAGCCGGCAGAAAAACCGCCGCTTCAATACTTTCCTCTTCAGTTCTGCTTCTAAATGACGGATGCGCCGGACAACTCCCGGAGATCCTCGACGGCAACATCCCGCACAGACAAAGAGGCTGCGACGCCCAAGCCTGGGGAGCAACGGAATTGTACCGCATCTGGAAACTTCTGCATTAATAATTATAAGAATACGGCTTGCAGTATATGGAACTTGTATTTTATTAACTCTCCTGTAAGAGAGGTGAAAATGAATCTGAATGAGAGTAATTCCGGCCTCGGGCTGGTGATAATAGTATCCGGTCCCAGCGGCTCGGGAAAAACAAGCGTCTGCAATGCGGTAAGAAAAGAACTGGGCAATCTTCAGTTTTCCGTTTCCTGCACTACCCGCAGTCCCAGAATAAATGAAATACATGGAAAAGATTACTATTTCATATCGAGAGAGGAATTTGACAGGCGTACCGCGAACAACGAATTTATAGAACACGCCGAGGTTTACGGCAACTTTTACGGCACACTCAAAAGCGAACTCATGAATAAGATAAAGGCTGGTCACGACATACTCCTCGACATAGACGTGCAGGGCGCTTTGCAGATAAAAAAATATTCACAGAACGATAAAGAAATAGCCGGATGCCTGGAACTTATTTTCATAGCTCCACCGAATTTCGCGGAACTCGAAAAAAGGCTCCGCTCAAGACAAACTGATGCCGAAGCCGCTATCCTCAAGCGCCTTCAGACCGCGAAATCCGAACTGGTATTATGGAAGGAATACGATTATATTCTTGTAAACAGGGATATCAATGAAACTGTCAGGGAAATGAAGAATGTCATTGAGACGCTTCATAAAAAAACAAAGCATCTGGAGCATTTAAATTTCGATGTCTGATGGAAAAAAAACAATTGTTCTGGGAGTAACAGGCTCAATAGCGGCATACAAAGCCGCGGACCTTTGCAGCAGTCTTGTAAAAGACGGCATGAATGTAACTGTCATAATGACGGCATCCGCCCAAAAACTTATCTGCCCTCAAACTTTTCTTACCATTTCCAGAAACCCTGTAATAACTGATTTATGGGAAATGCCGGACTGGCAGCCGGGGCATATTGAACTTTCGCAACGCTCAAGCCTGCTGGCAGTCATACCCTGTACAGCCAATTTCATGGGCAAACTGGCTAACGGAATAGCCGATGACGCCCTTTCCACATACGCTCTATCTCATACCGGAAAAATACTGCTCGCACCCGCAATGAACCCGAAAATGTGGGCTAACGCGGCGGTAAAGAACAACTGTTCCGTACTCAAAAAGCGCGGTATCGTTTTTGAGGGCCCGGTTTCAGGCAGAGTGGCATGCGGAGATGACGGAGAAGGCCGCATGGCTGAAGTCTCCGATCTGCTGAATAAAATTAAAGCATTGGGCTAAATATTCCCAGTTTCCACGTCAGATAATATATGCGCTTGGTCTCTTTTGATCCTTTGCGTTCTGTGGAAATACCGGGAGCGTACCCTCTTAAAGCCGATTCCTGGATCTTGCATAAGGATAAAATCATTGCCGCAGACTGGCTGCTCTTTCCCGAATACTGGCAGATAAACGCCCTTGTTTACGGGCTGAAAAAAAGAATTTTTCCCAATATCAACAGTTATCATCTGGGCCATAATAAAGTGGAAATGACAAGGGCCCTTCAATCAATATGCCCTGAAAATTTCCCGGATACCCTGATACTGCCTTCCGTTGAAGGCGTCCGCGCTAAAATTCTTGACCATTTCTGCTTTCCTTTTGTGGCAAAAACAATAAAAAGTTCAATGGGCCGCGGCGTATATCTGATAGAGGACCATGAGCAGCTCGAAAAATACATACGGGAAAATGAAGTCATATACATACAGGAACTTCTGCCCATTAAACGGGACATAAGAGTTGTCTATATCGGGGACAGCGTTGTAACAGCCTACTGGCGGACAGCCGCGAAGGGAGCTTTTCACAACAATGTGGCGAGAGGCGGAACAATATCGTTTGAAGATGTTCCGTCAGAAGCGCTGAAGCTTGTCGAAAGAGTCGCGGCGGAGCTCGGAATTAATCATGCCGGTTTCGATATAGCCGAAGCAGGAGGACATTTCTTTTTCCTGGAATTCAATATAAAATTCGGCAATCAGGCACTCAATGAAAAAGGTATCAGGGCAGGAAAAATAATCCTCGATTACCTGAAGAAAACCGCTCCGGAAGTTCTGTAATATCTAAAAACTTTAATTCCTTCGCTGCGGACGGCGGCCGCGAGATTCATAATGACCTCTTCTGCCGCTTTCCGTCCTGTGATGCTGTCTCGGAATCTTTTCAGCTTCAAGCGGCGGAGGCAGATGGAGCATATTCTCATCAGGATGCGCGCATTCAATCTGATAACCCAGAAGTTTTTCAACGTCAGGAAGGATATAGGCGCCGTATTCGCAGACAAAGCTTATGGATATACCCGCTTCTCCTGCCCTGCCGGTCCTTCCCACGCGATGGATGTAATCTTCAGCCTTGTCGGGAATATCATAGTTCACCACATGGCTGATGCTCTCAACGTGAATACCCCGCGCCGCGACATCCGAAGCAACAATAACCGGTATCTCTCCCGTGCGGAATTTTTCCAGTATTTTCATTCTTCTGTTCTGAGGTATGTCTCCGGAGAGTATTTCACAATTTATGCGATATCGCAGGAGCCTGTTGGCGAGCCTCTGGTTTTTGTCTTTCCTGTTTCCGAAAATCAGCATTCGCTTTACTTCAGAATGTTGAAGTATCCAGAGGAGAAGAGAGAATTTTTCTTTTTCAGCCACGGCATAGAATTTCTGCGATATGAGATCAGCAACCGCGCGTTCCGGTTCTATTTCCACAGTTACCGGGTCCTGAAGCCAGGTCTTGACCAGGCGGAGGATGTCGGAGGTCAGGGTGGCGCTGAAAAACATGGTCTGCCTCTGTCCCGTAGGAGGAAGCTGTGAAACTATTCTTTTGACGTCGGGGATAAAGCCCATGTCAAGCATTCTGTCAGCTTCGTCTATCACGAGAATTTCCGTTTCTGAAAGGCGGAGGTTACCGCTTCTGGAGTAATCTATTATCCTCCCGGGTGTTCCTACAAGTATATCTATAGGCTTACTGAGCCTGTCTCTCTGTTCCTTATGTCCCATTCCTCCGAAAACAACAAGATTGTTGAAACCACAGAAACGTCCAAGCTCTTCGGCGTCCTTATGTATCTGTATGGCGAGTTCCCTGGTGGGCGCCATTATCAGTGTTCTGCATGTGCCGGGCTTCCGTCCGGTCAGGGGATTTCTCAGCATTTTAGTGAAAGCCGTTATCAGAAAAGCGGCTGTCTTGCCTGTGCCGGTCTGTGCCTTTCCGGTCACATCGCGTCCGGCGAGGGAATAGGGCAGGCATTTCTGCTGTATGGCCGTGCAGTATTTGAATTCGAGCTCCTGTATTCCACAAAGGACTTCAGTCGATATATCAAGTTCAGAAAAACGCATTTTGCCTTCTTCCAAAGGAACTTCTTTCAGCGCGGGAATTTTCTTAGGGGCCTGAGGGCTAGTTTGGCGATGCATCGCTTTTCTTGTTTTATCGTTAGGCCTGTATTTTGTTTTCTTTTCTCCTGAACGGATATCCTGTTTGTCTTTTCTCTTGTGTGAAGACGCGACGGCATCATGGGCCTTTGCGGAAAGTACCGATGGCGATTTTTCAGTTAACGGGCCAAAAAGGCCAAAAAGGTTTCTAATTTTCTTCTTAATCCTGTTTATCATTTCAATTTATTTCCGAGTCTAAATGACTCCTTGTTATTTTACGAATATCCGGTTGCTTTGCCTATAATCATCAGAGGTATTCAGCGGCAGCGGCGGCAAGAGGGCTGCGCTCACTCTTTCTTAATGTAATATGTCCGTGAATGGGAAGGTTCTTAAAACGCTCCACGGTGTAAGTCAAGCCATTACTGGAAGCGTCGAGATAAGGATTGTCTATCTGGTACGGGTCCCCGGTAAGCACCATTTTCGTGCCTTCCCCTGCGCGGCTGACAATGGTTTTGATTTCATGCGGCGTAAGGTTCTGCGCCTCATCCACGATCACGTATTGTCGCGGAATGCTTCTGCCCCTTATGTATGTTATGGCCTCAAGCTCCAACTGGTGGTTTCTGGTAAGGTCTTCAACATATTTGCGTATTGACTGAACATCCTTCTTCTCTCCGTGCATGCTGTGCATCAGATAGTCGAGGTTATCGAATATCGGCTGCATCCAGTGGCTCAGTTTTTCGTCCTTGGTCCCCGGCAGATAGCCTATGTCATTGCCGAGCGGCACTATCGGGCGTGAAACCAGAATTTTCTCATACAGCTTTTTCTGAAGAACCAACTCAAGCCCCGCGGCAAGGGCAAGAAGAGTTTTTCCTGAACCGGCCTGTCCGACAAGTGTAACAATCTGAATTTCCGGGTCCAGGAGCAACTCAAAAGCCATCCGCTGCTCCTTGCTTCTCGGTTTGATGTTCCACACAACATCATCCCGTTGCGGGAGAAGGTTCAGTACCGTATCGGATTTAGCTTTGGCAAGGGCTGTATGTTTAGGGTTTGTCTCATCCCGGAGAAGAACAAATTCGTTCGGAAAAAAGTTGTTATCCGGAACAGTGACAGTCCTCGCCTGATATATTTCATCAACAGTGGAAGCATTTACATTTATTTCCCTGAAACCTGAAAAAAGCTCATCAAAGTTTATCTTCTGTTTTTCAAAGTCCATGACGGGAAGGCCGATGGCGTCAGCTTTCAGGCGCAGGTTTATATCCTTCGTTATCAGGATGACGTTTTCGCCTTCCTCGTGCAGATGGTATGCCACGCGCAGTATGCGGTTATCGGGCATCTCCATGTCAAGTTCCTTATTGGAAATCTGCCCCTTTCCCGTAACTATCTTGAGTATGCCGGGAGGAGTGCTGCCATTGCCGTTGTCAAATTCAACGCCCTTGGCGAGGCTTCCCTTGCCGCGAAGCATGTCAAGTCTTCTTATAACCTGTCTGGCATTGCGCCCCAGTTCATCCTGATTTTTCTTGAATTTATCAAGTTCCTCAATTACCGCCATTGGAAGAATGACTATATTGTCCTTGAAAGATTCCAGCGCCTGAGCACTGTGAAGCAGAACATTGGTATCAAGCACGAAAGTTTTCCGCATCCGTTTTTCTCCGTATCCTATTTGGTTAAAAAAACAATTTTTCTTATAAATCAAAATCAGAAGCCTTAATATGCCTGATTAAAGCATATTATCCAATTAGGATTTGATTTTGACAAAAATATAGCTTAAATAATACGGTAAAATGGAACAGTCGAAAAGTTTGTCGAAGATTTTCCACCGGACGGCGGCAAATGAAAAAGCCCCGGAATGCCTGGAAGGATGCCTCCTTTCAGGGGCGTCTTCGAGATTGAGGGCGTAAATCCATGTAAGGAACGTGGCAAAACAACAGAGGTCGAAATGGTTTTCAGCAGAAAGATGATTGCGGCACTGGGAGTCAAGACCCCCAAGTCCTGTTTGATTTCCTTGAATCCGCTTTTGATTTTCCATCTTTCCCATAAAAACCAATCGGAAAATTTTCCATTTTTTTCTGATACGACGGCAAAGAAAAATGGCGAGTTATAACTCAATGAAGTCAGCAGTCAGGAAAATCATAGTTGAAAAAACTGGAAAACTTTAGTTCAGGCACTTTTTGAACGATAAAAATTGGGAATAGAGGGAATAAGAATGAAAGCTGCCAAAATGTTCAAGAACAGTAAGTTTCTTCAATATCCTGACGGCCGCGATGAATCTTTGCCGATTGTAAAATCGTGGAGAGGAAAATGGATCTGGCTAAAAGACTGCGGTGACGGAATGCACGACTATATCTGCTTCAGGAAGGAATTCCTTCTAGAAGACAAAGCGGATAATCCCGTAATTCACATAACTGCGGAGCGGGAATATATTTTATGGGTCAACGGTCATTTCGCCGGACGCGGTCCATTCTTAAGTGATCCGAAATATAAGCGTTATGATTCTTTCCGCATTAGAGATTTGTTCAAGCCTGGTAAAAATATCATTGGCGTTATGGTATATCATCATTCTGAAAAGCTCGGAGCATCGCGCTTGACCCCTCATCAGGAAGCATGCGGATTCTTATGCCAGATCGATGATGGAAATAATACCTTGCTTGTTTCCAATCAAAGTTGGAAAACCGCCCGGAATAAAGCCTATTTAAGACCGTCTGTTAAATTTGATGACGGCAGTTATCACGAATGCTACAACGCAAGTGCTTTTTCCAGTAACTGGAACGAGGAGTCTTTCGATGCTTCGCCGTGGCAGAACGCAGTAAGCTGCATGCAGGAAAAACATCCGCTCTGGGGCAGCACAATTCCCCAGAACAGATTCTTTCCATGGGTGAACCTTATTCCTTCAGAAACCGGAATGCCTGGGCTTACTAAGCGCCTTCCTAAAAATGTGTCTTCCGGCGAAGTGATTCAGCGCCGAGAGTTCTCCGCTAGTGACGGTGCTGTCAGAATGAGCCTTGAAGAGGTTCTGCCATCCACAAAAGCATCAGTTCTCAATATTTCCAGTCTCACCACCGCCGGCAAAGGAACTGTCAGTGTAAAAAATTCCGATTATTTTGAGTCTGAAGATACTTTTGATGGCATAAGGAATGCAACGATAATCCTTGATTTCGGCAGACTCATGAATGCCAGATTCGGCTTCCGGTTTAGAAGTCCAGCCAATGTTAAAATAGATATCGGCTATGCCTGGAATCTGGAAGGGGGCAGAATCATTCCATACGTCTCTTCCAGAACACCTCAGGCGGATTGTTATTTATCCGGAGGCGACATGCAGGAGTGGCAGACTTTTCAGTGGCGCCATTTCAGATATATCCAGCTTACCTTTAGAGATTTGATGGAAACATTGGAGCTTTTTGAAGTATGGGCAGAAGAGGTCGAGCATCAATTTCCAGAAGCTGTTGAATTCTCTTCAGACTGTGAACTGCTGAACAGGTCATGGAAAGCAACGGAAAATACGATAAGGTTATGCTGTGCAAACAATCAGACAATGGATAATCCGTCCAGAGAAAGAAAACAGTATTTAGGCGACTGTTCGGCTATAGTTCCAGCCATCGATCAGTTCTTCGGTGAAACGGCACTGGTAAAAAAATATTTTCATCAGTTCGATGAATCTCAGCATCGCAGCGGGTTATATCGTTACAGTACAGGACACGATGATGACGGCGCATCCCTCTTTGATCATTCATTGGCTTTACCCATCAGGCTTTATGAGCACTATATGCGTTTTGGAGACGATAAACTGGTTTTGCGCATGATGCCGGGAATAAGGCGTTTTATGGAATTATCAGAGTCGATACTCGATTCCAGCGGAATCGCCATGCTGCCGCCTTATGGCATCTGGTTCGACTGGGCATGCGTAAAGCGTGAAAATATTTCTTTTATTCTTAACGCATTGACTGCAAGAGCTTTCATATCATCTGCCCGACTTGCGGCTTATGTCGGATGCGGAGATAAGAATTCTGAGGTATGGAATGAACGCGCCAATAAAATAATCTGCTTCCTGCGTGAAAATTTCTATGACAAGAAACGCAGTGTTTATGTCGATTGCCTGATGGATAACGGTACCCGTGATCCTTTTGTCAGCGAGCACTCAAACAGTCTTGCGGTTTTATGGGGGATTGCGGATATTGGGCAGAGCGACGCGATAATGAATGCCTATCAAAAGAACAGAAAACTTTTCTCGTCGGCATCCCCTGCGTGGAAATATCTACCGGAAGCTTTTATCCATGCCCACAGAACTGATTTGATGGTGGACTGGATAAAAAGAAAATACGGACCTGTCCTGGATGCCGGATATGACACGCTCCCTGAAACATGGTGTCTTTATGGTGAAAATACACTCGGGCGATGGCGTTGCCGAAACAGCCGAGCCGTGGCTCAGGGCGCTGGGCTTGGCCTGCCTGACACCGTAGTTCACGGACTTGCCGGGATTGTCCCGCTGGAACCGGGATTTGCTAAAGTCGGAATTTCTCCCAAGCCGGGTAGTCTCAGACGTTTCAGTGTGGCAGTTCCCGGTCCTGACGGTATATATTCTCTTCAATATTCGGCTGACGCTTCAGAAAATATATATAAAATTACAGTTCCAGCTGGGAAAGACTGCAAATTTATTATAAACGAGCCGGAACTTCCTGCTAATGTTCTTGTCAACGGAACTGAAGCGCGGCCGGACTCGGAGAATAAGACATTTAATAACGAAACGTCATTTTATTTTAATTTAAAAGGGAGTTTTAAAGAAAGCAATTGGAAAATCATAGTTAAAAAATAGGAAAACTTTAGTTTATTTCTGCAAAGATTGAATAGGTTCTATATCTCAAACATTTCATCATTATAAGGATTTTCGATATCGCCAGGCAGTTTCATTGTTTCGGCGGTTTCTTTTATTGCCGCGTCGAGGGCTTTCAAAGTTTCCGTGGAAACTGCACCGTCGCATTCGATTTCGACTTCTACCAGACTGAGATTATTTGCCAAATTACTTACGTGATGGTGTGCAATTCGCATTACCTGTCTTATGGATTTAAGTTTTTCTTCTTTCAGTTTGACCGCTGTCTTCTGCTGTTCAATGGAAAATAATTTTTTCATCGCAAAAAGAACAATGACAAATATCTATTTCAATCATGATTGCATTATGGCCTGTTCTTGTTTTCATTGCAAATAAGAAAGAGCCGTTCAGAAAAAAGGTCCGTTTTTCCTTATACGGCCCTCTAACCGGGGCTGCGGCAGCCCTGTTGATGTTAACCCCTAACTCCGCTGGGATTACGTAATATTTTCCTATTTTTCTTTTTTTTGTATTGATTT
>Ga0154588_1052_pt1 | contig 31112 bp, 29 predicted proteins | sample RifGroF2_FD_116017 | JGI IMG/M metagenome (GOLD analysis project Ga0154588, IMG submission 116017) | Lentisphaerae bacterium GWF2_44_16
GGATTAAACTTATCAGGAATCCTGTTCAGTCCCAATATTGAATATGGATATTTCTTTACGGAGCGTCTGCGTTGTGTTGTTTAATTGTCTTGTAGCCTCATTGAATTCACGCAGAGATTCGGCTGCCTGTCTGGCGGCATCGCTGAGCTGAACTATGGCTTCGGTAATTTGTTTTGCTCCCTCTGCCTGCTGCTTTGACTCTTCAACTACGTTGTTGAATATGGAATGGATAGATTGAATCTCTTTCATGATCGCCTCAATATGGGAGATTGTTGAACTTGTTCCACTTACGTGTTTTCGAACATCCTCAGAGAATTTATCCATTTCCATGACCCCGGAAGAGACGGCGCTTTGCATATCCTTGACAATCTTCGCGATGTCCAGGGTCGCTATCGCTGTTTGATCGGCAAGCCTTCTGATTTCTTTTGCCACAACTGAGAAGCCCTTGCCGTATTCGCCGGCTTTTTCCGCCTCAATAGCGGCGTTCAGGGATAGAAGATTGGTCTGATCGGTGATTTTTGTCATTGTTACGACAACGTCGCTGATAAGTTTTCCACGCTCATTGATAGTGGAAAGTTTTGAGTATATAGACTCGGTAGCGGCGGCAAGCTGTTTCATTGCCAAGTGCATTTCATTAAGGTTTGAATTTCCGCGACTCGCAAATTCGGCGGTGTGGTTGAATGAGGCTGCAACTCCATTCATTGAGATTACAATCTGCCGGGACGTGGCGGCAATCTCTTCGCTGGAGGTAGCGATCTCGCTGGTCGAGACGCTGACCTCAGTTACAGTTACTTCCTGCTCTTTAGAGGAAGACGCTATCTGTAAAGCACTCGTTGCTGTCTGGATAATCGACTTCTGTACCTGGGAAACAAGCGAGTTCAAGTTCTCTGTCATTGATGTGATTGAAGTAATAAGGATAGATATTTCATCGCTCTGATGGATTGCGGCGGACCCTGGCTTGCGTTTTCGTCCAAGGTAGGATGCCAGTTTTTCGATCGCAAGCTTGGCGGAGTAGATGTTGCCGGATGCGATCAGCTGTGCTGTTTTTGAAATCTGGGAAATGGGTGAAATTATTGATTTGGCCGTCAGCACGTTCAATATCAGGGAAACCACTATGGCTGCCAGCGTTATTATAACAAGGGACGCGATGGATATGCGAACGGCCTCGAAAAGCTTTTTTCTGGCTTCCGCGTTCTTTGTTTTCATATTTTCCCCAAGAGCGTGTAACTTTGACTGTAATTGAGTGAGTGCCGGGGATGTATTTCCCTTGAATATGATATAGGCTTCATTCCGTATCAAATCGGCTTCTTTTTCTGTTGTGTCTTTCTCGATTTTCGCCAGCACGTTAAATATTGATATGGCGCTGTCATGCAAATTTTTGTGGGGTTCTTCCATTGATGTTATGATATTTGCGGCAATCTTATCCCTCGAAGAAATAAGCTGTCCATCTTTTCCATAGATGAATTTACCCAATTCGCAAAGCTTGTGGTCTGTTTGAATGTCAACGTGAAGCTTCTTTTCTAGGAATACAGTTTCCAGCCTTGCTTCCCATTTCAGATGATCAATTTCTCTTTCAAGGCAAATGCTCGCGTATTTGTCGCGTTCTGTCATCTCTTTTGCCGCTTTTTCAATGTTGAGGAGATTCTTGAAAATGATTGCGCCCATAGACAAGATCATTACCAAAACGAGTAAAGCATTGCCATACAATTTACCTGAAATACCAAGCTTTCTCATAAAATCCCCCTGTCCGTAAAGTGTTCTGAAAAATATTCCTTCGCAAATTAACGAAAGAAAGAAAAATCTATAGTGTAATATAATTACGGTACTGGGAAAAGCCATTAATTCACAAGAGAAAACTCAAGCTTATTCATTCAGAATGAAGATACAGATTTTGAACTGGGTATATTAAGCTTGGAAAAAGCGGCGGAATTGAAGCTCTGCCGCTCCTGCATTTTTATGAAGAATTAGGAATCTAAATTCTGAGGCAATAGGATTCCAAGTTAAAAACTTGCAAATGATACTTATTGATATTATTATAAACGATAATACAGAAGGGTGGCGATATGGAAAAGCACTGGAATAAAAATGTTCGATTCAATATAATTGTTTTGCTTACTGTGCTGATCTTCGCGGGAGCAGATATGCTTTCTGCTGGAAATGTGCCGAAAAATCGGATTGCTGAAAAAGCTGACGGCCCCGAGAACATAACAAAAAAAGAAAATAAGAATAAAGACGAGAAGGAAACAGAGAAAGTTTCCGAAGAGGATATAAAGAAAATCCTTAAAAAATTGAAAATAACTCCAGTTGTACAGGCACCCACATCGAAGTCAAACTCTGATTACGATAACAGATCTCAAGTAATCAAATGCAGGGTCAACATAGTTAATGAATCCACCGATGATATCAAAGGCTGGGGCCTGGATTTGTACATCATCGGCAAATCAGTCAACAGCAGCAAGGAGTACAGGCTGCTTAAAATAGCGACATCGTCTGACATATCTGTGGAAAAAAGGGGAAAATATACTTCAGAAGAACAAACCTGCAGGTTTGAATATGATTCCAACAATTATGCAAAGTTCGGACACAAATATGAAGGCTACCTGCTGGCGCTTAAGGACAGTTCAGGCGCGGTCATTATGAAGAAAGGAATTCCTTCCAAATTTGAGAAAATCGCAGACAAAATAATACAGCTTGAGGAAAACAGTATTTTCGATGATAAAGGAACTTTTATTGAGAACTACGGTAGATTTAGCAGATTTGGCAGACGTTAGAATTGACCTCCATAAATTTCCAAAGTCAGCTTTAGTGCTTTGCTACCTGTATAAGTCTGTTTTGCTCTTGGAGTGAGCGTCCAGGCCGTCCATTATCGCGGTACAGCTGTTCTGCCAGCGGTCTTCCGGGATGTCTTCGGTAATTCCCATTATGATTCCGTCGATTGAAGACAACTCGTCCAGCATGTCAATGGTTTTCTGTTTCACTTCTTCATCTGTTTTAAGGTGTACGGAGGAGGGGAAATTGAGCCAGAGGACTTTGTCTTTCCATGCGTCCCTTGCTTCTCCGAGCGTCATGTCGGTGTCGGGGGAGGGCGTGAAAGCCTCAATATAGTCAAGCCGGGTCCCCGCCACGGCTTTTGAAAGCAGGCGGCAGTTCGCGTCCAGATGAGTGCCGATAAGTTTGCCGTGTTTATGCATAATATCAGCCGCTTCGTTATAATGAGGAACATAATATTTTTCAAAGGTCTCAAGTCCGATTATATCGGAGACTACATTGCCCCCATAGTTAGCGTGTGACGCGGGGGACGCGGCGACGAGAGGATAAACTTTTCTACGCTGTTCGACGATGGCCTCATAGAGTTTCAGTATTTCATCCCTGTTGTCCATCCACTCCATGCAGAAATCCTGCATGTCGATATACCCCCCTGATATGAGCGTCTGAAGAGGCTCAAGGCCGAAACCTGCCCTGAAAATGGCGTCTCCTCCGAAGGCTTTTTCAGCCTTGATAAAGGCATCATAGCACGGTTCGTATATTTCATCCCTGATAATAAACAGCAACGCTTTGTAATCATCCGGGCTTTTGAATAATTTCTCATGCAGCCATGATGTAAATCCCGCGGCTTCCCGGAGATTTGTCAGCGTTCCAACGGGTGTTTCATAATATGTTCTGGTCATTGTTTTGCCGTTTTCAGCATATACTTCGCTTTTGATTTTGACATTCGGCGTGCGGGTTTTGAAAACGGGAGCAGTACGTTCGACAATGCACATTCCACGGTTTCTCATTTCGCGTTCCGCGCGGCATTTATAGGCTTTTCCTCCATACATGGTAAATGGAACAGAATTGGAATGTCCGCCTTTCAATGAAATCATAACTTTCTCTGCCGCTGTCATATTTAAATCCTCTTATTGATTATTTTGCTTGTCATATTAAATTATATAAGTTTAATTTCATAATTGAAATGTAAAAAATTGCTTTCTTATATGGATAAAATTGCTGTCAATAGGGATTTTTCTCATGCGTTCAGGAATGGCGAAGCTTCCGTAAAGGCGGGATTCTCGATTGTTACACTCGGCAAAATATTCAACAAAGTAAACTATTACTGCCGGGAAAGAACGAGAAATGATTACCTGCTTCTGCTGACCCTTGATGGAGAAGCCTGGGTGAAAGAAGGAAAAAGAAAGAAAAAACTTCGGAAAGGCTCATGGTTTATATTACGTCCCGGACTTGTCCATTCATATCGTGACATTGTTCCGTGGTCCCTGGCATATGTGCATTTTTACGGGACTTCGGCGGCATGGACGGTCAATGAACTGGGTTTTTTAAAACGTGAAAATCTCGGCTTCATGCAGGCGGACAACTCGGCAAGGGAACTTCTGTTCAGGCTTATTTCACGCGCTGAAGATGTCAGTATTTCCGGAGAAATTATCAGAAACGCCATGCTTGTGGAGCTTCTGGTTGCTTTGCACCAGAATTACCGCAGGAACAAAAACGATAATGATCCCCTTGAGGCGGTCAGGGAATATATTGGCGCTAATTTGGACAAGGAACTGACGCTTCCCTGTCTCGCTGAACTGTCAGGGTTTTCGCAATTTCATTTTATAAGAGTATTCAGGGGAAAGTATGGTTATTCCCCGATACAGTTTATCCAGAAACTGCGCATTGAAAAAGCAAAGGAATTACTTGGAGATGAAAGTGAAAGCATGAAGGTCCGTGAAGTCGCGAAGGCTTCAGGATTTAAAGACCCGCTTTATTTTTCAAAGGCTTTCAGGCAATGGACGGGGACCTCCCCTGAAAAGTTCAGGGATTATATGAAACTTCTGAACCACAGATAAAGTATTCTATATAAGGAGTACCATATCTCTTTTTTCGCTTCAAGAAAAGCTCCTTGTGTATTTGCAATACCCGGCTTTATAACGTAACTTATTGTTTGCTTTTGCCGGGTAAATAAAGAATATTCAGGAAGGTCGATATTGGAAAAGCTTAAGAGAAGGAAATATCCTCACGAGGCGGTAAAGCGCAAGGCGGATTATGTTACGGCGCTCGCGGTGGGCTTTTTTGTACTTATTTTGATTTTTGAGTTGCTGCTTGTTACCTGGCTGCCCTGGTATCTGCGCACGAAAAGTATCTGGGAGAGAGAATCTGCCCGCGAGGAAATGGTGGAATTACTGGATAACCTGCGGTCTAATTTTTCGAGTATCAGCAGAAAGTACAGCGGTTATCAGCTGGGGCAGATATCAATCATGACCGACTGCCTAGATCAGATAGCCCGTTATCTCAGAACTTACAGTGAACAGCTCAGCAGGGAGCAGATACATGATTTGTATGCGGACCTCAGAAGCATTGAAATATGGTATAACAGAATGAGAATCGGGAATTTCAACGAAGAGAATGTAAAGATAAACCCGTTGAAGTTCATGACTGTACTGGCGGAGAAATCAGGTTTCACTCTGCCCCCGCCGGAAAAAAGTGAAAAAAGCAACGGAAAAGAAGAAAAAAATGAAACAGGAAAGACTGAATAGTATAATCAATGCCTTTACCGGCAAAAAAGTCGCGGTAATAGGCGACCTGATGATTGATGTTTATTTGTGGGGCAAAGCTACCCGCATATCTCAGGAGGCCCCGGTGCCTGTCGTAAATGTGCAGAAGAAAACCCATTGCCTGGGCGGTGCTTCCAATGTTATGCGCAATGCCGCCACTCTGGGGGCTTCAGTCATGGCTTTCGGGGTTGTAGGCGATGATGAGAACGGCAGAATAATACGTTCCATGCTTGATGATTATTCAATAGACGCCGCGAATGTTCTCTGCGACAGTACGCGCAGGACTACCGAAAAGCAGAGGCTTATAGCCGGGACACAGCAGCTTGTGAGAATCGATTATGAAGAAACTGAAGCTGTCAGCTCCGGTATGAGAGACAGAATTGTGGGCAATCTCCTTGAGCTTATAGAAAAACGCGAAATAGACGCGATAATATTTGAGGATTATGCAAAGGGAATGCTTGATTCGGAAATACTGAATCAGATATCCGCCGCGGCAAGGAAAGCCAATATCGTCGTGGCCCTTGATCCGCATCCGAACCATCCGATCAAAGTGTCCAATCTTACCCTGATGACCCCTAACAGGATGGAAGCTTTCGGCTTGGCTGGCATTTACTTCAGGGAAGAGGACAGCAGTGTCAAAAATGACGTAAAACTCCAGGAAGTGGCCTTGAAAATCAAGGAAATATGGGGGCCGGAGTATCTGCTTATCACGCTTGGCGCTCAGGGAATGGCCCTTTTTCAGAAAGATGGCGGCTTTCACTCTATACCCACCAGAGCGCGGGAAGTTTTTGATGTTTCCGGCGCGGGGGATACTGTAATATCGACATTTACTCTTTCCCTGCTTGGAGGAGCGGGCCCGCGGGAGGCCGCGGAAATAGCGAATCACGCGGCTGGTGTTGTCGTCGGCAAAGTCGGCACTGTTACTGTTACGATAGATGAGCTTTTTGAAAGTTTCGGCATTGCTTGAAAATCAGGATATATAAAATATGAAGAGAAAAACAATTGCTGTGATACCTGCGCGTTTTGGCAGCACACGTTTTCCCGGCAAGGTGCTTGCGCTTTTGCGGGGCAGGCCCATTATCCAGTGGGTTTATGAAAGGACTGCCGCTTCAAAAGCGGATACAGTGCTGATAGCGACTGATAATGAAAAAGTCGCGGACGCGGCGCGTTCATTCGGAGCTGTCGCGGTAATGACATCCCCGGAGCATCCCTCCGGCACAGACCGTATAAAGGAAGCCGTTAAAGGCATTGAGGGCGATGTGGTGATAAACGTGCAGGGCGATGAACCCCTGATACCGACGGAGACCATCAATCAGCTCATAGATAAAATGCTTGATACGCCATCGCTCGAAATGGCAACTGTCGCCGTTCCCGCCGCAAGGAAAATTATAGAGAATAATCCCAATATTGTCAAACTGGTGCTTGATAATAATAATTTTGCGTTATATTTCAGCCGCTCCATGATTCCTTTTCTGAGAACGGGCGGTTCCGATATGGAGACTTACCGTCACTGGGGGATTTACGCCTACCGGAGGGATGTCCTTGATAAATTTGTCAAACTGCCGGAAGGCAGTCTTGAGAAGTGTGAAAAGCTTGAGCAGTTGAGGGCATTGGAGAATGGTATAAGAATATATGTGCTTTTCAGCGATTTTCAGAGTATCGGGATTGACACGCCGGAGGACCTTGAGGCCGCTGAGAGCTTTCTGAAGGAAAATAAATCTTTTTAAGTTTTGATTGAGTGCTTATGAAAAAAATATGTCTGGATGATGAAATTCGTATAGGTGAAGAATTCACTGTGATAGCCGGGCCCTGCGTTGCGGAAAACAGAGAAATTTGTTTTGCCGTAGCTGAATTTATGATGAAAATTTCAGAAAAACTTGGTTTTCAATATGTTTTCAAAGCTTCTTTCGATAAGGCGAACAGAACTTCCGTGAAATCATTCAGGGGGCTTGGCTTTGAAGGCGGACTTGAGATACTGGCGGAAATAAAGGACAAATGTGATCTGCCCGTGCTTACTGATGTGCATGACGCCTCTCAGGTCAATAAGACTGCTGAAATAGCGGACATAATCCAGATACCCGCTTTTCTCTGCCGTCAGACTGATTTACTTATAGAAGCCGGCAAGAGCGGCAGGATTGTAAATATAAAAAAGGGTCAGTTCATGGCCCCCGAAGACATGCTGGGTGCTGTCGAAAAAGTCAGATCTGCCGGAAATAAAAGAGTAATGCTTACGGAAAGAGGAACTTCTTTTGGATATCACAATCTGGTCGTGGATATGAGAGGTCTGGTGATAATGAGAGAAATGGGCGTGCCTGTGGTGTTTGACGCGACGCACTCGGTACAACTTCCCGGAGGCCTGGGCACGGCTTCCGGAGGACAGCGCCACTTTGTTAGGCCGTTGGCCAGGGCTGCCGCCGCCGTGGGGATTGACGCTCTTTTCCTGGAAGTCCACCCCAACCCCGACAAGGCCCTTTCAGATGGTCCTAATTCGCTTGATTTCAAGGATGCCGAGGCCGCTATAAAGGAAGTAAAAGAGATATATGACCTTACACGCAAAAGTTCAAAAAATTAAGGCGCTTGTCCTCGACATAGACGGCGTTCTCACAGACGGGCGGATAGGCTACGGTCAGGGGGAAGGGGAGATTAAATTTTTCCATGTCCGTGACGGGCACGGTCTGAAAATGGCTATGCGCGCCGGGCTGAAAGTCGGTGTCCTGTCCGGAAGAAGCAGCGAGGCCAACCGCACACGGGCGAGGGAGCTTGGTTTCAGCTTCATTTATGAAGGTAAAAAAGACAAGGGCGAGGCGTTTAAAATCCTCCTGGCGGAAAATGACCTGAAGGCTGACGAATGCCTCTATATGGGAGATGATGTTGTTGATATTCCGGTTTTCAGACAGGCCGGGATAGCGGTGACAGTGGCTGATGCTCCGGCGGACCTGGATGAATTTTGTGACTGTCGCACGAAGCTTCCCGGAGGGCAGGGGGCGGTAAGGGAACTTATTGAATGGCTTTTAAAGGAACAGGGCAAATGGCAGGATTTAATGAAAAAATACATTTAGCGGCAATCGCGCTGCTGCTTATCTTTTTCTGCGGCGTTTCTCACGCGCAGCAGGATGAGGGGTCTCATGCTGTTCTGGAGCAGTTTAAGCTTCCTGAGTACGGAGAGAAGGACGGCAAGCTCAAATTCATACTTTACGGAGACAAAGGGGTGAATCTGGGGGAACTGGTCAATCTTGACGGGGTGCTGGTCGATTTTGTCAGGGAGGAAGTGACAAACATTAATGAAGTTCAGGACCTTCAGGGACTGAAACTTTACAAAATAGATGATAAACTGGAGAACATACTCAAGTTCTGGAAAGATAAACGCCACTCCAAGGCGCTGATTTCAACTCCGAAGGCCGTTCTGGATAAGATGACGAAAACAATCAGAGGCAATGATGAAATACATTTGCGTTCCCCCATCATGGACATGGACGGTGTCGGCTTTGAGGCTGATTATAATACGCAGACTATTACGGTCAAGAAAAATGTGAGGGTAATTATCCGCGGAACTCCCGATGATATGCGGAAAAATGAAAAACCCGATAAGAAAAAGTCGGCAACTGATGTTAATGTAAAGGAAGGCGGGAAAGAATAGATTATGAAAAAAATATTTTACTTGTTTGTTTTCGTTGTGTTTTGCTTGTTTGCGGGGATGATTGAGAGTTCCTCCGCCCAGGAAAAGCCTGCCGCGAAGTCCTCCATGCTGAGCGCTCTTGCGGGAAAACCATCAGGAAATCAGGGGCCTAAGCAGCCCACCAGGGTCAGCTCTGACAGCATGAGCGTGGATATGTCGAAAAATATCTCTGTTTTCACAGGAAATGTCATTGTAGATGACGAAAGAATGAAGATTAATTGTAATCAGATGACCTTGTACTTTGAAGACAAAGAGCCCGTTGAAGCGGTGCCGGAAAAAACGGAGAAAGCAGTAAAAACCGAAGAGAAAAAAGCGGCTTCCACTGAAGAGGATTTGGGCGACAAAAAAGAACTTTCAAAGATTATATGTACGGGAAATGTCATTATCTTGAGAAAAATATATGATCAGGAAGAGCAGAAAAAAGGAGAACAGAAATCACTTTCAGGAAGAGCTGATTATGATGTCAAGGCCGGAAAAATATATTTGACCGAAAACAATCCTGTTATTTACCGGGGCTATGATGAATTGAGAGCTAAAAAAATAACAATCTGGATAGACAGCGAACGCGTTGATTCAGAAGGAAACGTGCAGATAACCGTGAATCAGAACCCGGCGCCTGTTGAGGATAAAATGGAAAAGAAAAAAGATGACGCTAAAGTCGTGGACGATGATAAGAAGGAAAGCGACGCTAATTTATCCGGAGATGATAAAAAGAAAGATGACGCTGAAAACGCGGGAAAACGAACTTTTAAGATTGATTAACTCAAAAAATTAAGGTTTGCATAAGGGCATGGAAAATACGGAAGACGATGTATTGTTGTTGGACGCGAAAAACCTTGTCAAGGCGTATAAAGGCAGGCGGGTGGTAAACGGCGCGGCTATTTATGTCAGAAGAGGCGAAGTTGTCGGATTGCTCGGCCCTAACGGGGCAGGCAAGACAACCAGTTTCTATATGATAATGGGCCTTGTCAGGCCGGATGAGGGAACTATAATGTTCAAAGGGGCCGACGTTTCCAGCATGCCTATGTACAAAAGGGCGAGAATGGGGATGGGCTATCTGGCGCAGGAACCTTCGATTTTCAGGAAGCTGACCGTGGAGGAAAATATAATGGCCATCCTCGAGACGCTGGATATTTCAAGGAAAGAGCGCAAATTGCGCCTTGAAAGGCTGCTTGATGAACTGGAACTCGCGCCTCTGGCCAAGCAGAAAGCCATGACCCTCAGCGGCGGTGAACGGCGCAGGCTCGAAATAACCCGCGCCCTCGTTACCGAGCCGGCTTTCATCCTTCTTGATGAGCCGTTCAGCGGCGTTGACCCTATCGCCGTTTATGATGTGCAGCAGATTATCGGACAGCTCAAAGAGAAAAACCTCGGCATACTTATTACCGACCACAACGTCAGGGAAACTCTCTCCTGCGTGGACAGGGCTTACCTGATGAGCGAAGGCAATATAGTCGCCGAGGGCAACAGCGATTATCTGGTCAATGATGAAAAGGCCAGGGAAGTTTATCTGGGACCCAAATTCACAATGTAATTGAAATTAACATATTTCTGATGGAAATATAAGAAAACCAAAACACCGGGAGGTTATAATGGAAATCGTAGTAAGCAGCCGTCATCAGCATGTTAGTAATGAGACAAAACAATATGTCGCGGAAAAAATAGACGCGATACTGGAAAGCAAAACCATAAAGATAACAAGCGTGAAAGTGGTACTTGATCAGCAGAAAAACCGCTACCAGGCTGAAGTTATTGTAAATGCCAAAGGCGTGGATTTCGAGGCTGACGCTGAGACTTTTGACCTTTATGAGTCCATTGATACGGCTGTTAACAAGATTGACAGTCAGCTCAGCCGTTATCTTGACAAGAAACAGGACCATCACAAAAAGCATCAGTCTATAAAAGATGTTCCTGAAAAGGACGAAGAGGAAGCCTGATAAACCGCGATACGGTTTTTTTACAGTCAGGGCCTCCGGCTCTCCGTTTTGTCAATGTTATGAACGTTCGGTATTGAAATAATTCGGAGAAATTTTTTATGGATAAGGGCCTTTCCCTGGGAATTGATCTGGGCGGAACAAAAATTCTTGCCGTCCTGGCGAATTCTGACATGAAACCGCTTGCGGAGGCAAAGTCGTCTACTCGTATAGTGCCGGACCCTGCCATGATAGCGGAACAGATAAAAGAAACCGGCTTTGAAGTTCTGCGCGGGATAAATGCGTCAATTGATGATGTTTCCGTCATCGGCGTCGCCGTTCCGTCTTCTGTTGACCCGCGTACGGGCGACTGTGTTCACTCTCCCAATCTCGGACTGAAAAATTATTCTCTCAAAAAACATCTTGAGAAGTTTTTCGGCAGGGATGTTTATCTGGCTAATGACGGGAATTGCGGAGTGCTGGCGGAATTTCACGCGGGCGCGGCCAGGGGCTTCAATTCCGTGGTGGCTTATTTTGTGGGCACAGGGCTCGGCGGCGGCATTATCATTGACGGAAAGCTTCTCGTCGGCAACGGCGGAATCGCCGGAGAGCTGGGGCATACCATCGTAAAGTATGGCGGCAGAAAATGCAACTGCGGCAACAAGGGCTGTCTTGAGGCTTACTGCAGCAAGGCGGGCTTTGTTAAAGCAATTCAAAGAAATATTGACGGAAAAGGCTTGAAATGTTCCGTCGGAAAATTTATAAAAAATGGAAATATAAAAAGCCGTTATCTGGCCCTGGCTTATGAAAATTTAGACCCGGCCGTATGCAGGGCTGTTAACAACGGTATTAAAATGCTGGGCGCGGCCGCCGCTTCTCATGTCTCTACTGTGGCGCCGGAATGCATTATTCTCGGCGGCGGCGTTGTTGAAGCGATAGGAGACGAATTCATGGAGATTTTTATTGAAAGTTTCAAAGAGCATCTTTTTGGGATAAAACCCTCTGAAATAGCGGTAAGAAGGGCTTCCCTCGGAGACTCCGCGGTTGCGATCGGAGCGACAATATTGGCCGCTAAAAAGGGGAAAATCTGATGCAGACTGAAGTGCCTGTCGTGATGGCGACCATAGATATCGGCGCGCATTCTGTCAGAATGCTGATAGCCGAGGTCAGCCCGGATATGTCTTTTGAAGTGATGGAGTATCTCGAACAGAGAATTCCGCTGGGTTCCGATGTTTTCAAAAACGGCAGAATAAGCAACAAGGATATCCTGCTGCTCTGTGAAATATTCCGCAATTTCCGGCAGAAAATGGACGAATACGACATAAAGCTCTATAAAGCTATTGCCACAAGCGCGGTGCGGGAAGCTTCCAACTCGGATATTTTCATAGAGAGGATAGAGCAGGCTTCAGGGATAAAAGTCAATATATTCGAAGGTGTCGACGGCGCGCGCCTTGACTATCTTACCGTCAACAGGGATATTCCCGCAAAGTACGGGTTCAACAAAAAACGCATGCTGATAGCGGATATCGGCACCGGGGCCTGCCAGGTCAGCGCGTACGAAAACGGAAATATATGTTTTACCGAAACAATCCGCATCGGCACTCTGAGAATACTTGAAGTTATGCCCTCTACTGTTTCTTTTGCCGGGATGAAGCAATCCCTCACCCCTTTTGTGAATAAGTCTTTCGGGGAACTTGAGCATATAGCCTACAGTCTCAAAGCGGAGGGCCTTGTGGCGATGGGGTCTTCGGTAAGGGCCATAGCGCTATTGGCGAAAGGCATCAATCACGGAGAAAAAGCCCTCAACATCTCCCATAAGAAGTTTAACGAAATATATCTTACAGCCGCTCAGAAAAGCGTTGAAAAAATAGTAAGGGATTACAAGATAAGCCACGGCCTCGCGGAAGCCATCACTCCCTGCTGCCTTATAATCGATTATCTATTCAGGATTACCGGTGCCGAACACCTGATTGTCCCTATGACTTCAACTAAAGACGCTCTGCTTCTGGATTTCATCAGCCAGACCTTCGGAGAAAAAGATTATTTTGCGCCCCAAATCGAATCCATAGTCAAAAGGCTCGCTGAAAAATATAAGTGTAACAACAGTTATACGATGAGGACTGTACTTATAGCGGAAATGCTCTTCTCTAATCTTCAGGAGCTTCACGGGCTCGGTCAGAAGGAGCTTTTCCTGCTGAAAATCGCCGCGCACCTTCATAAAGCCGGACTTTTCATCAACAATCAGGCCTATCATAAGCATAGTTATTACCTTATCAATTCCAGCGATATACCGGGCATCAACCGCAGAGGTCGCCAGATTGTGGCCGCTGTCGCGCGCTATCACCGCAAGTCATTTCCGAAGCCCGCTCATTTTGAGTATATGGCGCTTTCCCCTCATGAACGTATTGTAGTAAACAAGCTTGCCGCTATTCTCAGGGTCGCCTGCGGTCTTGCGGAGGCATGTTCATCAGAAAAACATTTCAAGCTGAAGATAAAGGAAGATTCAGTGGAGGTTAAGCTTTTGAACTCGGACATAGCGGCGGACAAAGCTTATCTGGAAATGGATGCCGGATTTTTCTTCCATGTCTTTGCCAGGCGAATGATATTCATATAAAAAAGGACGAAACGGAAATATGAAACACGGGAAATGCATAAACAGGGAAATAAGCTGGCTTGAATTCAATTCAAGAGTGCTTGACGAGGCCGCCGACAAGGGAAATCCGCTTCTGGAAAGATTGAAATTCCTTGCCATATTCAGCAGCAATCTGGATGAGTTTTTCATGGTCAGAGTGGCGGAAGTTATGCATCATTATGAAGGCGGTATTCCGTTTGACACCAACCCCTCCGAGCTTCTGGATTTCATGCGCCGCAAAGTCAGGGAGCTTATTGAGAGACAGTATAAATACCTTAATGATGAAATACTCCCGGCACTCGCTGAAAAAGGAATAGAAATAAGCGAATGCTCCAAACTTAACGTCGCCCAGCTCGGTATGATGCGCAAATATTTCATCAGCGAAATTCACCCCGTCCTTACTCCTATTGCCATTGACGGTTCCCACCCTTTTCCTCTTATCAAAAACACCGGGCTTGAGCTTCTTGTAAGGCTTGTCAAGGAAGGGGAAGAGGAAGAACGTTTCGCGATTATCGAGGTGCCGACCATTATCCAGCGCTTTGTAACTGTTGAAAAAACGGAAGACAGACAGCTTTACATTAATATTGGAGATCTCATTAGACAGAATATCGACCTGCTCCTTAGTGGATGCCGGATAATTGAAATTTCACCTTTCAGAGTTACCAGGGACATGGATTTTTATCTCGATGAAGACAGAGTGGGAGACATTCTCTCTGAAATTCAGGAAGAGTTGCAGAAGACTACCAGAAGACGGATTATCAGGCTCGAAATTTTTTCTAAAATGACCGATAAATCCAGAAAATGGCTTGAAACCAATCTCCAGGTAAAAACAGAGGATGTCTATCTGATACCGGGATTGCTTGATCTGAAAGGATTTTTCCGGGTTACAGGAAACAGGGATTTCCCGGAGCTTATTGACCATGAACTTCCGCCTCTTCCTTCGCTCTGCATAAATGAGGGCGAAAAAGTTTTTGACGCGATTTCGAGGAACGGCTCCTTCATCCTCCACCATCCCTATGAATCTTTTTCTCCCGTAATCAAAATGCTTGAAGAAGCCGCCGAAGACCCGGATGTCCTGGCGATTAAGCAGACCCTTTACAGGGTCGGTAATAATTCTCCTATCGTCAAGGCGCTCATAAGGGCGGCTTTAAACAGAAAGCAGGTTACTGTTCTTATTGAGCTGAAAGCCAGATTTGACGAGGAGCATAATATAGCCTGGGCGATGGAACTTGCCGAGGCCGGGGCCCATGTGATTTACGGAATAGCCGGGCTTAAAGTACACTGCAAAGCTCTGCTGATTGTCAGGCGCGAAGCCGGAGGCATAAACCGTTATGTACATCTAGGCACCGGAAATTATAACGACAAAACCGCCAAACTTTATACCGATATCGGCCTCTTCTGCAATGACAAAATGCTTGCCAATGACATATCAGCTCTTTTCAACGTGATAACAGGTTTTTCAAAGCCGCCCGTATGGAACAAAATAATGGTTGCCCCCTTCAATCTCAGAGAACGAATTATATATCTCATCAACAGGGAAAGCCGTCTTGCCACCAAAGAAAACCCCGGACATATAATCATCAAGGCCAATTCCATAATCGACCCCGAAATGATAGAGTGCCTTTACAACGCGGCCAAAAAGAACGTGAAGATAGACCTCATCATCCGCGGTGTCTGCGGAATAAATCCTTTTTCCAATAAAGACGCGGCAAAAAATATAAACGTTGTAAGTATACTCGACCGTTTTCTGGAACATTCCAGAATATATTATTTCAGAAACAACGGCGCTGAAGAATATTTCATCGGCAGTTCGGACCTTATGCCGCGTAACCTTGACAGGCGTATTGAAATCCTTTTCCCTATCGACAAAAAAGAGATAAGAAGAGAAATAGACATTATAATCAATTGTGCCTTGGCGGACAGGCGAAAAGGCAGAAAACTGATTAAGCCGAATACCTATTCCAGCACTGTCAACGCGGGAAGATATGAAAAACTCCGCAGTCAGATAAAACTCTATAATTTCTATAAAAACAGATATAAAGAGCATCTCGAACGCATTGCCCCGCAGCAGGAAATAAAGGTTTTCAAAAGCCTCTCCAGATGAAAATGGATAAACGCGACGAATGGCTGAAAATGCCGGATGAAAAATTTTTTCAATCCTGCCGCCTGGATTTTTTCAAGGCCACCGGTAAAGGCGGACAGAAACGCAATAAAACATCCTCCGCCGTGCGCCTGATACACCAGCCGAGCGATATCTCTGTTACGTCTTCAAATTCCCGAAGCCAGTCCCAGAACCGTTCAGACGCCCTGCGTAAACTCAAAATCCAGATAGCCCTTAAGTTTCGTTCAGATAATCCGCTGCTTGAAATCAATCCTGAAATGAGCATTACAAATCCGGATTATCCTTTATGGGTCGCGCATGTTTTCGATATTCTGGAAATCTCTTCTTTCCAGCTCAAAGACGCCGCTCCAAAACTGGGCGTCAGTACCTCTAAATTGCAAAAGCTTCTGGCTAGGGATACGGCTATATGGCAGGAATTCACCCGCCGCCGGGGAAAGCCTTCAGACGGAGATCAAAGAGCGATATCCGAGGAGCAGGGGTCGTAATTGGGATGTGCTTTTTCCGGCACTCTCATGCCGCCTGTCAGATAGAGCGCTGGTTTACTGTCGCATTCAAGTCTTATTACCGGGCAGAGGCCCGGGGCCCTTTCCGGGAGTTCTGTGATTGTGAGTTTGTCATCTTTCTGGGTGAAAGGCAAATCCTGATTTTTTTCGCCCAGTAGAACGGCTTTCAGAACTTTGCATTGCAAACCCGAAAGTATTAGTTCCGCACCCGGCCAGTAACGGATGAGATGATAGAGAAAATTGCCCTTTGCCGTAAATATCCCGTTATGTGACCAGTCCCCTCTGTGTTCTCCGCGTTCCTGCAAGTCGAATGCAAAGATATCGGTATCATTTACGCATTCACCGTATTTTTTGAGCCATTTCCCTGTCTGGTTCAGGATATTGACGCTTTCTTCGGGAATGCTTCCATCTCCGCGGGGGCCTATGTTGATAAGGAGATTGCCTTTTCCTGAAGCGGCCTTGGCGAGAAGCCCGATGACTTCTGCCGGACTTTTCCATTCATGGTCGCCGTGATGATATCCCCAGTGATTGTTCAGGGTCATGCATGCTTCCCAGGGACGCCAGGGGGAGGGGGCGCTCATGTGGCCTTCCGGTGTCGAAAAGTCCCCGGGGAGCCCGTTTCTGCCGTTGAAAATTATATGGGGCTGTATTTCTTTAACCATATCGTTCATGGCGGTTGCCTGCCAGCCGTCGGCGTGAAAAGGCCACCAGCCGTCATACCACAACACGTCAATGGGATTGAAACGCGTAACGAGTTCCTTTATGCGCGTGTGAGTGCTTCTGATGAACTTTTCATAATCCGCCGGATTATCTATCGCGTCCGCGCCGTCTGGTTTGTCTGTCCAATTATTGAGACTGTGATAAAGCGCGACTTTCAGCCCCTTTTTACGGGCGGCGGCGACGATTTCCGCTACGAGGTCGCGTTTTGCCGGGCTTTTCATGGAGTTGAAATCGCTGAGTTCCGTATCATAAAGCCTGAAACCGTCATGATGCATGGTGGTGAAAGTTATATACTTCATGCCGTTTTCAGCGGCCAGCGAACATACGGCGTCCGCGTCGAATTTTTCCGCCGTGAATTTCTCGGCGAGTTTCCTGTATTCTCCTGAAGATATTCTTTCGCGGTTCATTGCCCATTCCCCGCGTCCGATGAGACTGTAGAGACCGTAGTGAACGAAAAGCCCGAAACGCGCGTTGACAAACCAATCCATTTTTTCCGACATAAAGTTTCCTTTGTATATTTACTGCCTCTTCTACTCTACAGGCATAAGACCCTTTTTTGAATGGATATTATACTGTTTTAGATGGACTTTTTAATGTATAGAATTATCTTTTCCTAAAGAATATTTGAAAATCTTATTCAATTTTGCGCTGGGAATAATGAATATTTGCGTTATTATAAAGGCGTTTTGGTATTTAACGTCTTGCAGGGATTAACAGGAAAAAAATGACTGACAACGAAATAAGAGACAAAGTAAAAAATATACTGATTGAATGGTTCGAGATTGAGCCGGAACAAATTATTCCGGACGCGGAACTGCGGAAGGATTTTGAGTTTGACAGTCTTGATACCGTGGACTTTGTGGTCGCCCTGGAAAAAGAGTTCAAGTTCAAAATTAAAAGGCCTGATGATGAAACGGCAATCAGGGCCATGCGTACGCTTTCCGATGTTTTTGTCTTTATAAAAGAGAAATTAAAACAGGCGGACAACTGAATTGCCCCCTAATAAAGAAATGTCTAATTCAGCTCTTATATGCCTTAATATCTTTTATTACCTTTACATCCTTATACTTACCATTGTCTTTGAAATTCTTTCACATCTCATCATTATTCCGTGCATTATTTTCAGAATCAGGAGAATTGACGATATTTACAGGATTCATAATTGGGTTTACGGACAGTTTATTATCAATGTCAGCAGGCCCCTGCTTAAAGTTAAAGTTGAAGGCATTGAAAAACTTCCGGCTTCCCGGCCTCTGGTGGTCGTTTTCAATCACAATACCTATGTGGATATCTTTTTCACCGCCCTCGTACCTGTGCCGAATATGCTGATTGTGGTAAAAGGCTGGCCTTTTCGTGTCTTACGGGGAATAAATTTTTTCATGCGCATGGCTGCTTATATGGATATTGAACAGCTTGGAGCGGAAGAGTTTATGAAACGCGCCAGGGAACTGCTCAAAAGAAAAGTCTCTTTCCAGTTTTTTCCGGAAGGGCACCGTTCCCGTGACGGCAGTCTGGGACGCTTCAAATCAGGCGCTTTCCTGCTTGCGGCCGAAAATAATATTCCACTCGTTCCAGTATGTATGACGGGCATTGAAAAATTCCAGACAAGCACTTTTCCGTTCATTCATCCTTCGACCGTAACACTGCGTGTTCTTTCTCCGGTTTTTCCTGAAAATTTTGAAGGGGAACTCCGTTCCCTGGAAATGCGGAGACATGTAAAAAATATGTTCATGGAGGCGATGAATGAATTACGATAAATACAGAAATCTTCAGTATTCGGAAGCTTCTGAAATACAACAAGTTCAAGATAAATTACTTTCAGGGCATATTGAATACTGTGCTGTAAACAGCCCTTTCTACAGAGATTTTTTCAAGAAAAACAAAGTTGATTTCCGCAAAATCAAAACAGTCTCTGATCTGAAAAATATCCCGTTTACTGAAAAATCCGATATTGCTGCCAATAATGCTTCATTTCAGGCCGTCTCCGACACTGAAGTGGTTGATGTGTGTCTTTCATCGGCGACAATGAGTGATGAGCCGATTATGATTTTTCAGACGCGTGAGGACATTGAAAGACTCTCATATAACGAAGAACTAGCCTTTGCGATGGCGGGCATAACGGAAAACGACACCCTGCTGGTATGCGCCGCGCTTGACAGGTGCTTCATGGCGGGACTGGCATATTTTCTTGGGGGCGTAAAACTTGGGACGCGTACAGTCAGGGGAGGTGCCGGGAGCGCCGCTCAATTATGGTATCTTATAGAAAAAACAAAAGCCACTGCCATTGTCGGTGTCGCGTCCTTCATGATGAAAATAGCCATGTATGCCGAAGAAAACGGAAAGAAGCCGGCCCTCCAAGGCGTGAAAAAACTCATATCCATAGGAGAACCTGTAAGAGACAAATCATTGGCGCTTCTTCCTGTCTCAGCCGAACTGGAAAAAACCTGGAATGCCGAACTTTATTCCACTTATGCCTCCTCTGAACTTGCCACCAGTTTCTGCGAATGCCCGGCCCGGCGCGGAGGACACCTCCGGCCTGAACTGATTGTACTGGAGATAGTTGACAAAAGCGGTAATCCTGTTCCTGACGGCGAAACGGGTGAAGTTGTCGTAACTCCGCTTGGAATTACGGGAATGCCGCTTGTAAGATTCAAAACAGGGGATATTTCTTTTATCATAGATGAGAAGTGTTCCTGCGGGAGAAGCACAGTCAGGATCGGCCCGATACTCGGCAGAAAAGGCCAGATGCTGAAATTCAGGGGAACAACGGTTTTTCCAAATACGATATTGTCGGCGATTGAGGATAAAAAATATATTTACGGCGCTTATGTCGAAGCCGCCACCGGCAGAGACGGTAACGATGACATAAAACTTTTTGCCGCTCTGAACGGAGAAAATCCGGGCATTGAAGTCCTGAAAGACGAAATTCGCGCCAGAACAAGGGTTTCCCCGGAAATAGTGATTGTTTCAAAGGAAGAACTCGACAGCGTCGTTTACGGTTCGGAAAAAAAGAGAAAGCGGGTTACTTTCATAGACAGGAGAAAAAACGAGCAATGAAAAACATAGTTAAACTTAACGGTGAAAAACTTACAGTTAATGAAATTGTCTCCATAGGCATCGGGGACAGCAAAGTCGAACTCGATAGAAAAGCCCTGCGTAAATGCTCGGCATCGCGCTCTTTCCTTGAGAAGGAAATAGCGGCAAAGAAAATCATATACGGCGTGAATACGTCATTTGGCCCGATGTGCAATAAGATTATAAGTGAAAATGAAATAGAAAAACTCCAGGTCAATCTCATAAGAAGCCATGCCGCCGGGCTCGGAGATCCGCTTAAACCGTATATCGCGCTGGCTGTAATGGCTGTCCGCCTCAATACTTTGCTGAAAGGTTATTCCGGCGTAAGGATTGAAGTGCTTGAGCAACTAAAGAATATGATAAACGCGGGTATCGCTCCTTTTATCCCGGAATGCGGCAGCGTAGGCGCTTCCGGTGATCTCGTACATCTCGCGCACATGGCCTTGACGCTCATAGGAGAGGGAAAAGTTTTCTACAGAAAAAATATATGCGAAGCCTCTTCAGTTTTGAAAAAAGCCGGATTGAAACCGCTTCACCTCAGCTACAAAGAGGGCCTCGCGCTTATTAACGGCACTTCCGCGATGACGGCGCTTGCGGCTTTCGCTCTTTTCGGGGCGAAAAAGCTTTATAACATTGCCTGCGTCAACGCCGCTTTCGCGATGGAGATTTTCGGAGGCATTGACGATGCTTTTGACGCTGACCTTCATTCGGTGAAGCCGCATCCCGGACAGTTGAGCACGGCGGAAACCGTCAGGCTGCTTTATAAAGGTTCCGCTAACATCAGGTGCCGCGACAAAATGCATGAGCTTATAAGAAAAGGCGAAAAACACGGCAACCCTGTTTTTGAGACGGATATAAACGTGCAGGATGTTTATTCCATCCGCTGTACCCCGCAGGTGCTTGCGCCGGTAAAGGAAGCCCTCGACAGCGCTTTCAAAACCCTTGAGACGGAAGCTAACTCCACTAACGACAATCCGATAATCATACCTGAAAAAAAGAAAATCATGCATGGCGGAAACTTTCATGGACAGAGCATCGCCTTTGCCATGGACACGCTGGGAATGGCGATGTCGTGCCTCTGCAATCTCTCGGAACGCAGAATAAACAAACTGCTTGATAAAAATCTCAATGAAGGGTTACCGGAACATCTCATAGTCGGTCATGCCGGGCTGAACATGGGCTTTATGGGCGCCCAGTATCTGGCTACTTCGTCCACCGCCGAAAACAGGCATCTGGCCAATCCCGTAAATATACATTCAATTTCCTGTAACGCCTCCAATCAGGATATCGTGAGCATGGGCACAATTGCCGCAAGAAAAACTTTCAGGATCGTTTCAAACGCCAAGCATATTCTGACCCTTGAAACTTTGGCTGATTTACAGGCGCTCTCTTTCAGAAACGCTTCCGGCCTGGGGCGCGGAACAAAGAAAATTTATGGAATTCTGAAAAAAGACTTCAAAGTTTACGACAATTCCGGAATCTTTCATGATGAACTTGTAAAATTCAGGAAAATCCTTTTCTCAAGTCAGCTTTTCGATGATATCTTGATATACATTAAATGAAAGTGTTTTCAGATGCCCTTAAACGCGGAAAAATTTCTTCCACACAGAAAGCCGATGCTTTTTATAGATTCTCTTGCGGAATTTTCTGAAAAATACGCCAGAGCGGAAATAAAAATAAATGAAAATAATATCTTTCTGAACAGAGAAGGCATACTCGACCCTCTTGCCGGAGTCGAATTTATCGCCCAGACTGCCGCGCTTTTTTCCGCACGGAGCATGTTCGAAAAATCAGGAACCCCCTTTTCCGGGCTTCTTGTCGGGCTACGGGATTTTGAGTTTTTTCATGCGCTGAAATCCGGAAATTCCGTTAGTGTGGAAGTGGAAAAAACCGATGAAATCGGCGCTTTCGCGTTATTTCAAGGAAAAATTTCCTCCAATGGTAAAGTCGCTCTTTCAGGAACTATTAAAGTCTGGCACGGAACTAATGAGGCCCCTCCTCCTGCCGTGAAGGAAAGATCAGTCATTGAAAAAAGTACGCTCGAAAAACAGATAAGCGAGAGCATTAAAAGCGTTGAAAAAACAAATAACACCATTCAGGGAACATTGTCTTTTGATGCCGGATTTAAGGGCTTTGAAGGACACTTCCCGGGCATGCCTGTGCTTCCGGGCGTCATTCTTATGAAAAGCGTTATTATGTTTTTAAATGGAAAGTATGCTCTGAAAAAAATTTCAAACGCCAAATTTTCTAAAAGCGTTTTGCCCGGCGATATCTTAAAAGTTTCCGCAAGTTTGGAAAACGAAATTCTGAAAGCAAAAGTCTTTTCCGTAAATACTCCGGTTGCGTCATTTTCCATGGAGCTGTCCAGTGAAAAATAATGTTTACATAAACAGAAGTTCTTTCATCAGTGCCCTGGGGCGTTCATCGGAGGAAAGTTTCTGGGAAAAACTTTATTCCGGGCAGAGCGCCGTTTCGGAATTGCGTCATTTCCCGACTGAACGCCTTTCCTCTCACAGTGCGGTGTGCATTCATGATTTATGGGATGGAAATTATGAAAACAGAGTGCTTGAGCTTGTAAAAAGGACTCTTTCTGATTTCGACGGAGTACCGGAAGATACCTTCATAATATGGACGGGAGTCAAAGAAAACGTAGAGAATATAGAAAAAAAAGTGGAGGGACCTGCTTCGTCAAATCCGTGTAATTGCAGAAAATGGATTTCGGAATTTCTTGAGATACGCGATTGCGGGATGGAGATAAACGCCGCATGCGCTTCTTCCACTATCGGCATTGCTTACGGGGCATACCTTATTTCCAGCGGACAGCGGAGAAATGTACTTGTCTGCGCCGCCGATATCGTCAGCCGTTTTGTTTTTACGGGTTTTGCCGCGCTGCGCGCGCTTTCTCCGACTGTGTGCCGTCCTTTCGACAAAAACAGGGACGGGCTTGTATTGGGCGACGGCGCGGCGGCTGTTCTTCTGACTGCCGACTCCGGTCCGGTGAGAATAGCAGGCTGGGGAATTTCAAACGACGCCAATCATATTACAGGGCCTTCGAGGGACGGTTCCGGCCTTGCCGATGCCATAAGCCAGGCAATGAATATGGAAAAAACTTCCGCTTCGTCCGTGGGCGCTTTTTGCGCTCACGGCACGGGAACTGTTTACAATGACGCTATGGAACTGCTTGCTTATAAAAAGATTTTCGGTGAAAGAAAAATGCCTCTTTTTTCAATCAAGGGCGCGATAGGCCATACCCTTGGCGCGGCAGGCGCGATAGAAACGGCGATATGCGCGGAACTTTTCAGCAGAAAGAGCATTCCGCCTACCTGCGGATTGCTTGAACCGGATGAAAAAGCCGAAGGCATGGTAAGCGCGGAAGCGCAGGATTTTGACGGTGATTACATTTTAAAATGCAATTCAGGTTTCGGCGGCGTCAATGCCGCTCTAGTCTTGGGGAGGGGCTGAAGCATGATAAGCATAAAAGGCGGAAGCTGGATATCCTCATGCGGCTACGGACTGCTGAACAAAGGACAGAAACCTGTCTTCAAAAGCGGCATTCCCGTCCGGCTTTCCAGAGAAGAACTTTCAATGGAGCTCCCATCAAGGCACGGGCGTTTTGACGCATATACCAAACTGGGTTTTGATGCCGTTTCACTCGCTCTTAAAGACGCGGGACATGACGAAAAAAAGCTTTGCGGCATTGTCGTTTCAACAAAACACGGAAGCATGGCGAACGATATTGAATATTACAAAACAACTCTTTACGACGGAGGTTTTACGGCGAGCCCGAACCTTTTTTCATATACTCTTCCGGGAACGGTGTTAGGCGAATGCGCGGTGCATTTCAAGTTCAGGGGTGCGACTTTTACGGTCGGAGAAAACGGAGACAAAGGACTTGCCGCTTTGGACGTAGCCTGCAACTTGCTGAATGCTTCAGTCTTGAACAGGGTAATAACAGGCTGGCTGGATTCTTTTGATGACACGGATTCCGGTGCGGCCTTTGTCGTACTGGAAAAAAGCCCCGCGCAGGGTAAAGTTATCAGATACGATGGAAATAAAATAATAATGGGCAATGGCGAAATTAAATCTATACTTGATCTTTTTGAAACGGAACAGTGAATGAATTTAAAACTTATATATCCTTCATGGAGGAAACTGGAACGGCAGACGCCGTTTAATCTGCCGCCGCACGGGCCGGTGGTTTTTGCGGCGACGCTGCCGGAAGATGTTCATGTTTATTTCGCGGATGAAAATGTGGAAGCACTCGACTTGGACGACAGCCCGGATATGGTAGCTCTTTCAGTTATGCTTACAGCTCAACTGCCGAGGGCTTTTGCTATAGCCGACAATTACCGCAAAAGAAAAATACCCGTAATAGCCGGGGGCATAGCGGCAATGCTTCACAGTGAAGAAATGAGTTCCCATGTTGACAGCGTGTTTATGGGAGAAGCCGAGGGCTATATCGGACTGCTTATCAATGATTTTAAGAACAAACAGCTCAAGCCCCTTTATGATTTTATGAAAACCCCTCCTGATATAAACATTGTCGGAACGGCAAAAAGAGAAATACTTAAAAGAGAGCTTTATCAGTATCGAGGCGTTAAAATGCTTGATCTGATACATGCTTCGCGCGGATGCCGTTTTAATTGTTTTCCCTGCTGTACGCCTTTTCTCGGAGGCAGAAAATTCCGTCCTCGTCCTATAGAGAAAGTTGTCGAAGAAATAAAAGCCATAGACAACGGCAGGCTCTTCGTAGTGGATAATTCGCTGGCCCAGGATTACGGCTGGGAAAAGGAGCTTTTTCAGGCCCTTATCCCTCTGAAAAAGAAATGGGTCAGCCATCCGATAGAGGAAGACGACGAACTGCTGGAACTAGCCTATAAAGCCGGTTGCTGGTACGTGTATCAGGCAGTTTTCGACACTTCAGATCACATCAGAAACCGCATAAAAAGGTATCATGAGCACGGCATAGGCGTCGAAGCTACGGTGATACTCGGCATGGACGAACACGACGCGGATTATATTAAAAGGCTTGTCGATTTTCTGCTTGAAGTGAAACTCGACATAGCAGAATTCACAATCATGACCCCTTTCATGCATACCCCGATAAGGGCGCGGCTCGAAGAGGAAAAAAGAATATTCTGCAGCGACTGGTCTGAATACACCTGCGACAGAGTTGTTTTTCAGCCGAAAAAGATGAGCCCTTCGGAACTTCAGGATATTTACTATTATGCCTGGGATACCTTTTACGCGAAGAGTTCCCCTGAACTGAAAATGGGAGAGCTTTTCAGAAAAGTGATGGAGCGCGAAATGAATGACGGCACTTTCATCCCCGGCGGCGCCAGAGGAAGAAGGCGGGGGAAATTATAGTTTAATTGTATAAAATTGTTATCAGGGGAACGGATTTGACGAAGGGCGCGAAGCGCCATTATGAATCCCGCGTAGCGGGTCTCCACGCCAAGGGTATGTCAATGAAAAATCGTGGAGAAGATAGGAAGGGAAATAAAATGACAGATAAAAGTATAAAGAAAAAAGCTTTTAACGAGTCTTTGTATAATTCTGTACGTGAAATCCTGACAGAAGCCAGAGGTCAGGCGTATAGGGCTGTTAATTTTGCCATGGTAAAAGCTTATTGGCAGATAGGAAAGCTGATAGTGGAAGAAGAACAAAGCGGCAAAGCCAGAGCTGAGTATGGCAAAGCAATCCTAGAGGAGCTCGCTATTCGTTTAACTACTGAATATGGTAAAGGTTTTGATGCCCGTGAGCTTCGCAAGATGAGACAATTTTACCTGAATTTTGCAAAATGGGACGCAGTGCGTCCCGAATTGACCTGGACCCATTACCGCCTGCTACTGCGGGTTGAAAATGCTCAGGCCCGCGAATGGTATATGAATGAGGCAGTAACAGAAAACTGGTCAAGCAGACAATTAGACCGTCAGATATCTGTATTGTATTATGAGCGCTTAGCTCTTAGCCATGATAAAGGGCCTGTACGCGTGGAAGCTGTGGATAAGATAGAAAAAATCGAACCCGAACAGTTTATCCGCAATCCATATGTATTGGAATTCCTGAATCTGAAAGAGTACCCGGCCCTAAGAGAGAACTGTCTTGAACAGGCATTGATTGACAATCTCCAGGCGTTTCTTCTTGAGCTGGGCAAAGGGTTTTCATTTGTCGCCCGGCAAAAAAGAGTGAGATATGAGGAACTTCAGGATATTTACTATTATGCCTGGGATACCTTTTACGCGAAGAGTTCCCCCAAACTGAAAATGGGAGAGCTTTTCAGAAAAGTGATGGAGTGCGAAATGAATGACGGCACTTTCATTCCCGGCGGCGCCAGAGGAAGAAGGCGGGAAAATTATAATTTAAACAGGGAGCTTTAATACTGTGTAATTCCAGAATGTGATTTAAAAGATCCGTTGATAAATATTTAATGTGACATATATTAGTCAATGGCTATAAAGTCATAGATAATTTCAGGTAATAATGAAATCATTATCCAATATTTTTTATAGTACTCAAATTATAACTATAATCGTAAGCCTACTACTTTGCGGTTTATCATTGAATTACGTTGAACCAAGCAAATTAATTGATACTTGTCAAATTTCTATTATAAGTACTATACTTAAAAATTCTTCTTCCAAACATATAAATATAATAATGGCTATAACAGTTGTAATTTCATGGACAGTTTATATTATTGAATGGAATTTACAGCCAAGTGAGCTTAGGAAAAAAATACCGGTTTTCTTATATTTTTTATTCACTTCTATATTTGTTTTTATATCTTTAACAACGTACACACTATTAAAAGTATTTAATTTTGAAAAAGAACCTATATCTGAATGGAATTGGTTTGGTTTAGTAGGCTTGTTATTTTCAGGGGTATTATTGGGTCACTGTATTTCTTTTTTAATTATGTCTTTGTTCCTATTGCGTTCTAAAGCAACTTCAAAACGGCTTGCTATTCCAAGAATACCAAGAATGACTATTGTCATTTGGAAATTTCTGATGCCAACAGTAATTCTATTGATTATTTATATATTGGTACTTGGAATTAATATGACATACCCATTATCAAAATGTTGGTATTTCATTGCCTTTATTCCAACAGTATTTGTAAGTCTTATTTCTGTATTCATTGATTTAGAAAAACTTCATTCTGGTGTTACTATTATCGGTATGGTCAACCATTTTTCAAATCTTAGAGATCATATTGTAAATGTCGATAGAGCTATGCTTAATTGTCTAAATAACAAACATCAAGTACAGAGTATTAAGAACATTAGTGATTGTAGAACAATAATATTACCTCAAGAAACACTTGTAATTTCTTTTTGTGAAAACGATAAGTACTCATTGTGTTCTCAAAATAATAACAACGATTTTATTAAAGTTAAATTAATATTAGCAAATAATCCTGCAATGGAGAAAGATATAATAATACCTTGTAAATATTTTAAAATAGTACAAGACGATTATGATGTTCTTACTTCTGCTAGTAGTGAAGTAAAATTCAAATGCTTACAGAAAATACTAAAGTTATCATTATGGGATATGAGTTATGATATGTCTCATAGAAAACTTAATATAGACGAATTTATTCAGGTAATAGCAGAAGGAGATATAGAAGTTATTAATTGGTTTTTTGAAAAAGGAATAAATATAAATGAAAAAGGAAAAGGTGATTGGACTCCTGTATTAATGGCTTCAGCGGAAAACAAATACAAAATATTACAGATATTACTTAGTAAAGGTGGTGATCCTAAGGCATTCAATTTATTTAACGCTACGCCTCTTCATTTTGCTTGTAAATATAACTTTTTGGAAATAGCTGAATTATTGATATCATTTGGTGCTGATTTAGAAAAAAAAGATATTAGTGGAGATACACCTTTAATGCTTGCAATTAAGTATAATTCCAATATCACAGCCCAATATCTAATAGAACATGGTGCAAATGTAAATATTCATAATAATAAGAAAGAAACTTTATTATATTGGGCTGAGAAAAATCAATTAGGTGAAATTTGTAAGCTACTTAGAAACCGTTAAATAATAACCTTTGCAACTTACGATGTAAAACAACATAGTTCCGCGCGCATCAGAAACCGCATAAAAAGGTGTCATGAGCACGGCATAGGCGTCGAAGCTACGGTGGTTACTCGGCATGGACGAACACGTCTGACGTATGTCGCGGCGGCTGTAAACGCACTTCTTATATTGCTTTATTACCTTTACCGCGCCGGGGTTTTAGGCGGCAGGCGCGGCGAGGATTAAGCAAGGGTCAACGCAATTCTTTTTCCAGTTCCCCGGTCTTTAGTTTGTGCGCTACCTTTACCATTTCCATCATTTTGCTGAATGTTTCGACCTGTCCCGATTTGAATTCCATAGGCTTGTTCAGTTGTGTCGCGAGATCGTAAACGGGGCCTACAACAGTCATGAGTTCCTCAAGGGCATCTTGTAATTTTTCGCTTTTGCCAATCCCTATTTTATCAAGGTTTCTTATCCAGAGGCAATGCTGGTCCAGTACTTCGAGTGCCTTTTGGCGTACCTTGCACTGGGGATTGTCTTCAAATATGTTATAGGACCCGGAAACCTTTTTCCAAAGCTTTTCGAGTTCGATGTGGAAAGGTTTTTTCAGCTGTGGATAATACTTGTCAATTCGTTCATCAAAACAGCGCGATATTACTTTATCCAGTCCTGAAGCTTTGCCTCCGGCTGCAAATAGTTCATCCCGCATGTAGGCTTCAATCTCATCACGTGTCCATGAAAACCCCATTTCCCCGCAATATGTGTCAAGTTTGCTTTCCCTCCATTCGTCCGGAGGCATTTCATCGAAATCCTCATCTTCAAAATCTTCGTCCTCCATCATATCATAAATGTCATCTTCAAGCTCCATAGGCTCGTTTTTTTTCCATATCAGGGAATATCCGCCCTCTGACATCTTCAATTCAAATTCGCTGTCGCCGTCAAGAATGCTTACAATTGGGGCAGGTGGATTTTCAAGCATCTTCGCCCCTCCGAAAAACAGAGCTCGGGCGAGAAACAGGTCCATAGTCTCCATATATCCGGAAGCGTTAACGCTGTCAATACTTTTTTTCAACGCGTCTGAGAGGAGTTTAATCCATTCAGCCCGTTCCCACGCCCTTGGCTGGAGTTCCTCTGCCCTTAATGCTTCGACTTCGCAGACTTTCTTTTCATAATCTTTAACTGTCAGGAGCAATAGGTCTTTTGCTTTCAGCTGTTCCTTTCTGAAAAAATCCTTCATGTCATATACCGTAATTTTCATGCTTGAGGGAGCGCCCGTACTATCTTCCGAAAGCATGGCGTCCATAAAACTCATGGCATTGTCGTCATCCTCCGATGAAATGACATCAAGCATGCCTTTGGGACCAAAGAGGCTGTAGTAGATACGAATGTTCTCAATGGGATATTCAGCGAGTTTTCGCTTGAAGCTTTTTTTAGTTCCTTTGGCTGTAAGCTTCAATTTTTCCAGAGGCTTGAAAAAGGGCAGAAAACGATGTCCGAGCACAAGTATTCCGTTCGTTATTTCAAAGTCTGTAAGCCTCACGCAGAACTGCGCTTTTTGAAAAAGGCCCCGGCGCGAGAAAAAATAATCTTTTGTTTCATCCTCCTCATATACTTTCACGTAATTGGAAGCTTCGGAAAGAGCGTCATTTATTATTTCCGGCAGCATGTCGTCCGGGTCAATTTTTAATTTTTCGCAAACTTTATCTGATATCTTTTCTGGTATTATTGGACCGGGTTCTGTGCCGTACAAGATATCAACAGCTTGAAGTATTTCTTCTTCGAATTCCATGGTTTTCTCTCCCGAATTTATAATATCAGTGAATGCCGAGTTCTTTTTTGACTTGGGCGAAAGCATTCAGCGCAAAATCAAGGTTTTCGATTGTGTGCGCTGCTGAAATCTGTGTCCTTATGCGAGCCGCGCCCTTAGGAACTACAGGGTAGAAAAAACCGGTAACATAGACGCCTTTTTCAAACATGGAGGCAGCCATTTTCTGTGCCAGTACCGCGTCTCCCAGCATAATAGGGACAATGGGATGAGTGCCGGGTTTGACGGTGAAGAGCTTTGATATCTTTTCCCTGAAATAAGCGGTATTTTGTTCAAGCCTGTCGCGCAGTTCCGTTGATCTGCTGATGATCTCAAGGGCTTTCAATGAAGCGCATGTTATCGAAGGCGCGAGGGTGTTGGAAAAGAGGTACGGCCTTGAACGCTGTCTCAGCAAATCTATAATTTCTTTTCTGCCGCTGGTGTAGCCGCCGCTTGCTCCGCCGAGGGCTTTTCCGAGGGTGCCTGTTATTACGTCAATCCTGCCTATGACGCCGCAATGCTCGTGAGAACCTTTTCCTGTTTTGCCGAGAAAGCCGACGGCGTGAGAATCGTCAACCATCACGAGTGCCTTGTACTTATCGGCAAGGTCGCAGATGTCCTTGAGATTGGCTATGAATCCGTCCATGGAAAAGACCCCGTCTGTCGCTATGAGCCTGAAGCGGGAGCTTTCGCTTTCTTTGAGTTTTGCCTCCAAGTCTGCCATGTCGCTGTTTTTGTAGCGGAAGCGTTTTGCCTTGCAGAGGCGTATGCCGTCAATGATGCTGGCGTGATTGAGTTCATCACTGATGACGGCGTCTTCTTCGGTGAGAAGCGTTTCAAAAAGTCCTCCGTTGGCATCGAAGCATGAACTGTAAAGTATGGTGTCTTCCGTTCCGAGGAAGGAAGAAATTTTATTTTCAAGTTCCTTGTGAATTTTCTGTGTGCCGCATATAAATCTGACGGAAGAAAGGCCGTAGCCCCATTTGTCGAGAGCGTCTTTGGCGGCCTGTATTATTTCGGGGTTGTCGGCAAGTCCCAGATAGTTATTGGCGCACATGTTGAGGGTTTCCCTGCCTCCGGCGACTTTAATCAGCGCCTTCTG
>Ga0154588_1102_pt1 | contig 31085 bp, 26 predicted proteins | sample RifGroF2_FD_116017 | JGI IMG/M metagenome (GOLD analysis project Ga0154588, IMG submission 116017) | Lentisphaerae bacterium GWF2_44_16
AATAAAGTTCCTTGTATATATGGCGCTTTCATTCGCGGCGTTTCTTGTACTGCCGCTGCTTATAGTGCCGCATGATCATTTCCTTTTTCTTTATGAGCGTTGGTTTGACGCTTTGCGGCTGGACACTTCCAGCAATATAAATTTTATGGGGATACTGAAAGGGTGGTTCAATATATATATTCATGAAGTTCATATACAGATGTATTCCCTTTTGTACCTGATACTGCCGCTTTTTCTTTTTTTCAGGTACAAAGAGTTGAAGTTCAGGCTTCTCTATATGGCCCTGCTTCTGATATGGGTTGTCATATTCAGCCACAAGGCGGAATCGCCATCTTATGTGATAGCCGTAACAGGAACGGCATTATGGTTTACGGCGCAGAATAAATTCAGAATGAGATATATCGCCCTTATAGTTTTCATGTTTCTTTTTACCTGCCTTTCCAGCACCGACCTGTTTCCGAGGCTTTTCAGAAATTTTTTTTTCACGCCCTATGGAATAAAAGCAATTCCCTGCATAGTTATTTTCTTTGTCTGCATATATCAGCTTTTGAGTTTTACCGTCAAGAAAAAACAGGAAAAGAAAGAGCTTGCCGATGCCTGAACATACCGTTATAATTCCTGTTTACAATGAAACTCAGAGGATTTCCCTTACTTGTGATAAAATACTGGAATTTCTAGAGCATCAGGATTACTGTTTTCTCTTTGTGAACGATGGTTCCACCGACAACACCTTGGACATAATCATGGAAAAAACCAAAGGCGCTCCTGCTGACAAAATAAAATATATCTCACTTGAAAAAAATATGGGCAAAGGCGCTGCCGTGAAAAAAGGTGTCGAACATGTCGAGACTGAATACCTGTGTTTTATGGATGGCGATTTGGCGTATTCGCTGGAACAGCTGATTACTCTTTTTGATGCCCTGAAAAACGCGGATATGGTTATAGGCAACAGAACGCTTGGCCGCGAAGACCAGAAGAACATTCCGCCGCTTCGCAGACTGCTCGGCTGGGGTTTCAACCGTCTCATCAGGGTTATAATGCGGATGCCGTATAACGATACGCAGGCGGGCATGAAAGGTTTCAGGACGGAAGGCGCGAAAAAGATTTTCAGCAAACAGATAATAAACGGTTTCTCCTTTGATGTGGAACTGATATTCATAGCTAGAAAACTCGGGTACAAAGTAGGCGAAATTCCCGCTTATGTTCAGGACGACCATACCGAAAAAAATTCCAAAGTCAATCTTCTCAAAGATCCCATTAAAATGTTTTTCAGCCTCTTCCTGATACATTATTATAATTGCAAAGGCAAATATTAACGGAGGAGATTTTTATTATGGCTGACGATCGTTTATTGTTGAAAAATGCCGTGATTGTCAATCCCTTGCAATCTTCTGTTTTTACTGGAGATTTGAGGGTTAAGGGAAATGTAATTGAGGAAGTCGCCGAAAACATCAGCGAAAAAAACGGAGATGATGTTTTTGACCTTTCCGGGAAATTGCTTATGCCGGGGCTCGTTGATACACATGTTCATTTTTCGAGTTGTCCCGACGGGCATTTCATGCTGGCAAAAGCCGGCGTGACAAGCGCCCTTGACATGGCTGGAAACCCCGATGAAATCATAGGTGGTTTCATGAAGCGGGGATCTGGGTTAACCCTTGCTTTCCTCTATCCTCTGATTCCGGGGGAAAGCATTTCAGGAACATCGCCATCTGAAGATGAACTCGAAAAGGCTATAGAATACGGGTTGAAAAATGGAGCGTTGGGCATAAAAATCGTTGGAGGGCATTACCCGTTAGGAAGGGACGCTACACGAAATGCCATACGCATTGCCCGAAAGAAAAACTGCTGGATTGCGGTACACGCCGGAACGCTTGAAACTCCCGGAAACATCCGGGGAATGGAAGAACTTGTTCAGCTGGCGGAAGGCAATCCGCTTCATGTCGCGCATGTCAACTCATATTGCAGAGGTACGGAGGGCCGCAGTCCCTTGGAAGAAGCCCAAAGAGCTATTGACGCATTGAAAAAAGCTCCCAACTGTCATTCTGAATCATATCTGGCCCTGATAAACGGAACAAGCGGCAGGCTTGATGAAAATGGAATTCCTAAAAGCGAGGTTACGAAACGTTCCCTGCTTCACGGCGGATACACGGCGGATGCCGAAGGGATTAAAAAAGCCATTCTCAGCGGCTGGGCAAAAGTAAATTATCATGATCAGAAAAAGCATGAAGTCGTTTTTCCTGAGCCGGCCGAAGCCTTGGATTTTTACATGAAGCTGAATACCGATGTAAGATTAAGCTTTCCTGTGAACTCACCTGTTTCAGCGATTCCGATAGCGCTTGCCAAGGATGAAAAAGGAAAGTTCATAGTTGACGCGCTCTCAACTGACGGAGGGGAAATTCCTAGAAATATCACACTGAAACAAGGACTTTGTCTTGTTAATTTCGGCGCAATGACAATTAATGAACTGGCGTATAAAGCGTCTTTGGCCCCTGCGCGGATGCTCGGCCTGAATGACAGAGGTTATATCGCCGAAGGCGGCATAGCCGATTTGATAGCGGTAAATCCTTTGACGTCCCAGGCGGAACTCTCGATTGTGGAAGGACAGATAATAATGCGTGATGGGAATGTATGCGGCAAAGGCGGGAACTTCCTGACAACGCATAATGGTAAAGAATTCTTCAGTTCCAAATCGATTGCCGGCAGAACGACGGAACCTGACTGGCTTAAATAAATAATTTCAGGGAGACTTTTATGCACAGAGAAAGGCTGACAATAGGAATTGTCGGGGGCTTGTGTCCGCTGGCGACCGCCGATATTTATCTCAAGGCCATGAAAGAGGTAAAATCCCGTCATGGCGATGCTGATTACCCGGATATAATAATCAGCGCCGCGCTGGAACAGGAAGAACGCGGCAACAGTTTTGATGACAGCTCTGTCCGTAATTATGACATGTCCCACAGGGTGCTCTATATATATCAGGTTACAAGAGAACTGAAAGAGCGGGGCGTGGACAGAATACTTGTGCCTGATTTTCTCAGTTACAGTTTTGTCAAAACCATAAGCGATAATATCAAAGTACCTCTTGTGGATATTGTCGGTGTGCTGGTGACGGGGCTTAAAGAGAAATGGCCTCAGGCCTCAAAAATAGGTCTTCTCACTACAAATTTATCCATAGAGAAAAAGGTTTTTGACGAGAAATTCGAGAGGAGCGCCCTTCAGATTATTTATCCTGATAGGGATATTCAGGATAATATGGTCATGGAGGCAGTATATGGACCTGAAGGGGTAAAAAGAGGTGTTTTAAAAGGCAGGCCGGGAGAATTGATTCGAAAAGCCTGTGAGCATTTATTTTCAAAAGGCGCCGAAGTTGTGATGTCCGCGATTACCGAATTGCCTCTGATTGAAAGACAGTATTATCCGGAGAAAAATTATTTTGACTGTAATGAAGCCATAGCCAGGGCGATTGTCAGTGACGTGGACGTTTCATTGCCGAAACTTGAAAAATACGGTACTATCGGAATACTTGGCGGGCTTGGGCCAGCGGCGACCGTTGACATATTTGACAAGATTATAAAAAACACTCCGGCATCGCGTGATCAGGAACACATAAAAGTAATAATCGAAAATAACCCCCAGATACCTGACCGCACCGCCGCCCTGAAAGGAAAAGATGAAAACCCCGGGATTGCCATGCTCGCTACAGCTGAAAAACTCAGGGACGCAGGAGTTGATTTTATAATTGTCCCATGCAATACCGCCCATGTATTTTTGAAAGATATTCAGCAACATATAAAAACCCCCATCCTGAGCATGATTGAGGAAACCGCGGAATATATCGCAAAGGACTTTCCTAAACTTAGAAAGGCAGGCTTGCTCGCGACTTCGGGCACCGTCGGCTCAAAGGTATATGAAGCGCCTCTCCAGTCGAAGAATATCGCTCTTCTTGTTCCCTGTCCCGAAACACAGGAAAGTTGTGTAATGGAGGCGATTTACGGGAAAGGCGGTATTAAGGCCGGGAATAAAACCGGAACACCAAAGGAACTGCTTTTGAAAGCGGCCCGGGAACTTGTCGCTAATGGCGCTGAACTTATTATTCTGGGTTGTACCGAAATTCCTCTCGCGCTGAAAAATGGAGACATCGAAGTTCCCTTTATTGATCCAACGGAAATACTCGCGAAATCAGCGGTCAGGTATGCGATGAATAAGATGAAGCCTTCAGGAATGGATTAATCAGCTTCAGGATATCCAGCCGCCGCCGAGAAGTTTGTCCCCGTCATAGAAAACAGCGGCTTGTCCGGGAGTAACCGCCCTCTGCTGTTTTTCAAAATCAACCATGTAAGATGACGCGCCGCATGGCGTCAGTTTGGCTTTTACCGGTTTGCTCCTGTATCTTATCTGCACTTCGCATTCAAACGATTCGGTTTTCGCCGGACATTGCCAGTTTACGTTTTCTACTAGCATATTCTCTGAAAAGAGCCTGCCCTCATCGGCGCTCAGGTAAACATTGCCTTTATCTATTTTCCATACGTATGCCGGTTTGCCGAGGGCTATTCCGAGCCCTTTGCGCTGTCCGATGGTATAGAGATGTATGCCGTTATGTTCTCCGAGTGCCTTTCCGTCATCCCCTATGATAAATCCTTTTTGCGGAAGGCCGTTGAAAAGCCTTCTCAGCGTTTCGGAAAAAGCCTCATCTCCGATACCGAAGCAGGCGTCCTGGCTTTCCGTTTTTTCGGCGTTCGGCAGACCTATGCGCCTGGCGTATTCGCGGACTTCCTTTTTGGTCATTGTCCCCAAAGGCATGTGAGTGGAGGCCAGTTGTTCCTGAGTGAGCGCGAAAAGAAAATACGACTGGTCTTTCTGCGAGTCAATTCCTCTGTGCAGTGAATACGTAGGGCCTGCATTCTGACGTACTATGGAATAGTGTCCGGTGATAATGCCTTCAGCTCCTATTTTACGGGCATAGTCGAGAAGTCTTCCGAATTTCAGATAACGATTGCATAGGGCGCAGGGGTTCGGGGTTCTGCCTGACGCATACTCTTCCCATCCTTTTTTTAATACTTTCGCCGTGAAATCCTCTCTGACATCCAGAAAATAATGCGCTATGCCAATGGAGTCAGCCGTCGTTCTGGCATGAAGGTCATCATCTATTCCGCAGCACGATTTCCGTTTTTCGGTATTTTCGTCACAGGACTTCATTTTCAGGGTTACGCCGATTACCTCGTAACCTTTTTCTTTGTAAATGGCGGCGGCAACGGAAGAGTCCACTCCGCCGCTGATTGCCGCCACTATTTTTTTCTTGCTGTTCATAGTGCCTATAACTTGACAGTATTGCTCTTAATTTGCAAATTCATACTCATGCCCGCAACGGCAAATCTCAATGAAAGGTTGCATATATCTGACAGGCTACTGCGCCCTTATAATCCTTGTATGCTACCTTATCCAGTTTGTTCCGTCTTTCTTCAGTAAAATACAAGGGGCCTCTCAGTCTCTCAGAGTTTGCTTCTGAGATAATCCGCCATATTATTTTTTTTGAGTTTCACAGCCCAGTCCAGAGGACTTAAATTTTTTAAATCTTTTTTGCCGATATCTGCGCCGCCTTCTACGAGAAGTTTTACGGTTTCAAGAGTCCCGTGCCTGGAGATTGCCGCGATAAGCGGAGTCAGGCCCTGGCCCCTGATTTCCTGCGCATTGACATCAGCGCCGGCCTTCAGGAGAAATCTTACATTTTCCGCGCCGTTTTCCAGGCATGCCGCGACCATGAGGGGCGTTGAGTTGTCCTTGTCCCCTTCATTAACTTTTGCTCCATTTTGCAGAAGCAATGAAACGACTTCCGGGTCCGTACTGCACCAGATGGCCTGCATCAGCGCCGTCCAATTACGTTTGTCCCTGGCGTTGACATCCGCGCCTTTTTTTATCGCGGCTTCTATGCATTCACGCGGCATATCGTAACGGATGGCCCATACAAAAGCCGTATAATTTTTTTTAGGTTCCCTTAGATTTACATTTGCGCCGGCATCAAGAAGAAGCTTGAATATTTCAGGTGATTTTCGTTTTGCGGCCAAAAAGAGCGGAGAGAGTCCTTCGGAGTTGACGGCGTTGAAATCAGCGCCGGCTTCAATGAGGAGTTTAATATTTTCCGGAGTTATGATTTTATTTGAGAGGGCTTCCAGAAGCGGAGTCAGTTTCTGTCCGGTCTTTCCGGAAGCGTTGACATTTGCGCCCGCTTCGAGAAGGAGTTTAATGTTTTCCGCGCCCTTTTTTCGGGAGGCCACAAGGCCGAGCGGAGTGGAATTATTTTTGTCCGCGGCATTTACGTCTGCGCCATTTTGCAGGAGCAGTAAAATAATTTTCCGGTCTGAACTGAACCATGCGAAGTGCATGAGCGGCGTCCACCCATATTTGTCTTTGGTATTTAGATCCGCGCCCTTTTTTATGGCTTCTTCTATAATGTCAAAAGGCGCATTGTTGCGCAGGGCATATACAAAGGCTGTCCGTCCATATTTATCTTTGGAGTTAAGTTCTGCGCCGGCGTCAAGTAGAAGCTTGAATACTTCCGGGTTTTTATATATTGCCGCCAGGCAAAGGGGAGAGCGGCCTTCCGTATCGGCGGCTTTCAGTGATGCGCCGAGTATGATCAGTTCTTTTGTCAGTCTGAGATTCCGGTCTTCTTCGATTCCGGCAATGGCGGCGTTAAGAGCCGTTTTATGATTGCCCAGGCTGTCCAGTGAGCAGGCTTCAAGTTTTGTGCGTCCGTAAAAATCAATTGCGAATTCTTTTTCATCTTCCGGGAGCGCGCCTGATTTTATCAGAGCAAGCAAGTCTTTCTTAAAATTGTCTTTTTCATTAAGATAATCACTTTCCAGAGCGAAAAATTTTTCCTTCCTCGGTCCTGTAAAAACTTTTAAAACAGTTTCGCAGTTTACCCATGCATTAACTGTTTTCATTCTGTTGCATTCCTCTTCCGTATCCACAATTTTCCTGAGAAGAGAATTGAATTTTTCTTTTCCCATATCAGATATTGCCGCGGCAGCTTTCTCATAATTTCTCATAGCGATGAGGAGAGATATCTGCGTGACGGTGATTTTGTCTTTGTCTTCCTGATTCAGTTTTCTGGATTTTTTTTCTTCAAGCAGGTTGATAAGTTTTATTACAGCAGGTTCACGATATGAAAGCTGCCAGCGGTAATCATCGCATTCTTCAGCCGCCGCTGTCAGAGAATTCAGGCCGTATTCGGGAATTGATGTATCTGGAAATCTGGAATTGATGCAGGCTTCGCCCAAATCGCGAAGCAGTTCCGGGGAGCCTCCCCAACGTGGGCGCAGGGCCCATTCTATGCATGAATAAGCGGGTCTGAAATCGCCTTGGGCTTCTATGGCTTTTTTAAACCATTCGATGCGTTCAGATAGCTCTCCGCAGCTGCCCGTTGCAACCCTTATCATACCGGATGCGGCATCAGGAAATTCAGGGCGCATTTCATGGGCCTGTACAAGAAACTTCCTGGCTTTAGCGAGGTGTTCATAAAAGCCTTTCCAGCCATCCTTTGTTACTGTTTTTGCCCATCCGCTCCCTCTTGATTTCCAGGCCAGATGAATTTCAGCTTCTCCCAGAATCACGTTTTTAAGCCAAGGGTCCGCTTTTGTGCTTTTTGAAAGATTTTTTGAAAAGTCACAGTGCATATCTTCGTCATATATCGAATAAAACCATCTCAATATCAAAAGCGCGTCGTTTCCCGATACACGTCCTTCGCTGATCACTTTTTCCATGGATTGCAGAAGATTATTATGAATGACTTTTTCCGTTTTTATCTCTTCGGCAACAAGCAGAAATATCCTGGTGAAATCCTTGCCGCGGATTTTATTCGTCAGTCCCGTCAGGATTTCGACAGCTTTATCCTGATTTCCCTTTTCGCATATTGCGGTGATTATGGTATTGATTTTTTCATTTTCGATACCGGGATTTTCTTCTTTCAGTTTTTTCTCAATGAAATCCGTTCTCATTTTGCATATATCGCTTTCCATGAATTTGGGAATGATCTCGTTGAAAATGTCAGCGATACATGCGGTATCTGTTTCTGTTTTTGAATTCTTCAGTTTTTTGAATTCATCTACTATGGTCAAGTATTCTTTTGCGAGAAGGTCAGGAGAGCTTCTGAGAATTTCCCATTTCAGATCGCTGAAGAATTTTTTCTTCAATTCATGTTTTATATATTCCTTGTCGCCTTTAAAATATTCGTCGATTTTTTCAGTTATTTCTTCCAGCTCTTCCTGCTGTTCCATGTTGCCAGGGTCTCTTCTGATATTGATTTTCAACCTGTCCTGTTTAGCCAGCAACTGTTTTAATTCGGGATCGCTTTCGATTATGCGTTTCCGATAGATTTCAAAATCTGCCGAAGCCTTTTCCAGCTCGTTAGCCGATTTAATATATTCGGAATTTTTTTCTAGTAATTCAGTTCTGGTCTTTTCGGAAAATATTTTCAAAGCGCCCAAAACTCTAGAAATGTTTTCAGGGTTCCTGTCTCTTGCGGTGGCATGTATTGCCGCAATCGCTTTATTGAAATCTTCGGAGTGTGACTGCTCCTTGTTGTCCGCATGGAGAGAAAACACCGTGATAATTATAGATACCGAAAAAATAATTGGATGAAAACTGAAGTTCCTCATACTGAAACAATCTCCCTGTCTGTTAATATATATTTTACTTATCTGTGAATATACATTTATCTTGGATTCGGACAAGGCGCTGAACCTGTTCCTGGTAAAATTTCTGATAGAAAATGAATTAAACGGCAAACAGTTTTATCTGTCGTTGCAGTGGAAAGTAGAAATTTTCCGTCTTTTTTCAGAAAAACATGAAGTCTCTGTGCCACCTGCGTCAGATGCTGGAGGATGGCATTCTGACGTTATACGGTATTTTCACTTCATAAAAGAATACTGGTATTCCAAATTTTTTTTCAATGTCGCGGGAGAATTGAGAAATTCCGATATTTTCACTGAGCACATGTGAAGTTTCTATAAGGCATCCGCCGCATTCTTTCGCGAAGAAAAAAGCCATCTCATCAAGCTCTCCGCATATCACGACATCCGCGCCGTCTTCGAAAAGCCTTCTGGTGAAATAACGGTTGCAGAAAAGGCCGGTCCCTCCGCATCCGTTGCCCGCAAGTTTTATGATTCTGTCCTCATCGCCGAGGATGCGCATCATGGGTGCTTTGATCTTCTCCGCCACATGTTCCACAAGTTTCCCGAAACGCATAGGGGAGGGGAGCCTGTAAACTTTTTCATAAATGCTTCCTGAAACAACTTCGGTAATTCCAAGTTTTCTGAAAAACTCATCGAAGATATAAGCTCTGTCAAGTCCATAGTGAATCTGTAATATTATAAGATCGTTCTTTTCCGCCGTTTCTTTGATGGCGTTATTGGGATGGCGTCTCCAGTCGAGAGGTTTTTTGAAGGTACCTGCTTCGCGGTATGGCCAGATTTCTTCGCGCTCGTCCCAGTAGAACTGCTCATGGCAGATGATCAGGTTAAAGCCTTTTTTTATGGCGGTACGCAGCGCATCCATATCAGCAAGCCATGTAACAAGGATACCTTTGACTTCGTCGCTGCCGTTTCCGATTATAAAACCGCCGTCAGGAAAATCTTTCAGAGGTATTTCAAGTTTACCCGCGACAAAATCAAGAACTTCATATGCTTTCATGCTGCCTCCGTAAAAATTATCAGATTACATTAGCACAGCGGTCTTGAGAGAGCTACCGTTTTTCACGGTTTTCCAGGCATTTCCTATTTCAGTAAAAGGGAATTTGTATGTGACGAAGGGCAGGGGATTGAATTTTTTCCTGATAAGCATATCGCAAATCTCTTCATGGACGCTGTACTCCTCCGGGTCGATTCTGATGAAGTTACAAAACTTTTTCATGTCATCCGCAAAATTATTTTTGCTCATTTCGTTATACACTGCATAACTGTAAACGGTTTTTTCATTGGCGATTGAAGTAGTAAGTTTTTTCAATAATTCCTCATTGCCTATGGTATCTATAAGGGCGGAATATTTGCGCTTTGGAATATTGTCAAGTGTGAAAACATCATCTGCCGCGCCGTTGGCAAGGGCGAAATCAAGCGGGGCCTGTCTTCTGGCCGTCATCGCTATATGCCCTGCGCCTGCCATCTTCAGAAATATGCCGAAAAAACACGCCGTTATTCCGGCCCCGGCAATCAGGAAATTGCTCCCTTTTATATCATTTATTTTTCTGACTGATGAATAAATTTCCTTCATCGTTATCATGAGGAGCATTTTTTCAAAAGGTATTGCTTCCGGCACAATTTGCTGCTGTTTTCCGCAGGAGGGAATTTTCTTTTCTGATATGCCGTCCTCAAGCATTGCTTTGCTATCAACAACTTTTCCGAATTCGGCGAAACCGCCCCAGAAGGAATGTATCCCGTCAAGAATTTCTCCCGGATAAATAGCATAAGGGCGGAGTACCCTCTGGCCTTTTTTATAATTTCTTACTTTGTTACCTGTCTCTTCGATAATGCCGACGCTTTCATGCCCGAGTATGCCGGGATAATCCTTCCCGAAAGGGAAAGTCCCGTTGATTATATGTTTGTCAGTTGAATTGCAGAAGACGCAGGCCTCAATCCTGACCAGACAGTCATAATCACCTGTATGAGGCATGGGCATTTCTCTTATTTGAAGATCGCCTTTTCCATTTGTGATTGCGCCTTTCATGCCTTCCTCCAGTCTATAACCATGCCCATTACCGATCTGTCCCCCTCAATCAGGCGCTTGAAGCCATCAACGGCCTTGTCGAAACTATAAACGTCTGTAATGTTTTCACCGAAAGTGATAGTGTTCATCGCGATGCCGTTAAGAGTGGCTTCCGTTGTTTTAGTGTTGCCTGAACCCATAGGGAAAAGGGCCCTGACATAGTTGTTATGGAAATGCGAGAAGTTTATACTTATCTCTTCAGGATACCATGAGAGGAAAACCATTTTGCTGTGCGGTCTGAGAAGTTTTGTGGATTCAGAAATAAGTTTTGCCGAGGCAGTGGCTTCGACTACGACGTCAGGGCCTTTGCCTGATGTTAATTCTGAAATGCTTTTTGCGATATCGTCTTTGAAAGGATTAAGAACATATTGAGTAACATATTTTTTTGAAAGAGCGGCCCTTTGCGGATCGGGCTCTATTGTTATCACCTTTGCTCCCCTGGCGCGGCTCCACTGCCCGAACATCTGACCTATGAGCCCCTGTCCGGATATGAGTACTGTTTCCTGTTCGTTCACTTCCGCCATTGAAACTGCGTTCAGTCCCACATTTGACATTATAAACATCGCCGCGTCTTTCATGGGGGCTTTTTCTGGTACGGGGATTGCATTTGCCGCGCTTATTACCTGAATGGAATTATGAGCGCCCCATACGCTGTTTACATCACAGTCAAGCCTTGCGCCCACAACTGCCACTCTGTCGCCTTTTTTCAGGATTCCGCTGTTTCTGCCTTTTTCGATTATAGCACCTGTCGCCATGTAACCGGATACCAGCGGAAATGTCCCGTTCTGAGTGCGTTTACCTGAAAATATGGAGGACTCTGTACCGATGCTTACGCCTGAATATTCAATGTCCACCATAACTTCGTCATCTTTCAATGCGGGTACTTCAATCTCTTCGACTTGAGGTTTGTTGGCTTCCCTGAAAACAATCGCTTTACTTTTCATATACGTCTCCGTTTAATTAAGTTTTGTGTAAATTATAAGATTATATTGATTTTAAAACAATAGGGTTTATTGTTAAATAAATGATATTATTTGGATAATATTGATATTTTATGGATTGGCTGGAAAAAATATCCCCGTGTTTAAATACAATTTGGTTCGGCGACTGGCGGGCCGGTACTCTCGAACCAGACAGATATTTGTTCGACCATGAGCTTGTGATATTCAGAGGCGGTACATGCAGGGTGATAATAGAAGGTGAAAATTTCATCTGCCATGACGGAAGCTGGATAATTGTTCCGCCCGGCGTACTGCACCGTTCCTATTCCGAAAAAACAGATGTATTCAGGTATTGTATTCATTTTGACTGGCTGGCAGTGGATAAGTCTCCTGATTTACCCGTCTTTGTAATTCCCCCCGCGAAAGTGCGGGGAAAATTTATCAGGCGCGGACCGTCTTTTATTCCCCAGGGGATAATGAGAGGGCATGTCAAAGATTTTTCCCGGATTGAAAGCTTGCTCAAAACCTTGGAACTCCGCTGGAAAACCGCTTCATTCAAGGAACGTCTCACATGCAGGGCGCTGCTTTTGGAAGTTCTCATAAGGCTTTTCAGCGATGCTGAAAATGACAGGGATGTCTCAGACAAAAGCGGCGATCTGGCCTATGAAATAAAAAGCCTTCTGGACATGCGCCCTTCACAGAATGTTTCCATAAGGGAATATCTTGAAAGAAAAACGTCCTACAGTTATGAACATATCTGCCGGATATTCAGAAAAAATTTTGGAGTCCCTCCGTTGTATTATCTGAATGCCATAAGGGTTGAGGAAGCCAAACGCCTTCTTTCGTTTCCCAATATCAGTGTGGCAGAGGCCGCTGAGAAAACAGGCTTTAACGATCCCGCTTATTTTTCACGGATATTCAAGCGCATGGCCGGAGTTTCACCCGCGAAATTTTCAAGGCTCTGAATTGTTTCAAGAAATCTAAAACTACTATTTGTAATAGGAAGCTTTTTATTTTTGCCAAAAAGGGACAGCGGGTTCTTTGAAAAATTCCTTCAGTTGCTTTTCCTGTTCCGGTGACTGTCGCTTTAACATGTAAATACCAATCCCGTTCCCATATTTTCCACAGAAATACCTGACCTGTTTCATCAACAGTTCCGGTGACCGCGAAGCCACCCCTTTTTCTTCCATATCATGATTGCCAAGCAAAAAAGTCCATGCTTCCGGGCGTTTCGATTCCTGTCTGGTCAGATCCGCAATAGTTATTCCCGGAATCTTGGCGTAGTCCATGTTAAAGGCCACATCTATCCATCCCTGATTCACCCAATCTCTGGGATTTCTGCCGTTGCTGGCCAGACCATAACGTTGCAACTGGGGAGCGACATCCGCGGAAATAATTATTTCCGGCCTGATTTCCTTTGTCTGCTTCGAAACCCGGACAACGATATCATCAACGCACCGTGAAGTGAATTCCGCCATTTTGTTTTTATCATTGCGGTCTGGTTTCAGTTCCCGCTTGAAAAGCCACTTATACTCACCAGCGGCCGCCGCGGAATCCAGACCCGCCTGGATTCTTATAAAATCCAGATTAATGCCGTCAACCTCATACTCCCTGGCATGGCTGACCATCAGTGCCACGATCCGATCCCGGAATTCAGGATTGTAACCGTTATACCACATGGAATCCGCGAGAAACTTTGGCCATACCGGAACATTATTGCCCTTGGAATCACCATGCGCTTTCATCACGGTAAATATCGAATGCACTTCGATGCCCCGTTTGTGGGCTTCATCCACCAGGAATTTGTAATGATCAAAACTATCGCCTTTAAGTTTTGCCAGATATGCCTCATAGCCGGGGGCACGGGGATAATCTTTACTGTTCACCCACAAGCCAGCGCCATACCAGACACCCGGAAAAATGGCATTGAAACCCGCCGCTTTCAGTCGGTCAAGAGTCTTTTTTATTCCTTCCCTTCCTCCTTGTAATGTATATGGCCAATGCCAGTCAACAATCATCCGTGTTTCTCTCAACACCCCGTCTTTTGTCCGCTGTTTTTCCACCGGCTTGAAGTCTTCAGCCCAGTAGTATGGATTTTCAAGTTCTTTTTTAACGCTGTCAGGGGCATACAGCATCAAAATCTTTTTTATGTCATCATCAGGCAAAGATTTATTATAAAAAACCAGTTCAATATTATTCCGACATCAGAATAATATTGATTATTCCGATTCTCGTATTATTCCGATTTTTTTATGAAAGCTCTGGGAAATAAGTTGATTTTTCACAGAGCTTTCATTTTTTTCGGAATAATAATTTACTCCAATCCACAAAGTTTCCTGATAAGGTTCTCATTACCTTCCCAAATACCAGTTTCCGTTTTCGGCAATGTGGCTGCCCCCGCAGATGCTTTTTCTATGGCAGCGCGTTTCATCTCGGTATCGGCATATGCGTAAATGAGGGTCGTTTCCGGATTTTCATGCCCAAGCCACTCAGCCAACAACGCCAACGGCATGCCAGAACGATATAAATGCATGGCACGTGATCGGCGAAACATGTGAGGATGAACTCGCTCCGGTATATCCTTACAGTTTTTTCCCGCTTCCATGCTATGCTGTTTGATAAAACGAGCAACATTATCATCTGACATTGGAGTTTTTTCATGTCGGTGAATAGTATAAAACATTGGTTCTTCTCCAAAGCTATTCTCATGATACAGTTTTACATATCTCTGATAATGCTGGATGGTGTTGTCCGTTATCGGTACCATCCGGGGTTTTGAACCTTTTCCTATCAAATATACGGTTTTGTCTTTTTCGTTGAAATCACAGAGTTTCATTCCAAGCATTTCGCAATCTCTGGCAGCGGTATCATACATTAGAATCATGAAGAATTGGTCTCTGATGCCAATTTTTTTCGATGTGTCCGGCTGTGCCAAGAGACATCGCATCGCTTCTGGACTCATGAATTCAATAACTTTGGAGGTATCGATATCATTTTTTAACGGAATACCGTTTAAATCATTCAGGTATATCACCAAGGACGGTTCACAAATGGAAGCATAATGATAAAACGACCGGATACAGGATAATCTCTGGTTTCGTGTAGATACGGACCAGCTTTTTTCGGATTCCATAGCGTTTAAAAACTCTGTTATTGTTTTGTGGTCTATATTATGAAAACCGAGTTTATTAAGCGGCATACCTTTTGTATCGGATAAAAATCTCAAAAAGACATTCCATGCTTGTTTGCTTGAAAGTATTGTGTGTGGGCTACTATTGCGCTGTTTCGGAAGGTAAACGGTGAAATAGTTCCGCAGGTGCTTCAGGAAGTTGTCATATATTTTTTTCTTCATGACAATACCTCCGGGATAATGCCGTTTGCTTTGGTGAAATCCATGTTCGCCAAACGTTCCGGGAGCAAATGCACGTAATAATATGTGCTATTGAAGCTTTCGTGCCCCATATAGGCACTCAGATATGGAATGAGAACCTCCAAATCGCGGTCTTCTTCCACCCAGCGCATGAGAGTTCTTGTTGCGAAGTTATGCCGAAAATCATATGGAGTGCAGGGACCTCTTTCATTACCAAGACCAGCTTTTTCCCAGCTCTTATGGAATTGGGCGGTCAGCCAACCGGACTTGTAGGCTCCACCGTTTGGTGAGTGAAAAAAGTATGTTCTGTTCGGGTAATGCATCTGTGCAATGGCATCATATCTTCTGCAGAGTTTCACCAAACCTTCATTTAGTGCCAGCCGCCTGTCTTTGCGTCGTTTTGATTCGGAGATATAAACTGTTCCATCTGAAAAATTAAAATCCCTCCGTTTCAAAAGTCTGACTTCCGGTGGACGAAGGCCACATCCAAACTGGAGTCGAAAAATTGTTGGAGCCGTATATTCGAGTAGTGGAGAACGTGTGTCGTGGGGTATCTCATCCGTCGCACGAAAAAATCGTCTCAGTTCATCATCTGTAAAAATATACGGAATACCCACTTTATAAGGCGGTATCAATTTTGCAGGAAGAACAAATGCCTTCTTTTCAATGGATATCAGATATTTTCCAAACTCACGCATGATATGCATACGATAGTTACTGGCACCATTTTCTTTGGCATCATTGCACCATGATAAGACAATTTCCTTAGTCAATTCACAGGCATTCGAAAATTCTATCTGACAGAAACGATCAAAACTTAAGAGCCCCCATTCATAACCTTTGGCTTTGCGGCCTAATGCCTTTTTGAATTCTATCATAGAATTAATGTCGTCTGCAAAACCGCTGTGATAAGAAAAAATCATTTCAATTCCTCCTTTACCGTAGCAAATGCGGACAAGTCCATACAACAGACACGCAGCATTTCATCGTTTAATGCTATGTAGCGTTTGGATGAATCCAATTTTTTGTGTCCAAGTATCTGAGCAACTGTCGCAAGTGGAATTTCGGCCTGCACCATTCGTGTTCCGGATGTCCTTCTAAATGCATGGAAGGTTTTCCCATCCCCTGCTTTATGTTCGAAACCTGATTTTTTCTGATAACGTAAGATCAGGTTTGCTCCCTCGTGGCGCTTCATTTTGCGATGTGGTTTCCGATATCTCAAAAAAATGTAGGGACTATCAGATTTCGGTCTTGCATACAATATATAGTCGGCAACAGCATTTCCCACGGAAGGAACCAGTGGAAGCTTATAACAAGAGTTCGTTTTCTGTTGATGCGCCAATATGAGGTTAGCCTTCCAGTTAATATCCGACAGCTTTAGGTTAAAGATATCCACGCCCCTGAGTCCCATATATAATGCGATAGTCATGATAGCGTAATCTCGCTTACCTAACAGGGTTGATGTATCAACCACATTGAACAGCACTTGTATTTCGTGATCCGTAAAACAGGGAAGCACCCTTTTTCTTGAGGAAACAGGATTTGACAAGAGTAAATCGACATTTAGGGTTGAGTGGCCTGAAATCTTCATATAAGCGAAAAACTTTTTTAATGGCCATGTCAGATTGATCATGTTTCCTTTATGTGAAGGAGCCTTTTGGATAATGTAATCCCGTACCGAATTTAAAGGAATATCATAAATATCAGGACATTCATTATCTTCCAGAAAAGTCAGGAATCTTCGAATTTCTTGGACAATCAGTGTAACGGAGCCTTCGGCCAACGAATCGGTTAATGTATTTTTAAATTTGTTTAACAGTTGATATGCTTTTATGGACAGCCTATCTTCTTGATAGTTTCTCCTTTGCCACCGAAAAATTCCGTCCTCCATAAATTCGGCAAGAACGGCAGCAGCTCGGCGTATAATCCAGCAGTAGATTTTTTTAATTTCCCCGTTATCACATCTTGCCAGTTGGACATTAGAAAAGGCATTGGCATCGGCAGATGTGAATTTCTGCATGCAATTGGCTTCACAGTAAGCCCAAACAGTATTATAGCAGCTCCTATAATGCTTTACTGTGGCAGGACTTAACGGCACATTTTTCATGTGCTCCAATATTTCGTTAATGGCCTGGGCGATAGAATGGTTTTTCATTGCGAACCTCCAAATTAAATTATTGGATTATATTATAGAGGTAGCAATAAAAAACGTAAAATTTTATTCCGATTTTTTCATTAGAAGGAAGATGAATGCATAGAAATTAACTTGAGGTTTCAACATGCACATAAAAAAATCGGAATAATACGAGAATCGGAATAATCATTGAAACAACCGTCCGCAAACCTTTCAGCAGTTCCAAAACCTTTATCCGATCCTAAATATACCGGAGAAACTATTTCCATCTTTTGAGGTGCAGAATAATACCTCTGCCCCGGTCTGTAAATCTCGCCATTCCGATAAACGCACCATTGAAACTCACCATCTTTCTGTCTTTTCCAGGTCATGGCGTAATGCACCCAGCGGCGGCGGGATTCTTCTTTACGTATGCTTATGGCCCTGAAGGTATTACACAAAGCCGCCCAGGTTATAGGCTGTCCCCCGGCATTTTCAAACCATCCCTGACTGATGATCATATATGTGTTCTGTTCTCTACCTTCGGGCCAAGTGAAATTCCATTTCCATGACATATAGCTATGGGAACCTCCCAATGGATCGCCGATCGGATAGAACCAGAAAGCCAGTGTTCCTTCATCAATATTAATGACGCGCTTGTCCAGCATGCCGCAACCGTCAATATCCAAACATACAGTTCCGGTTCCTGGCTGTACGCCAGTGTCTTTTTCAAGAGAAACCTTTCCTTCCCATTTTATGGGCTTTCCGGTTTTATTTATTTCCGGCTGCTTATCTTCAGTAAAGCTGGCATAAAAAACAATATTTTCAGGACTCGGATATTCACTTGGATTTTTTGCATTACAAGCTATGCCTGCTACGATACAAAAACTTAGAATTATCGCTTTAAGTTTAAAAATTTTCATTCACTATTTCCTCCTTTAGATTGTTTCATATTAAAAAATTTAAAAAACTCTGACAGATGATTTAAAATCAAAAAGCTTAAGGGGCAATGTAATATGTCTTGTTGCAGAATTTGGAAACTGTTTCCTGTAATTTATCAATTCCACAGCTTCAGCGCCTAATTGATCATTATCAGTACCAATATAACTGACGGAATGGTTCTCGAAACCGGATACATCAAAAGCAAGCAAGCTCAAATCATTTGGAATCGAAAAACCTAAAGACTCTATATATTTTTTCTGGGCCGAAACATAGCCTACAATTGCGGACGGCCTGTTTTTCCGCAGAAGTATCTCTTTTAATCGTAAATAGATGTTTCCCTCACTATTAATACAGTATATTTCCGGTTTAATATTGAGTTTGGTACATTTTTCCTTATAATAAAGAATTGTCTGTTCTGTTGCAAAATGGGGCAGAAATGCAGTTGGTATATAAACAATATTTTTATGTCCCAGTGCCGTTAAATAATCAAGAGCTTTGTCTGAATACCTGAAAAATTGGGGATAGACCATATCAATGTTTTCGTCTAATATTCCGCTGCCGCAAATGCAAAACGGGACATTAAAATTTTTGAGGATATCACATGCTTTCTTTTCGCACTTGCTGATAAAGATTACGCCGTCCATTTTACTCAAAAAATTCTTTGGGTCTGTGTATAGATTACCATGAAAAACCTCGCTTTCATTTATTGACATCGTTCCCTGATAAAAATCAATCCGCTTCTGAATACCGGCAATAACTTGAGACCACATTTGCATATCTGCCGGATATTTTGTGATTACCCGCAAATGTAATGGATGTTTTGAAACTGTTTTCTGTGAAACATATTGATATTTTCTCAGAAGACGATTTATGTGATCACGTTTTTCATCTGATACGCTGATTTTCCTGTTTCCATTATAAACCGCAGAAACCGCTGATATTGAAACTCCCGCTTTTTCTGCAATATCGCTTAATTTTATTTTCTTACCATTGGACACGGTTATATCTCCTTTTTTATTCTGGTTCATAAAAAGATGAATTAGTAACAAGAAATTCTCTCAGATGCCAGGACGCATGACCGTCACAATATCCAATATTAATGCCGTCATTATGCCTGAACCCGTTTAGATTAATTCTATAATCTGTCGATTTATACAAATGCACAGGATACCAATATTGTGCTGAATTGTCATTGGTATCTCCTAATAGGATTACCGACGACGGTTTTCTTAAAGACGATACTTTTATTCCCTCGGAAGAGCCTTCACTGCCAGTGATTTTATTGTTGATTCCAATTCCGGCGATATATTGAGACAAAGATAGAATCTCATCCCGGACGACAGGACAGCGGAAAACGCTTGTCGGGGCTGACAAGGACTTCCAACCGTCCGTTTCCGTCCATCTGTTAGCAAGATTTTGGTTGATATACGGCAAAAGCTTTATTCGCCATCTTGCGGCAGAAGATGATATAGGGAAATAGTCATTATAGTCATCCCTGTACATGGAAGATGCTTTAAATAGGTTTTGCTGGCGATTGCAGCATTGAATTTTCAATACCGTGTACTGGGCTCTTTTTAATGCGGGTAATAATATTGACGCAAGAATGACAATTATTGAAATAACCATTAAAAGCTCTATTACTGTAAATGTCATTTTAATTTGTTTCTTCTCAGGAAAACATTTATAAAGAAAATATGGAGTTTTTTTCATGACTAATATTTTATATAAAATTTTACTATAATTATAGTTTTATTATATAACTAATTTTGTTAAAAGTCAATAATGCTGGACAAAAAAACAGCAAAAAATAAATGGAAAAATAAAAACTTTATATGCCTTGCCTCGGTTACGTGGCGGAGTTTCACCCGCGAAATTTTCAAGGCTTTAGAGGAACCTGACGACTTCGCTGACGGGGCGTTTGGAGGGATTGCTGCTGTTTCTTGCGGCATAACCGATGGGAATTACAGCCATGAATTCGCCTTCGGGTTCGCCGAGGAATTTCAATATTTCATCTTTCATCAGATAGAGAATGCCGAGCCATACCGTTGAGAGTCCCAGAGATGTGGCGGCAAGCAGGAGATTTTCGACGGCCGCCGCGGAGTTCTGTATTTCCATGGTACGGAAAAAATCCCGGCCCATTTCCTTTTTTATTTTAAAGAGTTCTATTCCGTGACTGATAAGTTCCGCCGTATTGGCGACGGCAATGACGGCGGGAGCGCTGAAAATGCTTTTGGCGGACATTCTCAGCAGCACCGACGCCGGGCGCGGGAACGTTTCAGCTTTTGATGAGACGAGACGGGCGAGTTCATCTTTTTTTTCACCGCGCAGGACTATGAAGCGCCATGACTGGCTGTTATGAGCGGAAGGCGCGCAGTTGGCGGCTTCGAGCACCTGCATTATCAGTTTTTCGTCAATTATTTTCTCACTGTATGAACGCACGCTGTGACGGGCTTTTATTGTCTTTATAGTATCATTCATTGTGTTTTCATCCCTGCTTTTCCTTAATATAAACCCTTTATAATAGAAATTCCTCAATAAAGTATTATATTCTCGTTTTCATGATAAAAAACGGGACATTTGTATGCGTATAATCAAGAGCGGGCAGAAGAATTTTGGAAAACTGATGGAGAGCCTTTATGAACGGCCGGGCTATCCGCCGGAAATAGAGGATTCCGTAAAAGCGATAATAAATGACGTTAGAAAAAAGGGCGATGCGGCGCTGATAAAATACGCGCTGCGTTTTGATAAGGTTAAACTTTCGCCGTCTTCGATGGGAGTAGAGAAACGTGAAATTGACGCCGCCGTTGCGACGCTTGACGCCAAATCAAGGAAAGCCATAGATACAGCTGTGCGGAACGTATCTTTGTTTGCGGCGGAAAGACTTCCTGAAAACTGGACATTTTCACCGCGTGATGGCGTTTTTCTCGGAGAAAAGTTCGGGCCTCTAGACAGGGTCGGGGTTTACATTCCCGGAGGTACCGCGCCTCTGGTTTCTACCGTAATACATACGGCGGCCATCGCTAAGGCCGCGGGCGTAAAGGAAATAGTCGCCGTAACACCTCCGGGAAAGGACGGCAAAATCCATCCCGCCGTGCTCTATGCCATGAAAAAAGCCGGAGTTACGGAGATCTACAGATTGGGCGGCGTTTACGGCATTGCCGCTCTCGCATACGGAACGAAGACTGTGAAGAAGGTTGAAAAGATAGTCGGCCCCGGCAACGCTTACGTTACAGCCGCTAAGAAACTGGTTTACGGACAGGTCGCCATTGACATGATAGCCGGGCCTTCAGAGATAATGATAATCGCTGATTCCGTAAAAGACGCTCCGTTCATAGCCGCGGATATGCTTTCGCAGGCCGAACACGGGAGCGGACTGGAACAGGCCGTGCTTCTGAGTATTAATCCGAAACTGCCGGGGGCGGTGCTCGGAGAATTGAAAAAACAGTCCGCTGAACTCGGAAGACTTGAAGCCGTTAAAAAGGTGCTGGAAAACGGTGTTTTCATTATAGAGCTTGGAACTCTTGCTGAGGCGGTGGAAATAGCGAACCGTTACGCGCCGGAACATCTTGAGATAATGTGCGGAAATCCCTGGAATACGGCAAAGAAAATAAAGGCCGCCGGAGCGATCTTTATCGGCAGATGGACGCCGGAACCGGCAGGAGACTTTGTCGCCGGGCCCAGTCATGTTTTGCCTACCGCGGGAAGCGCGCGTTATTTCAGCGGCCTTACCGTGGAGAGTTTTTTCAGGAGAACAAGTATATTGAATTATCAGGAAAAAGCCATTCAGAAGGAAATTCCCGATATTGTCAGTTTTGCGGAAATGGAAGGTCTCGACGCTCATGGAAAAAGCGCGTTAATCAGAATGAATAAAAAAAGGTAATCATATATGTCTAAAAGTAAATTATATTTCAGGCCTGAAATAAAAGCTATGGCCGGTTATGCTCCCGGTGAACAGCCTAAAATGAAAAATATCATGAAGCTGAACACCAATGAAAATCCTTATCCTCCTTCGCCGAAAGTGAGAAAGGCTTACAGTCAGTTGGATATTTCTGATTTCAGGCTTTATCCTGATCCGTTTGCGGGGGAGGTCAGGAAAACAATTTCGAGAGTTTTCGGTTATGATGAAAAAAATATCGTAGTCGGCAACGGCTCCGACGACATACTCAGTATGGCGGTTCGCTGCTTTGCGGATAAAAAACGCCGCGTCGCGTGTCTTGAGCCTACATATTCTCTGTATAAATCCCTTGCCCAGATAAAAGGCTCGGAAATTATTCCAATTCACCTTGGTAAAGATTTCAGCATACCCCGAAACCTTGCCGCCAAAGCGTCAGGCGCGAACCTTTTTCTTCTGGCCAGACCGAATTCTCCGACCGGCAATTCCCTGTCCCTTGCCGACATGAGAAAGCTTTGCAGGGATTTCAAGGGAATAGTGCTTATCGATGAAGCATACGCTGATTTTGCCGATGACAACTGTCTGGATTTTGTCCGGGAATTCGAAAATGTGGTTGTGTCCAGAACACTTTCTAAAAGCTATTCCCTTGCCGGAATGAGGATGGGTTTTGCCATCGCGCACGAACACATAATCGAAGGGATGATGAAGGTAAAGGATTCATACAATGTCAATCGCGTTACCCAGCATCTTGCGGCAGCGGCAATAAGCGACCAGAGCTATTTGAAAACAACCGTGAAGAAAACCGTCAGAACAAGAGAATTTCTCGCGGAACAGCTTTTAAAGCTTTCATTCCGGGTGCTTCCTTCGCAGGGAAATTTCCTTTTTGTGTCGCCTCCCGACGCAGACGGCGAATCTTACTTCAAAGCTTTGCGTAAAGAAAATATCATAATACGTTATTTCCCCGGCCCCGAAACCGGAAAATACGCAAGAATATCAATCGGTACCGACAAGGAAATAAAGAAACTCCTGTCTGTTACTGAAAAATTGTACTCCAAATAGCCGGGCATCATATTTTTTCTTATTTTTTTCTAAGTTTTCGAGTATAGGTATTGCTTTTATAGATTATATGATTATAATCTTATATTGTTAATGGAGGATTTAAACCGAAATGATGCCCAAATATAATATCGCGCATCAGCGCATACTGAATTTCATCGCGGATGAAAATATCAGCGTGAAATCCAAACTTCCGCCGGAAAAGGAACTTGCCGACAGACTGGGTTTCAGCATGATAACCATCAGACGTGCCCTGCAGGAACTCGAAAAAGGAAATTTTATTGAACGTGTTCACGGGCGGGGAACTTTTCTGAAAACTGAGGTCAAAAACAGGCAGAATTCAGGTAAGATACTCTTTATTTCAATAGGCTACACAAGCGAGACGCAGTACAGTTCCGGGTATCAGACAGTCGAAGAAGAAATCATCAGGCAGGGTTACAGGTTGCAGTACCTGAAAGTTCCCGAAGAGCCGGACGCTTCCGTGCTGGAACATCTACCTGATTGCAGCGGCATACTGCTGTATGGATGGATTAATGCGGGATGGATTGATTTTCTGAAACCTGCCGGAATACCTCTGCTGGCCTTCGGAAACAATCCATGCAGAGATAAAATATCTACTGTTTATTACGAATACTATACCGGTACCAGGAAGCTTATGGATGAACTCATATCCAGAGGCGCGCGTAAAATAGGATATACCGGAAGAAGCAATACAAAAAATCCCAGCAGTAATGACATTTTCCGCGCATATCATGATGCGTTGAGCGAAAACGGGTTGGAAATCAATCCCGAACGCTGGTTTCACAAAGACTATGGGCCAACGCAATATTATACGGTAATCAGGGATTTTCTGAAAGCAAATCCTGATCTCGACGCACTCGTCATTATAGGGACTGACATATATGTCAATATGCTTAACTATTTCATGGAAAACAATGTGAAAAATAAGCCCCTCATCGGAGTAATACTGCAAATGAGAACATATCAGCTTGAGCATGCTTCCCTGAAAAATACCGTACTGCTCATTCCTGATGAAAATATTTATTATAAGGCCGCGCATACACTCTTTGACCAGGCAAGCGACAAAGACATGACTATTAATTTCAAAGTGATGGGCTGTGAAAAATGAAAATATATCGGGGGTTTTTAATGGTGGCAAGAAAACAGAGATGTATTTCTGAATTTGGAAGAATGATACTATCATGCTTTACGCTTGTAGAGCGTGTGTCCAGAAAAGGCAGAGGGAACTAGACGAATGAAAAGTTTCGTCCATACCAATTATCCAATTCAGGTATGTAGCCTGACCACCGGCAGCAGCGGCTCATGGTCGTCTGTCTGTCGAAGCGTGGTGACAAAGCCGCGGGACGGGAAATCCTGCAAGGGAGGACTCATAGGCAGTCGGAGCGGCGAGGCAAAACAACAGGTTGCAGGGAAACGAACGACTGAAGGCATCGTAAAGGTAACCCATCGGGAATTACTGTCAGAGATGGGATTGGGCGGAGTCGAGTGCGCATTCTATGCACGAAGACCGCAGTCCACAGGGAAGAAAATGGATACGAGCACCTGTGGAAGCCCCGGTGTAAAAGGCGGCGACATGTTGGGAAAGCGAACTGATGCAACTGGAGAGAGTCCATGCAATCACCGTGAAAGCGGTGTAAACCGCAGTATAAGGCGTAATGCTGAAAGCTGGAGTGAAGTTGTATGGGAAGTCGGAGACGTCCATAGAAGCGAGGATGTATTGACAGCAAAAACAATACTATGCAAAGGGGCGTTAGCTTGTCGGAGTTTCAATTGTAACAGAGGTGACCAGCGATGAATGCGTCAAACGCTCAAAAACATCCGAAAAGTTGGGTCAGGACTTTACAGCGGAAACTATACTGTGCGGCCAAGGGAGTCCTTGGACGTAGATTCGGAGTGCTGAAAGACAAGGTTACAGCACTGGAATCGTTAAATGAGGCATGGAAGAGAGTAAGTAAAAACGGAGGCGCACCGGGGATTGACAGACAGGGCGTACGAGAGATAAAAGAGTACGGAGTCTGTGAATTTCTGGGAGAATTGCAACGCGACCTGAAAGAAGACAATTACAAGGCGAATGTAATTAGACGGGTGTACATAGCGAAAGGTGAAAACGCAGTGCGTCCATTGGGCATTCCAACAATGAAAGACCGTGTAACTCAGATGGCGGTAAAACTAATAATTGAGCCGATATTTGAAGCCGGATTTCAGGATTGCTCACACGGGTTCAGACCCAAACGGGACAACAAAGAAGCCGCGAAACTGGCGCACAAATACAGCAATACGTATAAGTGGATAGTGGATGTTGATTTGAAAAGTTATTTCGATACAATAGACCACGACATACTGATGGAATTGCTGAGGAAGAGGATAAGCGATGCCCGGATATTATACCTTGTAAAAGAATGGCTGAAAGCAGGGATAATGGAAAAAGGCGAAATCACAAAACCGGAAAAAGGGACACCGCAGGGCGGAGTCCTCAGCCCGTTGTTGAGCAACATTTATCTAAACGAAATTGATAAACTCTGGCACGACAATCCGAGCGTGAAACTGGTAAGGTTCGCCGATGACATGGTGTTCCTGTGCAAAAGCAAAGTTCAGGCCGAATTCGTACTCCGAAAACTGAGAAGCCAACTTGAGAAATTGAAACTGACGCTGAACGAGGATAAAACAAAAATACGCCACGTGCAGGAAAGTTTTGATTTCATCGGCTTCACCTACCGCGAGGCATATTCTGAGAGGCAGAAAAGAATGGTTGTTGTCAAATATCCGAGAGCCAAAAGCATGAAGAAGATATGCGATAACATCAAACAATTGCTTAAGACTATACCGAACGGTACAGCTCTGAGAGAAGTAATAAAGGAAGTAAATCCGAAATTGAGAGGATGGGCTGAATATTTCAAAATCGGTAACAGTTACCGTGAAGCATTGAAACTCAGTCAATACTCCTGTGAACAATTACGGATATACTGGAGACGGCACAAAGCCCGGAAAAACAGAAGGTCATACAAGAAATGGCCGGACAAATACTTTTATCAAGGAGGACTGCTCTATGTTCCATACCTTATCAAGGCATAAACGAATGCCGCACAAAGAAAGACAAGGGGAAAGCCGTATGAGGGAAAACCTCACGTACGGATTGGTCGATGAGGTGAGTCCGGTGAGGCGTAAGTTATTGCTTCGCATAGGGTTTACTTTAATCGAACTCCTGATTGTGATAGCGATAATAGCGATTCTTGCCGCCATTCTTCTCCCAGCTTTGAATAACGCTAAAAAGACAGCCAATGGAATATTCTGCCTCAACAATGTCAAACAACTGGGGACAGGCGGCTATGCCCTTTATGCGAGCGATTACGGTGATTTCATCCCGAATTATCTTATTTCACAGGACCCTAAAATAACCTGGATAACCTGTATAAAAGAATATATTCCATCTCCTGTAAATCTGAGGGACAAACAGGCAAAAAAATGGAGATGTCCCGAATATACCCGCACATACCTCACGTCCTATGCGCAGGTCTCGTGCGGTTTCATAAAGCTTAATTCCCTGATTTATCCGTCAAGCGGTATGCTGCTTACCGAGAGCAGTGACAACATGGATACTTACAGAATACCGTCAGACACTTATATGGATGAAATGGGCTTCCGCCATTTCGGCAAGGCGAATCTTCTGCACTGGGATTTTCATGTGGGAGCTGTAAAACTCAGTAATATACCGACTTATGATACAAGATATACAACGCCATGGAATCAGTTCTGGCGTCCGTGGATACAGTAAAATGAATATGAATAAACAGAAACATATTTCAATTAAGCGTTATCAGGAGACTTTCACTATATTAGAGCTCCTGATTGTGATAGCGATTATAACGATTCTTGCCGCTGTTCTTCTGCCCGCTCTTAGCAATGCCAGAAAGACTGCAAACGGTATTTTCTGTATGAACAACATAAAACAGCTTGGAGTTGGTGGTTATGCCCTTTATGCAAGTGATTACGGTGATTTCATCCCTCCATATCGTGATTGGAGTATAACTACAGAGGAATGGACGTGGGTCAAATGCGTTGCATTGTATATACCGTATCCAGCAAGTTTAAAAGACAAGCAGGCAAAAAAATGGAGATGCCCTGGATATACTCGTACTTATCTGACGTCTTATGCACAGAACGCGACTAGTTCGTATTATCGTCTGAGTTCCATCGTTTATCCTTCCACTGGATTTCTTCTCACAGAAAGCACTAATGATGCTAATTGTTACAGGATACCGCCAGACACTTATATGGACGAAATGGGATTCCGCCATTTCGGCAAGGCAAATATATTATATTGGGATTTTCATGCGGGAACTATAAAATTGGGAAATATCCCCACTTGGGATACGCGTTATTCAACGACTTGGAACCAGTTCTGGAGACCCTGGACCAGATGAAGACGATATTATATAGGGAATGAAATGCAGTTTTATGTGAAAAACAAAAAAAGGAGCATGAGGAATATGAACAAGACTGGAATTGTTATTTTTATCTTTGTTTTGTTTCTAAACTGGACAGCTTTTTCTCAAGAGAGTAAACCTGTTGCGCTTATAGGAGTGAAATGGGCAGTTAAAGCTGTAAAAAAAGGTGTTCTGGAAAAGGCTGATATAAAATGTGAGATTTTGAAAAACTGGCTGCCTCCCTCTGAATATCATAAATACTCAGTTATTTATCTGGCGGAATCATTTAACGATGTTTCAGGTATAGCTACGGAAGGCTGGACTTCTCCGGATGATATGAACGCCGTTTCCAAATATTTGGAAGACGGCGGAATAATTATTCTGAGCGGTGCTGTAGTCTATACGCTTGGCGGAGGCAGACGGGATTTGAAAGCGATAGAAAAACTGATTGGATTTAAAGTCTGTTGGAATCTGAAGACGAAAACTGAAGGCGTGAAATTTATAAACAGTGAACTTCCGGGAATGCTTGGAATTTCAGACCGGGTGTATAATTGGAATGGATCGAATTTCTTTGCTAAAGAACTGGGTACTGCCGAAACATTGGCCAATTTTGTTGATGAAAAAACTGGAGCCCTCGCGCCGTATCTGCTGCAAAACAGCCTAGGGAAGGGAAAAGTTTTCTGGCTGGCCTCATCATATTTCAGAACGCTTCAGGCATTGGGAAAACTTGGAGAGGCGGATGCTGACGGTAATTTCATTCTGAACAGAAACGGAGAAGATGCCGAGGCATTGACCAAGCTGATTACATATCTGGTGAAGAGCGGAAACCCTCAGACGGAAGCAGTAAAAAGAGAGGAATGGGTTTGCAAACCACTGGGTACGCAGGGAGAACTGAAATATCCGGAAATAAGAATCAGTTCCCGAACGCCTGAAGCAGCAGCGGTCAGCAATAAAACGATTGCAGCTTTGCCGCTTGTTAAAAATTCTGTACCGTGTGCCGTAATAGTAGTGCCCGCTAAAAAATCTCCGGAACTTAACGCCATAGCGAATACAGTTAAAAGGCATATTGATGAAATGGGAGGAACTGATATTAAAATATTGAAGTATTCTCCCGACTGGGAATTTTCAGAAAAAGGATTAAATATTTTCTCCGGTGATTTTAAAGGTTTTAACGCGATAGTCGTGGCTGACAACGAAATCCTGACAAAACTGAAACTCGCAGGTAAACAACTGTCTCCTGAAGCAGTATTTCTTAAAAGCATCGGAAATACAATTGTTGTTTCAGGTGAGGGCAATGGAATAAAAATAGCCGCATATACTTTTCTGGAAAAACTCGGATGCCGTTATTTGTGGCCGGGAAAACTTGGGAAAGTCATTCCACGTAAAAACAATATCGAAGCGCCTTTCATGGATATCTGCATGGCGCCTCCGCTTGCCGTGAGAGGTATCCGGCCCGGCAATGTAAAAGGCGAAAGGCCCGTGAGCGGATTGAAGCGTGTCGGCATTGATGTTGAAAGATATACCGGGTTATTTTTGAAAGAGCTTTCTGATGCTCCCGGAGCTGACTCGTGGTTTACTTGGCAGGGAATGGGAAAACGGAAGAACTTCCAGTGGGGGCATTCTTTCGGTGACTACTGGAAGCGTTTCGGCAAAAGTCACCCGGAATGGTTCGCCCTTCAGCCGGACGGCCTGCGTTCGCAGGAAACTTCTTCCGACCGTTCCCAGCTCTGCATGGCAAGCATGGAACTGGCCGCACAGGTTGCGGAGGACAGATTGAAAACCTTTGCCGAAAATCCCGACGCGGCCTCCGTTTCAATATGTCTTAATGATGGGGGAGCGACAAGCTTCTGCATGTGCAGGGCATGCAGGGAACTTGATCCGGTTAATGCACCGCCTCTTGAGTTGTCGTTTCGCAGTACGATTGCCAGATTCAAGATGCCTTATGTGTCGCTTTCCGACAGAGTACTGGAGTTTTCGAACAGAGTCGCCGAAAGAGTTTCTGAAAAGATTAAAGGAAAATATCTTTCCGTCTATGCCTACAGTTGTTATAAAACCCCTCCCGTAAAGGTAAAACCGCATCCGGCCCTTATGTTCCTGTATGTGGGCATAGGATATACTGACGACAAAGTCCGTTCGGAGCAGACCATGGATTTCATGAAGTGGAGCAGTTTCGGAAATCCTGTTTTCTGGAGGCCGAACAGCCTTGGCGCCTGGGGGCATTATTCAATGCCTCAGAATTTTGCGCGAAAGATTTTTGAAGACTTTCATTTGCTTTCCTGTAATGGCCTTGCCGGAACGGATTTTGACTGCATGGATAATAACTGGGCATTGAAAGGCTTCATTTACTATATCCTTGCTAAGGCGCACTGGAACCCTGAGAGCAAAACTTACGACGAGCTCCTGGATGACTATTGCGTTTCCGGTTTCGGTCCGGCGCATAAGGAAATAAAAGAATATCTTAATCAACTCGAAGCGATTTCGAACAAGGCCGCGCAAGGGGCAGAGAGCATCTGCGATGTTTTTGACGAAAATAGAATTACCGCGTTGAAGGCCCTGCTTGATGAAGCGGAGAAAAAGGCAGTTGGAAACAATGAGTTCAGTGAGAGAATAAAGTTTCTCAGGACCGGCCTTGTTTGCGGAGAATATAATAGAAAACTTTATATCGCCAAGAATGAAAAAAACGTTAGCGAATATAAAAAACAGGTACAGAAATTCAGAGAATTTCTGAAGGAGACAAGTGAACGCTATCCGATGGCGCTTAATGGCGGAAGCATTGGGTATTCAAATGTCTTTCTTCATTCCCCTAATCCATAATATCAAGGAGTGTTTGATGAAAACTTTTCTTTTAGCGTCCGATAAACAGAGTCCCTTAATTTACCATGAAAGCGGCGGTAGGGCAAAGGAAGCGGCAATGCTTCTGGCGGAAACGCTCAAGAGGATAACAGGTAAATCGCCGGAAGTATTATCCCGCGGGGCGGACGGAGCTCTTCCGTTATGCAGACCCCTCGTAACGATAGGATACTGCTATTCCGAGACTGATGAACAAATAGTGAAGATAGAGACGGAAGACGGAATAGTCAGGCTCAGCGGAAATCCTCCTCATAAGGGAGCGTGGGAGATGGGGAGAGAAGCAGGATGGGCGGAACGTTACATTCATCTGGAGGATGAGACGGCTGACGGGGCATATTATTCCACATTGCTGTTTATCCGGGAGTATTTAGGGGTCGAGGCACTTTTTCCGGGAAAAGAAGGATACGCGTTTGAGAAGAGAAAAGAAATATTCATAGCCGATGATATAAACTATACATATAAACCGAAACTGCTTCTGAGAAAACTGCGCAATTCGTTTTCTGGACGTCGCAGGGACGCGGAGGGGCTTGAAAAAATAAAAGTTTCCCCGGAGATAGCGCTGGGAATGGAGGACGCTTCCAGAAAATGGTTCAGTGAAAATTTTCTGGGCTATGCCGCCGACCTGCGTTTCACGCATAATTTTACAAAGTACTGGGACAAATACAAGAATATACACCCTGAATGGTTTGCCCTTCAGGAGAATGGCAGCAGAGACCAG
>Ga0154588_1061_pt1 | contig 29983 bp, 18 predicted proteins | sample RifGroF2_FD_116017 | JGI IMG/M metagenome (GOLD analysis project Ga0154588, IMG submission 116017) | Lentisphaerae bacterium GWF2_44_16
ATTTTCTAATGGCGGATGTATATTTTACAGAGATGAGCCGTTTCCGCGACCAAGTGCTTTCGCTGGCCGCCGGACGTTTGCCGGGCCATGATATCGCGGCCGCTCAACTATATGTCGGTCCGATATCTTCCGATATCGTCACGAAGCTAAGAAACTCCATCGATCCTGAAACATTTCTGCTGATATATTATTCCGAAGCCGATATATCATCAGTCCATGCCGTAGAGCAAACGCTGAAACAGGGGGAGCGTACTTTGTTTTGTCCGCTTTCTACAGCAGCGTTTTGCGCGGACAAGGCAGGCGTGATTGCGAGTCTGTTTTTAAATCATAAAGTTAATCTTGCCGTCTCCAGCTGTTTTGCGGAAAGATATGGACAGGAAATTGAGGAGATTCAGGCGGCCCTTTCTGTGGCGGCGAGTAATGCCGAACAGTCGTTTTATGGACGCCTTATATATCTGCGCAATTCGATTGTAAATCTGCGTTATGTTCTCAGTCCCGTGAGCAGATGTTTTGTTCCGTTTGAACAAGCTCCGCCGGCAGTTATCTGCAGTGCCGGGCCGTCTCTCAGGGAGAGCCTGCCGGTCTTAAAAAAATACGCGGACAGAGTGCTGATAATCTGTGTTTACCGGGTATTGCCATTATTGCTGGAGGCGGGTATCAGACCGGATTTTGCGGTACAGGTGGACCCGTCAGATCTTGTGAAGACAAGCATGCTTTCAGAAGTTCTGCCTCCGCTAATCGCCAGTTCTTCGCTCAGTCCCGGTATCGCGGGCCAATTCAGCAAAATAATCTGGACCGTAGGAGATTCTCCCGAATTCAACGCGATGGCTGCCGAGCTTAATATAACGCTTTTGCCATTGAAGATAAGCCATTCCGTCACTGTCCCGTCCATTGATTTTACCCGTTTTGCAGGATGCCGGAAAATAGCGCTTGTCGGTTCCGACCTGGCTTTTTCCTCCGATGGCCGCTGTTATAACGATTCTATGCCGGAAGAAATTTCCGAAGATTTTTATTTTCAGGTACAGGGAGTCTCCGGTACTCAGGTAACTACCAATACCAACTTTAATGGAATCAGGAAGTCGATACAGAGATATATTCAGAGCATCAAAAATCTTTCAGGCGCTCCATCCTTCTACAATTGCTCGGAACATGGCGCGGTCATTGACGGATGCAGAAGCATTTCTCTGGAAAAGTTCTGCGCAAGTTTCACCGGGGAGTTAAAACCGCAAATAGAATTTGCCCCGGCCCCGTATCCGGATTCAGAGGCCATCTTTCATTTGCTGAAATCACAGGCAACGGCCTCCGCAGAGGCTTCAGCCAATATTGTCAAACACGCCTCCCGGCTCATTTCATATCTTGAGGATTCAGCAGCCGACGCTCAAAAAATGCGGCACGGGCAACGGCTCCTGAATGAAGCAGTCAGCAAGGCCAATCCCGTTATTTCAGCCCGTCCGTTTTCATATATTTTCCAGGCTTATGAGAGGCAAAGCGCTGAAATCGATTTTAAAAGCTCTCCCTCCGTCAGTGCTAATGACCCCATCGTCATGTTGCGTAAATTAATCCGCACAAACCGTTTCAAGCAGCACTTCATAAAAGATTTCATCTCGGATATAGGCATGGAGCCGAAAGGGGATTTGCAGCTTTACGATTGTTTGCGAAATATCTTTATTCAAATGCAGGAAGAAGCCAACCCCTGCCTGGCTGAATATCTCCGCGATTCAAGGGCCTGTCGTGATTACGCCGCAGAAGTAAAGACTTCATTGAATCTTTTGAGACTGCCTCTTTCCCTGATATTGCCGGACAGGCGGAGTGTGTATTCCGATATTCTGACTCCAGGGTTGGAAAGCGCTCTCCGTTATCATGCGAAAAAACAAAACCGGGAATTTATCGAAGCTGGAGCTATTGATCTTGCGAACGCCGCGATTATTTATGTTACAGCGGGAAATTTCTTTAACCTTGACGAGTTGCGACGACTTAATCAGAGCTTGCCTGTAATGGTGGTGATGCCATGGGCCGGGGTTGTCGATAAAATAGCGCAACGTGGACTGCCGCACAGCTTTTTCACTGACAATACCACGGTCGTCTGTACCGACGCCGATTCCAACTGGCTGGAATTTTGCCGGATCAAAATCCAAAAACTGAAAGCCGCCGGAAAGCAGATTCATATTTTGAGGATTCCCGTGACCGATGAAATTTCTGAACTCGACGCGATATGCGAACAGTTGAAGTCTATATCCTGAAGTTTTTTCAACACAATTCTTTGCTGTACCTGTCGATAAAAAGAGCTGGCTGGCCTCCGGTATTCCAGTAAATGACAGTTCCGGAGATATTTCCATTTTCGATACCGGAAAGCAGTCCGCACATTGTCTTGGCATTATAAATCGGGTCAAGAATAATTCCCTCAAGCACGGCCACCCTCTTAAGAGCGGCAACAGATTCCGGGTACGATTCTCCATAGCCGCTGCCGATGAATCTGTCGCTTATTTCATATTTCATCTGCTGTTGCGGTATCTGCAGATAATCACAGCCCCGGCCGCATATCGAATCGATTTCTTCACGGCAGCGCTTTTCCGACCGTGCGACACTTATTCCCAGGACTTTCACGTCCCAGTTAATGAGACTGCATCCCATGGCGATTCCGGCCAGGGTAGTTCCGGTGCCGCACGGCAGGACGATATATTCCGGCAGGATTCCTTTATTTTCGCATTGGATTTTCAGCTCTTCCGCCGCGGCAATATAGGCGATAAGTCCCAAAACACAATGCCCTCCGCCTTCTATGAAATATGGCGCGTCAAGCGAGTTCATCATTTCATCAATTTTACTCTGCACCTGCTGTGGTGGAACAATGCTGATATTGGCGCCGAAAAGCATATCCAGCATCATATTTCCCTCATCGCGATCAAGATTTGTTTCGGCGGAAATTATAATCAGTTCGACCTTCATGCCGTAAACCGCGCCCAGGGCCGCGGTCATCCGGCAGTGATTGGAATGCGGAGCGCCGACCGTCAGCAAGGTCTTTCGTTCCTGCAAGCGCGCGTCTTTGATGATATAGTCCAGTTTGCGTTCCTTGTTGCCGCCGAAACTGTGCCCGCTGAGATCATCACGTTTGATATAGACTCCTGTCCCGGCTGACGAAGAAAGATTCGGCAGATACTCCAGCGGTGTCGGAAGCAATGCCTTGTTCAAATGCGGAATTGCGGCTATTTTCTCAACTATTTTCATAATCTATCCCCGGAAAAAAACTTTTATGAGGCGCATAATGCCTTTTAGTTTATCTTTCAGCGTACCGCTGTATTTGATGTTCTGCCGCAGTACCGGATATACATATATGAACTTGTATAAACGATTACAGGGCAGGCCCAGTATCAGCTTGAGGAAACGGTCTAAAAAAGGATATTTCACCATGAAGTCAAAGAGATAAAACAGCTTTATAAGCTCTTTTTCCTGTTCCAGCTTCAACGGCATAGAATCGCTTTGTCCCTCGAAATCGACCTGAAAACCCGTCCCGGCTGAATTGAACATCCCCTCGTCGAGAAATCCGTGTTCGACGCTGTATTTGTATATCTCCGTCCGCGGATAGGGCTGCAAAATGAAACATTGGGCGATCGACGGCTTCAGGCGGCGGTTCAGTCTGACTGTTTCCATCGCCAGTTCCACAGTCTCTCCCGGCAGGCCGATAATATTGGCGGTCTGCACCCTGATGCCGTATTTGGTGAACAATTCTCCGGCCCGGATTATGACGTCGTCAGGAATATCGCGGTGGAGTATGTCGCGGCGAACCCCGTAATTACCGTGTTCAACGCCGTAGTTGACACGGTCGCAGCGCGCTTCCTTCATCAGCGCCACCATCTCTTCATCAATATGGTCTATGCGGACATTGCAGACGAACGGAATATCAAAAGTCTGCTTGTAACGGGTCAGGAATTCAATGAACCACTTGCGGTTGACGTTTACGGTATCGGTGATTATCTGGAGCCATTTCATACCGTAGCGGTCACGGATGGCTTTTATTTCTTCTATAACATTATCGACGTTTTTGAAAGAGAGATATTTTCCTTTGCCGGTATAGAGCTGCTTGACTGTTTTGTTGAAACAGTAACTGCAGTCAAACGGACATCCTTTGGCAACCATAATTTTTTTAGTCGGGGCGTTGCGGAGCGCCTCATATTTGTCAAAATAGAGGTCCCAGTCGGGTAAAGGCCACTCGTCAATACTCATTCTCTCACAGAGATCGTTTTTATATATTACGGACGGATCATTTCTGTCTTTCACCCAGAAATTGTCGATATGATAATAATCCTCGCCGGCATTGATCGCGTCAAGCAGTTTCGGCAGTGCAATTTCGCCGTCGCCACGGCATATTATATCCAGACATTTATTTTCGATTACTTCGGGATAAAACGTGGGGTGCGGGCCTCCCATCAGAATAAGAGCGGAAGTCTCATGTTTGAATATTTCAGCCCATTTCAGAGCGAACGCAATCCCCGGCGTCATCGTTGAAAAACTTATCACATCAGGTTTGCTGTCAATTACCGCCTGTTTAAAGTCGGCGTCCGCCTGAGCAATGAAAATCTCTCGTTCGTGTCCCGCCCGTTTTAAAAACGCGGAAAGATACATGATCCCGAAACGGTCACGCAGTTCTTCCTGAACAAAAACTATTTTTGCCATATACGTGAACCTTTCAGAAACAATTTTTCTTTGGCGTTCTCAGTTTTTCCAGCGGCATATCGCATATAATGTCGGCTATTTTTATCGACGCATAACCGTCGCCGTAAGAATTTTTCAGATCTTTCAGGGAATTTCTGAATTCAGCACTCATGGCTTTGTTTATTACGGCGACAATATCGTCAGCGGCATTTGAAGTATGGATGACATTCTTCATGCAGTCGCGCCCTTTCTGGCGGTTTCCGATATTCACCACCGGCAGTTTGAAGAGCGGCGATTCGATAATCCCGGCGCTGGAATTGCCGATCATCATATCGCAATGTTTCAGAATGCTCAAATAGTCTGTCAGCTCCAACGCGCGCAGTAAATATACATTGTCGCGGCTTGACGCGTATTCCTCGATTTCACGAGAGATAATCCCGCTGCCGGTGTCGATATTCGGATAAAGCATGGCGTATTCCATATCTACACGGTCCATGGCCTGAAGCAATTGCTTAACCTGTGTTTCGACATTCATATAGTCGAGGGTTACCGGATGGAATATGACCAAACCAAGCGTTTTTTCGAATCTGATTCCAAACTTTTCAGAAAGTTCCTTTTTACTCCGGTACTCTTGCTGATGCGCGTAGTCCAGACGAGGCGAACCCACCACATGAACGCGCCAGGGCTCTTCGCCCATTTTTTTGATTCGTTCCGCGCATTTCCCGGCAATCACCAGATGCAGCTGGCTGAGTTTAGTGAGAGCGTGCCGGATACTATCGTCAATCACACCCTCGGAGATTTCACCGCCTCCGGCGTGGATTATCGGTATGTTGTGAATCAATGCGGCCATGGCCACGGCCAGTATTTCATAGCGGTCTCCCAGAAGCAAGAGCATGTCCGGGCGGGAGTCCCTGAAATATTCGGAGAAACGTTCAACGGTAGATGAAAAGCGTCCGCATATGCCATGCGGCGAAGTATCGGTTATCGGGACTTTAATTTCTACCAGTCCATCGAAACCGTCATTTTTTATCAAGTCAACAGTTTTTCCCCATTGCTCTTCGAGATGCGCACCAGTGGCAATCGGAATCAATTCCAGTTCTTTACGTTTTTTTATTTCCTTCATGACCCAGCACAAAAGACCGTAATCGGCCCTTGATCCGGTAACTACCGCGACCTTTTTTTTCATATCATTTCTCGATGTTTCCGCATACAATTTTATCTATCTGCTTAATCCAAAGCAACAGGTTCATCCGGTTTGAACGCTCTTTTCGCCTTCCTGCCTATGACATTGTCCCAGTCCCGGACGTCAATACCGCGGCAGGGACGTTTTACCGTGATGTTGTCTTCAGTGAACACGTCACCTGCGGCAATATCCCGCGCCGCCACAATTCCACGGCTGTACGCTTTCAATACTTCCTGTTCGGCGGCGGATATTCTTTTTATTCCGTCCCCCATTCCGGTTTCGACATTCCGGATTGCCGCGACAAACAGAGTCAGTTCCCGCGGATCAAGCGACATTTTATGGTCAGGTCCTTCCATGGTCTTGTCCAGAGTAAAATGCTTTTCAATGACTTCAGCTCCGAGGGCCGCCGCGGCGACTGACATTTCCCAGCCCGGGGTATGGTCGGAAAACCCCACTTTCAGCCGGAAACGATCGCGCATGACGTTCATCACACGCAGATTTACATCGGCGAATGCGGTCGGATATGAACTGTGACAATGCAATAGGGTTATGTTTTCCGGTACGGTCCCGGCTTCTTCTATGATTTCAACGGCGCGATTGATATCTTCCGGCGTACACATGCCGGTTGAAAGGATGATGCGCCGGTTAGCCCGTCCCGCCGCACGAAGCAAAGGGATATTACTTACATCACAGGAAGAGAGTTTGATCGTTTTTACGCCCATATCCAGCAAGAGTTTAAGACTTTTGCGTTCGCTTGGCGTGGAAATGAATTCAATCCCTGTCGAGTCACAATATTCTTTCAGTCGGATAAATTCTTCGTCCGTCAGCTCCAAGGACTTGATCATATCCCAGTGCGAGTCGGCTTCCGGCATGTTTTCTTTCTGATAATCTACCCAGCCGCAAGATTTCAAGACATTGTTTTCCGTCCTGAATGTTTGGAATTTTACGGCATCGGCCCCCGCTTTTTTTGCGACATCGCACAACTGCAGGGCCAGTTCTATCGAACCGTTGTGATTCACTCCAGCTTCTGCGATAATGAAACAGTGCCGATCCATTTTTCAGCTTTCCCTTCCGTTCAGAGAAAGCACCTGGCTGTACTTCATCATCTTCACCCCTTCCGGATATCCTCCGATTTGCGGGCTATGGGTTTCTCCCCTGAGATTTCCGGCCGTAAGTTTCATGAAATTAATCCCGCATGCATGGGCCATCGGATATCCTCCGCCGATACGTGGATTGACTTCGTTGAGATAAACAGTCCCGTCATTTTTTACAAACACATCCACATCCACCGGACCTGAAAATCTGCCGCAGGACTCCATTTTTTTGACTTCCCGCCAGATGTCGTCGCTAAATACCGAGACCGCCTTGTCAGTTTCTCCGGCCCTGAGAGAAATCTTTTCCTTCATGAAAATAGAGACTATCCGCTTGGTATTCATGTCAAAATAGAGATCAATACCATATTCTTTGCCAAAGATGAACGGCTGATAGATATAGTGATATTTGCGGTTGAATTTCAGTGTTTTAAATTCATTGGCATAGTGAATGGTGTTTATGCCGACACTGCCGCTTCCGCAGATTGGTTTGATTATCAGGGGCGAATTGTTATCGAAACTGTGTTTCTCCAGAACTTCCTCAGGGGAATCGTAAGTCGCGACCAGATTCAGGATTTCCCGGTTCTCACAGTAAAAACTGTATTTGTCATAAGTATTGCGAATAACTTTCGCTTCGGAAAGTATCGGTATAGTCCCGATATCCAAAAAGCGTTGGCGGTATTGATCCAAAAGCAGCAGTTCCGGATCAATAAGGGTGAGTATCGCGGTAACTTTTTCCCGTTCGCAGATCTTCAGTACCCCTTCCATGTAATCCAGCGGGGCCTCTAAGTCTTTTTTCAAAACGAAATAGCTGTCGGCATGATAAAGCGCGGGCGCATATTCAGTAATATCTACGGCTAGAACGCGGTCAAACTCCTGTTTGAAGTAATCCACGATCTCACAGCGGCGTCCCACACTCAAAATTAACAAATTCATATTCTACCGTTAACAGGTTAAGCGATATATCGACCCGCGTTCCTTAATATTACTTAAAATGAATTTATCACGCTCATTATTATTGTCAAGCCTCAATAAAAGGTCATTCCTCATATTGCTCAGATGCATTTGAAAAACTTGCAAATTTCGCGGATACCACATTAAACAAGGAGCTCTCTCTGAATATTTATTCCGATGCCTTCTCTATTATCAGTGTTTTGCCCGCAAGGGAAATCGGGTAGAAAAAAGTGTACTTCGGCAATGTTGTTAGAACAGATTGTACGGAAAGAGAGTTTTCTGTTTTTTTGAATTCAAAAACAGCGGTCGGCATAACTCATGACACGGCAAAGACAACAACGGCTTGCGCGACAGGTTGTGGAAAAAAATTACCTTTCTGATGCTTTATTGCTGAATTTATTTATAAGTATATTGACAATAGTCATGGCTTGTTGTATAATTTATGCAAATGTTGACATGATATATTTGCATAAACTATTAGGAATACCCAAATGACCAGTATTATTGATATAGCGAAAAAAGCGAAAGTCAGTTACAGCACCGTATCCAGAATACTTAGAAATCAGGAAGGATATTCATATTCTAAAACCACATCCAGCAGAGTACATAAAATTGCTCAGGAAATGGGCTATGTTCCCAATATGGCGGCAAGATTCATACGGACAAGAAAAACCAAAATTATAGGAATAACGACTCAGGCCGAAAATTCCTATGCCACTTATGAAACCACAAAAAAATGTTCGGCAGCTGTCAGAAGTTATGGTTATTCTCCTACCATGTTGGATTTAAGCGAGTATAAATCAGGGGATTTGAGTTTTTTAGGGAACATAAGTTATTTTGCGGGGGTAATTTGTTCATATAAAAAACATGAAAAGGAAATTGTCGAGCTGTCTGAAAAGTTCAGGTTGGATATTCCCGTAATAACCATGAGGGAAGGTGTTACCGGGAACCCCAATGTCAGAGAGGTGAAATGCGATATTCGTAAGGGGTTTGAAACGGCTTTCGAATATCTATTGAAATTGGGACATAGAAATATTGCCTATATCGGTCATGAATCTGCTTCAGGAAGGAATATTTACTATGAAAATATGACAAAAAAACACGGTATTGAAAATAAAAACTTTGGAGTAAAGGAAAAAGCGGAAAACAATTCATTTCTCTCCGGCGTGGAAATGGCGGCCAGGATAACAGCAGACAAAAATATAACGGCCATATTGTCGGAGGATGATGAATTCGCGATGGGATTGATTTCAGGATTAAGTGATCTGGGAATAAGCGTTCCGCGGGATATTTCCATAATCGGCTTTGACAATCTGGCTTTTTCTGAAGCCGTCAGGCCCAGGCTCACTACCGTAGGCGTAAAAAGAAACGAACGTGCGGAAATCGGGGTAAAACTCCTCATATCACTCATTGAAGGCAGTGATGTCCAGAAAGAGCTCCTGCCTCAATCGATTACCCTGGATTGTGAACTGATTATAAGGGAATCTACGGGAATAGCAAAATCAAAATGATAATTATAAAAAAACTTATTGAAAGGAACGCTAAAATGGAGAGCTTCGACAAACGCCTTTTAAAATTCTCATTTATCTTCAGTGCATTCTTGATTTGGGAAGCATCCTGCTTTACGGCAGATAAAACTCCTGACGCAGTGGAAATTGACGGAAAAGTTCTACTGGCTGATTTCTCCAAACCGGAAAAATGGGAATTGAGAAATAAAACAGAGCTAAAGCCGGAAATAGGGTTTAAGGAAAAAGATCCTCAGGGAGAAACCGCGCTCACATTCAAGTCGTCTCAGGACGGAAAAGCCGTTATAAGCCAGGCATTGTTCAGTGGGAATGAAGAATGGAGGAAGAAAGGCGGACCTCGCGGAATATCCTTTTGGATAAAAAATAACGGAGAGCCTCAAGCAATATCGTTCAGGATGTCTTCAATATCCGGAAAAAGTATAAATATTCCCGTCCGTCTGCCAGACAAAAAAACTTGGCAATATTGTTATATACCAATAGAAGAATATGAAGGAAAAGATTTTTCCGTTCAGAATATCAGGCACTTCTACAATACAAACTTACAAACCTGTAAATTTTACTCTGGGCCCGGTAAAACTTGAGAGCATGAAAACTATGCTTACACTCTCCAAATGCATGAAAGCCAACGCTGAACATGCCGGTGCCGCACCGCTGATAGATGGAAACCTTGATGAAGATGTATGGAAAAAATCAGAGAAAAATGAGTTGAAATATCTTGTAAAGTCCAATAAGCCACCCGTTGAAAAATCTTTTTTCAGCCTGGGATACGATGAGAAAAATCTTTATCTTGGCGCTGTTCTTGAATGCAAGGATATTTCAAAATTAAAGGCGACTTTTAAAGAAAACGGTTCAAAAAACCTTTATCAGGATGACTGTTTTGAATTTCTGATAAACACAAACAACGATCTCAATACATATTGTCATTTCATAATAAACAGCATAAGCACGAAAACATCTTTCAGAAAAGCACATGACAAGGTTAAAGACGCCCTTATCCTCGACACACAATGGCAGGCGGACTGGCAGGGGAAATCCAGACTTGCCGATAATAAGTGGTATATTGAAATGGCGATACCTCTGAAGGAACTCGGATTGAAGAATCTTGACAACAGTATTGTATTCTTTCAGGCGGGCAGGGAAAACCAATGTGTTCCTGAGTACTCATCATTTTCACCCACATCCAGTTTTCCCAGTCTGCAAAATTTTGGGTATGCGTCGTTCAGTAAATTGAAAAAGGCTGATATCAGGATTTCCGCGCCGGAACTGCAAAAAGGTGAAGACGGTAAATTCAATATGATGATAATGGCGGAAGATATTAAAAGAAACGGAGGCTTGAATTTTGATGTCGAATTGACTAATCCGGAGGGTGTAAAAAGCGAAAAAAACAGAACAGTTACGGCCACCGCTAATGAAATGCTCTGCATTTCACTCCCCGTTGATTGTAAACCGGAATCTGATGGCCTTTACAGGTTGGATATTAAAGTGTCCGGCAATGAGAGTTTCTTTTCAGATGCATATACTTTCTACAACAGTCTTCCGGTAACAGTAAAATATGGTGATATCATTTTAAATCCGTTGCCCAAAGAAATAACATGGGGAGAGGGAAATTGCGTTTTAAATAATGATGAGAAAATATACATTGAAAAGAACGCGTCCGAAAGGACAGAGAAAACAGCTCAATACCTCGCAGGGGAACTGCATGATTTATTCGGCGTCAAAGCTTCAATCCTGCGCTCCGGTGATATCGCGAAACAACCCGGCATCAAAATGCATGTGACAGCTAAAGGAGAACGTGAAGGGTATTCCTTATCTGTTGAAGACAACGGTATTGTTCTTGAAGGAAATGATGAAGCCGGACTCTATTATGCTGTTGTTTCTCTGATGCAGCTTGCAAGAGGTTCAATGAAAATTACGGAAAAACCTGAAATCCGCAAAGTTAAAATAAAGGATTGGCCGGACCTTAAATACCGTTTTTATACAGAAGCCACCATGTGGCATTCCAAGACCAAGGATAATCCCAAAGACCTTGAATGGTATAAGCTGTATGTGAAACGCTTTGTGGCGGGACAGAAATACAATATGCTCTCTTTTTCCGCAGACGCCAGTTTCATCTTTGAAAAAATACCTGATCTCTCAAACGCAAAAGCCTATATGAGCAAGAAATTTCAACTTGAACTGGCCGCGCTTTGCAAAGAGCATTTTATCGAGTACATGCCCGCGATTGAAACAGGCGGTCATTTCAATTGGGTGCCTAAGTCAAAATTCCCTGAATTGTTTGAAGAAGGCTTCAAAAGACAAAGTGATCCGACGAAACCTGAGTATTATAAGTTTATTTTTTCCGCTATGAATGAACTGATTGAAAGTACGGGCGCAAAATATTTCAATACATGCCACGATGAGTGGTGGAGCAGTCCTCCCGCAGATAAAACTGATGTCTATAAAGGCATGCCGAGAAAAGAAATATTCCTTAATACAATCCTCGAACAACACAAATTCCTCAAATCTAAAAATATAAAAATGATGATGTTTGCCGACATGATTTTAAAGAGCCATAATGGAGGATACACCAGCGGCCCCCGCAAAGACCTTTATACTGTAATAGACAAGATGCCGAAAGATATTATTTTCATCAACTGGTCCACTGCGGTTGATCCGTCATCAAACGAATATCTTCATAAACACGGATTTGAAGTCATAGTCGCGAATAACGGCTTTGTCCCTTGCCCGAAAGACCGGGACAATCTGAGCGGCTATGGTATTTTGGGCTATGGTTTAGGAATGCTTACCAGTGGTGTCGTAAATGACAAATTTCTCCTCCAATACGGATATGCCCCTATGATCAGAAGCGCAGACTATGCATGGAACTTCAAAAGAGATCCGGGAACATCCTTGAAAGATTTTGAAAGGGAGAGGTTGCCTAATATAGCGTCTATGAACGCGGTAAAAGCCAATCCCGCCGTTTCCGCAGAAGTCCGGCCAGTGTCAATGGAGAACGCCGTCAATTCAAATATGAAAAATATTATCGGCGTCTCTATTCCTGAGCTTTTTGCAGGACAGAAGGAGTTCGGATTTATTCCCATGAAGATTGAACCAGACACTCAAAATAAAGACTGCAAGCTGATATCATTGACCAAGCAGGAAACAGTTGTTGATTTAAAAAAACCTGAAAAAATTTCCGCATTGTATTTCCTGCATGGAGTTTATATGCCCGATGAAAAAAGAAAGAACTTTTTCATGGCAAACGCGGGTTACATATTCGGAATTCCTGTCGCCGAATACAGTATAGAGTATATGGATGGCAGCAGGGAAAAAACAACGGCCAGGTTCGGTATGAATATTCTTGATATAATTCCCACAATCGCCCGATGCAGGTTCATGTCGGATGCTCGTTATGTTTGGATGGGAAAAACCGCTGATGGGAAAGAAGCATCCCTTTATCTCTATGAATGGATAAATCCCCATCCGGAGAAAGAAGTCAAAAAAATCGTTCTTCAATCAACAGGGACAGACGCTCTCCCTGTAGTTTGCGCCATATCCGCCCGCGGTGTTAGAAAATCTAATTAAAGGAGATGTATTATATGATTAGAAAAAATAAACTCGTTAATGCTCTCTGTTACATAGCATTCACGCTCATTGAGTTGCTCATGGTGATTTCTATAATAGCGATTCTCGCCTCAATTCTTTTGCCTGTATTGAAACAGGTCAAAGACCAGTCTAAAAAAATAAGCTGCAGCAATCATCTTAAACAGATTGCCAGCGGGCTCTTTATGTATTCCGATGATTTTGCCGGAATGCTGCCGCCTCACGGAGAAGTCTTTGATGGGAGCTCCAACAATGTCTGGCAGGAATATGTCGCCATCAATTATTTAAATATACCGCGCAGTTCTCTTGGAGTGTGGAATCTGCGTTCCAATATCATGAAATGTCCCGCAGATCAAAATCCTAACAGTCTCCATGGTCTCATGTCTTCTTATGGAATGAACTATTGGATTACGTCTTCAAAGACCGGCAAAAAACTCAGTCAGTTGAAAACCCCCGGACAGACATTTCTTGCCAGCGATTGTTATCGCGGAAAATATTTGATAGTAGGTCCGCTAAACGTAAATGTCAGCAGAATAACTTGTCGCCATCCTGAAAACAAAGCGGGAATATTTGTCTATTCTGAAGGGCATATTTCACCTAAAAAGATTGAAGACATAGGAGATTACAACGCGACATCAACATTTTGGGAAGGTTATTTATGAGAATGGATGAAAAAGCTTTTGAATATGCGATAAAGATCCTCGGGTTAACTGAAGATGAAATAAAGGATGGACTTGCCCTTCATGAGGAATTATATATCTGCGATTCCTTCGGTTTTCTGCCAAATACCAGAACGCCGGAATTCTGCGAAAAAATGATAAAGAGAATAAAACAGACTGTCAATATGGATGATATCCTGGCTGATGTGGAAGTCTCTCACATGAAGTGTATCATAGAGGATGAAAAGTGCAATAAATTATTTAAAGACGCAATTAAAACAAGTGGTATCAAGTGCGACGTATTGACGGTAGGCAGCGAAAAAAATCTTGAATACACGCTGGAGCGCATTTCAGGATACACTTATCTTTTTGACAATATGAAGGATATTCTGGTTAAAGCCGTTTCAGTGAAAGATCTGGATTATGCCTTGTCGGAGAATAAACTCGCTGTTATATGGAGTACCAACGCCGCCCCGGCGGATGGCGGCATTTCACATGGAAAGGCTGCCCACACATGGATTGAAAGGCTATACCGCTACGGGATGAGAGTAATGCATCTCACATACAACCGTCGTAACTGGATAGGTGACGGATGCCTGGAACCGGCAAACGCAGGATTAAGCCTCCACGGCAGAGATGTAATAAAACAATTGAATGAATTGGGTATCATCATAGATATTCCGCATTCAGGATTGCGGACGACAATAGAAGCTGCCGAACTTTCTCAAAAACCGATAGCGGCCACACATACCGCATGTCGAGGAGTCTATAATCATCCGAGAGCTAAAACAGATGAAGCACTGAAAGCAATAGCTGCATCCGGCGGCTATGTAGGTATCTGTCTTATTCCTCATTTCCTGGGAGAAAATGCTTCGATAAACACATTGCTCGATCATATAGAATACGCGGTTGAACTGATAGGCATTGATCATGTCGGCATCGGAAGCGATGTCTGTTATATGGAGCCGTTTTCCTCCCCGGAACTCGACTATTATCAGCTTGTGCCGTTTCACAGCAACAAAAACAGTTGGGTGCGTTGGTATGGAGCATGGGAATATTCCAATGATTTACCTGAAAAAATTGTTTCTCCCGAGGGCACAGCAAGCCTTCAATGGACAAACTGGCCTCTTTTTACCGCAGGGTTAATGAAAAGAGGATATTCAAAAGAGGAAATTTCTAAAATAGCAGGCGGAAATTTCATAAGAGTATTCAAAGAGGTATGTGTATAAATTTCCTTCAATATAAAACTTGAAAAAATTAAAGAGAGGAAAATGTAATGGACATTCTTAAAAAAATGTTTACTGTCGCGTCATTATTGGTTTTTTCTCAGGCGTCTTACTGCGAAAGCCTTAAAATCCCGATTAAAATCGATAACCCGACATCCTTTAATAAGCCGTGGCCTATAACTTGTGGAGTGCCGTTTCCAAAAGGAAAATTAAAGGATACTTCGTCTTTTGCTGTAATTGATAAGGCAGGTAAAAGTATTCCATGTCAATTTGACATAACAGCTACCTGGCTGGAGGATGGAAGCATTCGCTGGGTGCTCTTAAATTATGTCGCTAATCCTCGAGGAGAATATTTTCTGACGACAGAAAACGCAAATAACACTTCCATTTCGCAAAAAATACAGGTACAGGATAATAAAGAAAATATTCTAATAAATACAGGCGCGGCAGAATTTATCATTGACAAAAACGCGGCGCTTATATCGGAAGCCAAAGTAAATGGAAAAAGTATCCTGAAGAATTCAGTCCCCACCGCGTACCTTATAGATAATAAAGGAAGAAAAGCAGTATTGGGCGGTAAATCAAGTGAGATGGAATCCCGTTTTCTCTTACAGGGACCTCTCGCTACTGTATTGCGCCAGGAAGGATGGTACACAACAGAAAAAGGAGAACATATTGCAAGAGGCATTGTGTGGCTTTATTTTTATGGGAACAGTCCCTATGTTAAGCTTGTCCATAAGCTGGTATTAACGGAAAATACAAATGAAGTATGGTTCAAAGATATCGGCATAAACTTTTCTTCCGCTATGAAAGGAAACGCGGAAGCGGCTTTTCCCATATCAAAGAGTTCATTGGGGAAAATAGAAACTGTTTCTCTGAAAGATAATGAAACAGTCTGGATGATGCAGGACGATTTTCCTCATTTTATGTCAAAGTCTTCGCACTTCTCTCTTACAAAAGAAGCATCGGGGGAGAAGAAAGAAATCAGTTCCGGTGAGATATGCGGTGACTGGTGTAATCTGTCATCGGGTAAGACTGGATTTTCAGTGGTTTTGCGTGACTTTGCGGAACAGTATCCCAAGGAATTTACGGTCAGCCGTGATGGAATTAATCTTCACTTATGGGCCCCGCGAAGCGGAAAGGAACTGGATTTCAGGACGCCCGCGCTGATAAAAAACCATTGGGGGGAATGGGCAAATTACGCTAACATCACTTTGGATGAACTCTCCATGCTTCCCAGCAATGCCCAGGCTTCGGCAAAGACACATATTCTTTGGCTGCTTCCCGATATTGAAGGATATGATAAAAAAGAAATAGCGGATACGGCTGATACGGCCGCAAAATCTGTCCTGGCATTTTCTGACCCCAAATGGACTTGCAAAAGCGAAGCGATGGGGCCAGCCATTCACCCCAAGGACGAAGATAAATTTTCAGAGGAAGAAAGATTTATATCAAAGTTTTTCGATGAGCTTGTACTTCCCAATAGACTCTTTCCGATGAGTGGATATCTCAGCTGGGGGGCCAATCCATGCACACGTTATTCTATCGATTCCAAAACAGGAAAACTTTATGCGGTATGGTGGCGCGTCAGCCTTACCGATTACTATTTGAAATACAATGCCTGGATGCTTTATCTTCGTTCAGGGGAAAGAAAATACTTTGATTTCGCGGAACACTTTGACCGTCATATAGGCGATATGAACATGCATAATTGGGATGTCCCAAAAGACAAGACGGTAAAAGGCGGTTTTGTTTCAGGAAATTATCCTAAGGATTTTGAAAACTCAGTAGTCAGAAAAGACAGCAGTGGAAAACCTGTTTATTGGCGGGAAATTACCAGGAGCGGCGGTGGCGCTGAATCTGGCGCTATACCTATATACTGGGGGCCTATGAGCGTAAACCCTACAGGCTCCGGTGCCGGACTTATGAACAATCTCTGCCATTTTTATCTCACCGGAGATTGGGATTTGCGGGAGATTGTTGAAAACTACACAAATGCTGTAAAGAAAACTTCATGGCTTCAGATGAGCGGCCCCGTACGTGGGGCTTTCGTTTATGTTCGTTGTTATCTGGACGCTTATTCGCTGGAATGGGATAAGCAGATGGGGGAACTGGCGCGCAAGCTTTCATACGAAAATATAGATATGAGCAGCCCTAATGCCATAACAATGAAAGCCGTTCCCTATCCGACATATAAAATAGGGCGCAACGCTATTGCCATGCTGGATTATTACCGGCTTACCGGGGACGAGAAAATAAAAAACGCGTTTATAAAAATGGGAGATTATGATTTCCGTTTTGGCGGCGCTAAACCTGGTAATCCAATAGGCTACCAGGACGCGACGGCCATGATTTATACCATGCTTTATAACTATACCGGAGACAGCAAATATTTCAGCAGGGCGGCACAAACAATAAAGGCCGGCATTGAGGCTGAGGAAGAATTTATCGCGTTTTGTAAAAAAGAAAACAAAATCCCTTTCAGAGGACAATGTTTCAATTATCAGGCCTGTCTGAATATGCCTGTGCTTCTTGAAGCTCTTTCAAGGCAAAAAGATAAATTAAATCCTGTTCCTTTTCTGGTTAAGGCTGGCAACTCAACTTCCAACGCATGGGCGGTGTTTAAAAAGGAAACCAGTGAAAAGATAAAACTTGAAATCACATTTGAACCGGTTAATGCCGACATAGAAATTTTCATGATCGGCCCCGATATGAAACCTTTTGACAGCTATAAAATATTGAAAAAAGAGAAAGGAATTGAAAATCCCTTTGAAGCGGGAATAACACCCTATTATTTCGAAATAGAAATACCTGCTGATGCTCCATTGGGAACTTACAGGCTTGGAGAAAAAAACGCGGCCGCATTTATTGTGATAAACGCAAATACCAAACAGATGACACTTGAGTGTCCGGAAGGTTTCTGGCTCTCTGGATATACTCCATTTTATTTTAAGGTGACAGAGAAACTTGAGAAACTGAATGTCTTTACTGAACTGCCGGTAAAAATTACAAGAAGTGATAATTCTACCGCAAAGGCGCTGGATAACAAAACCAGCGGATTAATGGAAATCCCTGTTGAAGGAAAAAGCGGGTTCTGGAAAATTGAAAACAATTCTCCTGCTTATGTCAGACTGATTAACATTCCTCCCATAGTTTCATCCATGAGCCAAAACTCTTATTTCATTCCGGAGAAACTGCTGGAACCACAGAAAAATAAACTTGAACTTCCCGAAGCCGGGAAAACTTTTGTAAAAGGAGTAATTGATTCAGCATTGCAGTTGACGGATAAAAAAACATTGCGGATTGCAAGGGGAGAAAAGCTGCCTGACGGGACATACAAAAATTTCCCCTCCATAACAGGAACAATTGAATTCTACTTCCGTCCTAACTGGAATGCAGTGGATAATTATTTTGCTTCACCGGGAGGACATATATATCCATTGGTTTCCGGTGGCTGTATAAGTGTCCGTTATCGCTATGGACAAACTTATATGACTTCTGCTGATTTTGAATTGTTGTGCGGACGTACAAAATTTAAATCACGTGGAAAAGTAGGTTCATTGTTTGGAAATCACGCGTATTATTATCCACGTGCCGGCGAGTGGATACATGTCGCAGCAACGTGGGATGTTACTGATACAGCCCAAAAATATGATTCACAAAAATATGATAAACACAGCGAACAGTTTCATGTTTTTGTAAATGGGAAACTTTATAAGAGAATTAATTCAAGTCCGGGAAGACTGAAGCTTTACCTTGGCGATACTTTTGCGAAAGACTTTGATCTGTCGGATATTCCAGAATGGATAACACTGGGGCCGGAAAATGGCTCTTTCGATGAATTACGCATATCCGATACAGTCAGATATAATAAAGATTTCACCCCGCCGGCAAAGCAGTTCAATGTGGATAAAAATACAAAACTGCTGATACATTTTGATGACTCTCTTGATGCGCAAGGGACTAATGGAAAAATCCAAACTGAACTTAAGTAAAATTAAAAAATAACAAAAAGAGGTAGCCAGGTTAACATGGGAGATTATAAAACGAAGGTTAGAATTTGAAAAACTGAACGCTATACGTTGCGCATTCTTTTGCATAAACTAAAGTTATGCCAATAGTTAAAACTAAGATAACAAATTGAGGGAAGGTTAATGAACTCTAAAATTATAAACGTACTAATATGCATAGTTTCAATACTGATTTTTTTCGGTGTTTTTGCTCCTTCCGCATTTTCAAAAGATTTAGAAACACTGAAAGTTACCGATATGGAAGAGGATTTTAAATACATGGTACTTCCTCCTGGGAAAGCCAACGCGAAATCTTTGTTCTGCACAGAGACGGCCTCACAGGGAAACCGGAGCCTCCGTTTCGAATGCGCCGGTAATGAACGCGTTGGTTTGTACATCCCTTTTGAGAAAGACGCAAGCGACTACGATACACTGGCTTTTGACTTTTACTGCGAAAGCAATAACGATGCCACAATGATGCCGTATGTCATAGAGAAAACCGGCACTGTCTCTCGTGCTTATGTGAACCTGAGGGAAGGACGCGACGGCTGGGTGACCCTTCGTTTCAAGAAAGACAAGAATTTCAAGCTTCGGGGAGCAACTAAAGCGGACTGGAGCAAGATAGAAATGCTGAATTTCGATTTTATCAGGGGTACACGGGGGAAAATGATAATTTATCTTGACAATATCCGGTTTGAAAAATCCAAAGATGGAAGTGATTCCGGCAATTTGCTTTACAACAGCAGTTTCGAAAAAACCACTAATCCGAGTGTTCCTGACGGCTGGCACCGGGACTTGCATTACCCTCCCTTTGGTAAAGATATATGGAGTATAGACGACAAGGTTGCGTTTCATGGCAAAAAAAGCCTGCGAATAGGCCTTAAAGGAAAAACTTTGGCCGCGATGGAGCAGCACGCTCGCGTTAGTAAAGAGCAGGAATACACCTTTTCGATATATATGAAAAGTGATAAAGACGATACAAACGTAGACTTAAGAGTTAACGGATTAAAAATTCCGGGCAGGGAAAAAATAGTTATTGTCGGCAAAGAATGGAAACGGTATTCCGTAACGGGTGAAGCAATATCTACGTATGCCAGCCCTCGGATCACCCTTGAGTCTGAAAACGCCGCGCTTTGGTGTGACGCCGCGCAGCTTGTAGACGGGAAAGACGTCAAACCTTACAAAGCTCCCGTTGAGGAAACTGATAATGACACGAAAAAAGCTTACCCGAAAAAATCAGAAGACGGGCCGGTTGTTGAAATAAAAGAAACTGAAGACGGGCCGGTTATTGACGGCAAACTTGATGATAAATGCTGGGAAACCGCCGTCACGATGAAAGATTTTTTTAAATGTGACGATAAATCTTTGTCACCTGACAAAACCGAGGCAAAAGTCGTTTTTGATGATCAAGCGATATACGTATCAGTTTTTGCGGAAGAAAAAAATGTGGAAAGCGTGAAAAAAACGCTCGATTCTTCTAAGCACGGCCCGTGGGGAACTGATCTGATCGAGGTTTTCATTGATTTAAATAATGACGGAAGTTCCTATTATCATTTTGCCGCAAATCCCAAAGGCGAAAAATATGCAGTTTCCTTCACAGAGCCGAATAAACGTATTACATGGGATTGTGACTGGAGCGCGGCCGGCAAGGTTTTAAAAAACGGCTGGACGCTGGAAATTAAAATTCCCTATACCTGTTTTGCCCTTTCCGGAATTAATAAAAATACAGATATAGGGATAAATATCTGCAGAACCTCTTTAGAGCCTACAAGGAACAGCGCCTGGTCGTACCCCGGCGGGGGCTTTCATACGCCATGGGCTTTTGGTACCCTTAAAGAATTCAGACCGGAAGTATTGAAAGGTTTTCTCTTTGATATTGTCTCCCTTAACTGGAGCAGAGGGAAAGCAACCGCTACAGTGCAGAACAAAACCGGAAGTGACGCTGCTTTAAATTTAAGTTTCGAGATTATTGCGCCGGACACTCAAAAAATATCGACTAAGCCGGTTTACAAAACTGTAAATGACGGCGCACTCGCAGATATTGAGGTGCCTCTGCCTTTAGAGAAGGATGGACTTTACAAGCTGAGAATATCCGGCGTCGACAAAAATGGTATAAAAAGATTAGTATCGCAATACAGAAAAGTCAAAATTTCAGGAAATACCCTTTTTGATTTTTCCGGGACAGAGCTCGATTTTTATACTAACGAACAGACTGCAAAGGCAAGGTGTCTCATAGGAGCCGACAATAAACGCTGCAAAAATCTGAAATTATGCTGGAGCATCCAAAAAGACGGGGAAACTATCGGAAAGATCAATACAATGCCCCTCAAACCGGGAATAAACGTATGGGAATTTCCCTTGAATAAACTTTCCAACGGCTCGTACAGGCTTATTGGAGAGCTCCTTGAAAATTCCACAGTACTAAATAAGCAGGAATGTGTTTTCAGAAAACTTCCTCCTGCCAAACAGGAAGTCAGGATTAACCGTTGGGGACAGTTCTTTGTATACAACGGAACGCCGATATTCCCCTATGGATTCTATGACAACAACGTTGATTATGACAATTTGAAAGCTTGGACAGATATGCTGGCGGATACCCAAAAGGCTGATTGCACAGTTCATATGGTATATATGGGAAACAGCCCTCGTATTCACGAGGAGATTGGGAAATATTTAGACGCTGCCGAAAAAAGCGGTCAAAAAGTATGGATATGCCTGAGCGGGATGTTTGCATGGCATCTCGAAAAATATAAATCTCAGCGCTTAAGATACCATTCAGAGGAAGAAGCGGCAGAGGGACTGCGCAAACTTGTTTCAAAATACAAGGACCATCCCGCGTTATTCGGTTGGTGCACAATTGACGAACCCAGCAACAGGCCGAATATTTTCCCCGCCGCTGTAATGGAGAAATATTATGGCCAGGTAAAAGCTCTTGATCCTTACCATCCTTGTGCGCCAAGTCATCAGACCCATATGACCGATGCCAAGCTTCTTGATGCTGCAGCTGATTGCGCCTTTATTCCTTATCTGATCGGCCGTTTTGATTATCTGTTCCAGGAATTCAAGAGTCTTAAGGAGCCTATCATTGCAAACACACCATGTTATGGCGGTGTTGGAAGTATAATGCGGGAACCAACTGCATCTGAACAAAGGATAAACATGTATAGTGCTGTCATTAATGGCGCCGGAGGACTGTGTTTATATACATACCGGCCGGCCGGAACGGAACTTTGGAATGAGTTTATCGAGATAGGAAAAGAACTGAAATATCTCTCCCCTGCGCTTTTGACGCCGGATGACAAGCTTGATCTGGAAGTGTCCGCTACTGATGATAATGTTTCCGGTATCTTGAAAAAATACAGAGACAAATATTACCTTATTGCCGTCAACACCGCGTCGCGCCCAATTGATGTGGTATTCAGGCTTAATGCAGTTCCTGAAATATCAAGCGTGAAGGCATTGTTTAAGACTAAGGCGCCAAAAGTAGAGAAAAAGCTTAAAACGCTCAAGTTAACCATGGATAAGCAAAGTACGGCATTATACGAAATAAGATAGGAGGTTATTGAGAGTAATACCATTGGGAACAGTTACAGTGAATATTTAGATCAAAGAATAAATATTTAAAAATGACAAACAGAAATATAGTGATGGAAAATTATAAATGATTGTTGATGCCCAAGGGACTAATGGGAAAATCCAAACTGAACTTAAGTAAAATTTAAATGAAAAGGAATGACTAATGAAAGCAGAGAAAGGGAATTATATTCCTAAAAGAGTATTGGGGGTTCATCCGCATAAAGACGATATTGAGGGTCAGTCTTCGGGAACATTATATCGTTGGGCTTCCGCAGGAAGCAAAATAAAACTTATAACGACAGTCTTGTCAAAAAAAGACATAGAAGAAGGGGGGGCCGGAAAGTCAAAAGCCTGCAAATGGGAACAGAAAGCAGGTGAAGCCCTCGGTTATGAAGTTGACTTTTGGGACGCGGGCCCTCTGACATGTCAGCAGTACGCTGACAGAGAATTGACGCTTTATATATGCAGGCAGATAAGGGAGTTTAAACCGGAGATAGTTCTATGCATGCCTCCATACGAACAGCACGCTGACCATGTGATGTGTTATGCGGCTACATTCAAAGCCGTCCTTATGGCAAGGTGCCCTTTTGATTTCGACGCAGGCAGTGAAAATCTCATGAGAGAGGAAGAGCCTGGAGTAAAAGAGATACTTGAGGAAACCGAAGCGCACGCAGTTAAAGAAATATGGATACAGCCCGGTGCTCCTTCCCAGAATATGTGGCGCATTACACCTAACCATTACGAGGACGTTAGTGATATCTGGGAAAAGAAAATATCCATTTTTTCTCTCGCGACTGAAGACCTTGACCTGAGATATTTAACCGATATATCCGAATATTCCGCACTGATTGACGGAAAGGCAAGCGGGGTCAAATACGCTGAAGCATTTCTCCGAATACCGATTGTCAAAAAGATGGCGCTTGCGGCTGATTATGATGCGTGGCGCAAAAAAACTAAAGGCAAGTCGTACATGGATTTCAACAACTGACTTTAACACAAGGAATATTCAAATGCAGGACCCGGCCTATTGCGGTATTTTACCAAAACCTAAGATTTTAAACAGAAAAGAAGGAATACTTCAACTTGCCGGTATCAAGGAAATCAAGATACCGGGCAAATTTCGGAATGAAGAAGATGCATTGAAAAAATTATTCTCTGCCTTAAATGTTTCTCTTAAAATTGAGGAGGGATTTTCCGATAATATAATTGCCGGGGCCAAACCTCAAAAGGAACTTTCAACGAAAGGGAAAAAAGAGGAAGAATATGCTTTATCAATAAGTCCCGATACATTGGAAATAGCCGCTAATTCTCCCAAAGGTTTAAAGATGGCATGCCGAACGATAGAACAGCTTCATATGCTCGGTAATGGCGATATTCCCTGTATTGAAATCTTTGATTGGCCTGATATCGCCATGCGCGGTTATCATCTGGATTGCAAGGCCGGACTCCCGTATTTAGATGATTTATATAAATTCGCTGACAGGCTGGCGTTATGGAAAATCAATACCCTGCTGATTGAGTATGAGGATCGTTTTCCATACAGTTTTGCTCCTGAAATAAGAATTCCAGGTTCTCCCAGTCTTGAAGAATGGGATGCCTTTCTGAAGCATTGCCGGGAAAAGGATATGACCTTAATTCCATTGACGCAAACCCACGGGCATATGAATTATGTATTGAAACATGAGAAGTTTGCCGGCTTGAGAGAGAACGGCAATATCGATGAAATCTGTCCTTCAAATCCTGCCGCGGTTGAAATGGTCAGACTGATGCTGCATGAAGTTCTTTCTCTTCACGGGCCCGATAAATATTTTCACATAGGTGCTGATGAAACTTGGAATTTGGCCACATGTCCGGCTTGCATAAAACGTTTAGACAACGGTGAAAGTAAACTTGACATATTTTGTGAACATGTTATGAAAATGCACAGCTTGCTGACCGAAAAGAGCAAAAGGGTAATGATGTGGTGCGATATGTTCTGGAGAAGCGATTCCCCTGAAAAAGTAAATATGCTTCCCAGAGATATTATTCTCTGTGAATGGATATATACCCTGCCGACCGCGAAGGGCAGCCCACGCATGGCCTGGAACGGAAAACTGAGATATACAAAAAAATTCTGTGAAAATAATCCTTCCCTTCCTGTAACGGCAGAAAATTACATAGAAAACGCGGAACCTAAGGCCAGGGAATTTGCCTCGAAATATTTGAATCCGGATTTGCAGACGGGAACAGGTAACTTATCTGCCCACGCGGAATATTTTATGGAACAGGGTTTTGACGTTATAGGCGTTGGAGCGGCGCGGAGCGGACAAAGCGATTGGCTTTTCGGGCAGGCCAATATGATAGATCGTTTTAATAATATCATGAACTGGGCGGAATATGTCAGGAGTAAAAAACTTCACGGCATGATTATTTCTTCATGGTCCAGAGGAAGCGGTTACAGAGTGCCCTACAGTCCATGGGAATCCGCGTTGGACGCGATAGCGGCTACCGCCCAATATTCATGGTCTCCTGAAACAGCGTTCAAAGAATTTGTCAGAACTTCAAGTATTAACCTTTTCGGCAATGAAATCTCGGATAAGCTGGAAAAAATATATTTGAACATGGGAATAAATAATGAATACACGCATAATAAGATTTCTGAACTTGAGGAGAAGATACTCAGAGGATTTAAACACTGCGCGATGCTGAAACTCTGGAACGAATTTGACATGTTCAGGGACGAGGCCTGCAATGTGTTATTAGGTGTTGAAAAAAATCTCTCCGGCTTCAGGCACAATCGAATTTTTGACAGTGGACGTGTAAGCAGAAAGACTTATCTGAGCAATCTTTCGTCATTAAAAAATAATTGTGACAGGTGGCGTAAAAGATTCGAAAATGAACTCAAAGATTACTTCAGGGCGGAAGAACTTCCGGAATATATTGATTCGCGCTTATGCAATATCGAATTCAGATTGCATAATCTTGAAGAACTTCTGACTGACAGTTCGAAAGAGAAACATGTATAATATAAGATCTTTACAAGAGGGAGAAGAAGAGGCGTTATATGACCTGCTTGCCGTTTCGTTTACGAAAGGAAATGAGGAAATTCCGTCAGTTCGGAAAATACAGAAGCAGATAATTGAGAGTGAACCATCTTTCAGTCATGAATTGAACAGGGTTATTGAAGTGGATGGAAAACTTGTTGCTAGAGTCGGAATTTATGACAGAACGATGCTGTTCAATAAAAGGGAATTTCGTATAGGCGCCATCGGTGGAGTCTGCACATTGCCTGAATACAGAGGGAATGGATTAGCAAAGGCCCTGCTTGATGATTGTACAGACTATATGCGGAAAAACGGATTTTTCGCGTCAATGCTTTTTGGTGAACCCGCAATATACGGCAGAAAAGGCTGGCAGGTATTGAGTTCTTTCGGGATATCAAGCAACTTGAAACTTCCATTGCCTTCAACGTTGCGGATACGCAGTGCGGATTTAAAAGAAGATATGGCCTGGCTTAAATATATTTATGACGATATCAATTCTGATTTGAATGGACCATTCAGACGCTCAAAAGAATATTGGGAAAAATGGATATTCCGTAAAATAATCATAAGGGAAAGCCATAATATCAAGATTGTAGAAAACAAGGGTCAAAAGCTTGGCTATTATGTATTGAAAGCAGATAATACGATATGTGAAATGGGATGGGATAGAAATGTTGCTGATTCTTTCAACGAACTTATAGGCGCAATTTTTTCTGAAGCGGAAACGGAAACTGTAAATTTTATTTTTTTCATGCAGGAACTTTTTGATTTTATCTGCAATAACTCAATATCTCCTGAACTTGATGATATGAGAGATAAAAAATACTATGTCAGCAAGGACGCGATTTACTGTGGACTTTTCAAACTGATAGATAAAACCGAGATTGCCACAACAGAGGAACTGATATCTCTTCTAAGAAAAAACAACTATATATTTTGGGATATTGATCATTTCTAAAAGACATTTGGGGACTTTATGATTCATTAAATTAAAGTACGAGGCTAAAATGAAAATTATCATTTCGTTCGCGACAGAAGACTTTGTAACTCCTGAACATGATGAAGTATTGCTGAGACTGACATCTATTCTTTCCGAAAGAGGAATTACCGGAAGCTTTCATTTAACCGGAGAACTTGCGAGAAAACTTAGAGAAAGACGGCGAACAGATGTCATTGACGCGCTGAAAAAGCATGAAATAGGATATCACAGCAATACGCACGGAGCGTTTCCATTTATTGGAGAAGTATGTGAAAATAATACATGGGATGACGCAGTGTCCATTCTTATGAGCACAGAAGCAAAAGGCATTCTTGATATAATCGACATCTTTGATCGGCGTCCCGGATATTATGTTACGGAATTTATAAAAGCCCCTCAGCTGATTTACGCATTGAGAAGTCTTGGAATAGATACAATTGGATATTCCAATCTTCCCAATATGGGCTTCCCGTTTTCATGGTACACTGGTTCAATATGCTTCAACGCTCCCAATATGGGAATAGAATCTCCTCCGTTACCGGGAAGACTTGAAAATCTGAAAAAGGAGTTTGACGGATTTTATTCAAGGGCTGAAGAAGGTGAGTGCGATGGAGTTGTAAAAATGTTTAATCATCCATATAAATTTATTTACAACAACACTATAGCTTCCTGGGTGGGCTTAAATAATATTTACAAAAAATATGATATCCACGCTGACTGGATAACACCGCAGGCATCGTTATATGACAAGAAAACAGTAAATGATTTATTCATTGATTTTGAGTCAATAATAGATTATGCGTTATCCCAAAGTAACGTCGAATTTCTTTCTACGACAGACCTCACAAATCAATACAGGAAACTTCCTGAAAAATTTATAGATATGGATACCGTAATCAAATTGTCAAAAGAAATTCGTAAAAATTTTACTTATATTAACGCGAACGGCCTTTTTTATTCGCCGTCTGAAATTTTCGGAATGCTGCTATACGCGCTGAAATATTATTCAGATACAAATCACCTTCCGGAAACAGTTCCGTATAGAGATTTACTTGGCCCGCTTAACATTGCACCGCAAGATCCAGAAGGCAGAGTATTGAAAGTTGAGAAAATATTGGCTGAAATCAAATATATTGACCGGGAAGCTGAATTCTATAAAAGGATGCCTTCATATATAGAAATTGATGGTATTAAGATTCCACCAGGAACAGCGCTCTGTGCTTTTGCAGAACTGACTGAAATGTTATATACCGTGGGAAAAGTGGAAAATATCCCTCTTAAAAAATTTCCTGACTTCCCGAAAATCGCAGAAGAAGCATATTTTATTGTCGATAAATTTACAAAGGCATCATATCCTGATACTTTTACGGGAAGAAATATTTGCACTCTTTGCAAATTGCAATCTTGGACTTATAAGCCAGGGTGCAGTGTCCCCAAATTAAATTCCGCAATTTGACGATTTGGGTAAAAATATGTTACTGCTGCCATTGATTTGAAAAGTCTATATGTTTGAAATAAATGAAGCAACATTCCAGGCTTGTTTTAAAACGACACTGAACCGAGCGGACTTTCCATCAAAGGTTATTAAAAAACATTCCCGAAAGATTGCTAGGAACAGAGAGAGAGATGCTACCGCAAATCAGAACTTCCTGATTTGCCGTGTTCTTTTTATATCCCGACCAGCATCCAGACGAATACGACACCCACACACGGGCGGCGTTAAAACCATTCGCCCACGAAGTACGCTGATAGGATGATGTTAAATCCAGTACAAAAGTTTGGAAAGAGCAATACCCGCGTGGAGAATTGTCCCCAATTTTATTACAGACAAAGATTATTTCTGAGAGGCAAGCCTTGGCAACGCTATTGGCTACTCGTCGGGCGTAACACTGCAACAAAATGTTGCTCGTTCAACGAGCAAAACAAATTATATACAGAACTGGAGAATTGTACATCATCCTATCAGCTCACCCCAAACCAAGCCGTTTTCCAAGACGAACAGTCTAACTCCAGAGTTTTCAACATACCTAAAATCACCCCAGAAATCTTAATACTCTGTGTATTTAAATCACTTCCCCAGTCAACCTTCTGTAAGCATATAATTAGCTTTATTTGAATCGGCAAATTGGCGCTTCATTTTTTTATTTTTTAATAACGCTGCCGCCATGATAAAGCCTGCCACAAAAAGAAACGCCAAACCAGGAACCATTGAGGCAAAATAAGCCTTAAAACCTTTATATTCGGCAATAACCACAAAATCACCGCTGACGCCTTTATCAATTAATATGAGGTAATTTCAAAAGTTTGAATTAAAGCTTGAAAAATGCGTAGGAAAGTTCATTTTGACTTCAATCATCACAAAGAGGTGAAAATGAACGATCTACGCGAGAGATATTTTTTTTCTGAAATATCCAATATAGTTTTCAAAATAAGCTGCGCGTATATTTTGTGTCCGAAATCGTTGGGATGATTAAGCCCGTTTCCGCTGAGGTCAAGATAGGACTTCTTTTCCGTCATATAAAACCAGATGTCTGTAATGTTCACGACGGCTGTGCCTTTTTCCTCTCGAGCCAATTCACAGAGGGCTTTGAGATATTCGATATGGTATCCGGGGGAAAAACGGGACCACTCGGGATTTGCCGTCATGCCGGAAATAAGCAGAAATTCGGCTTCCGGTTTTACCGAACGTACTTGTTTCATCTGATTTGAAATATTCTTTTTGAATTCTTTCTGAGAACGCTTCCCCGAAGCGTCATTCATGCCCCAGGCTAGAATTACAAGTTCTGATTTATGCCTTGCCGCGTTCTCAATATTCGCAAGTCCCCATTCAGAAGTTTTCCCGGCAACGGATTCGTTTTTCAGCATTACATCGCATGAGAAAATCTTTTTTATCTCTGCCGCCACAATCTCAAAATATGGAGGATTAAAAGGCGCAAGGCCTGCAAGTTTCGTGGCATTAAGTCCTGTGGAAATGCTGTCTCCGAAAACAGTCATGGAAAAACTCTTTCCCGAAATAAGATTTTCCATTAGAACGGGCAGTTCAAAATGCGGGCATTCTCCGTCAGTCATAAAATTTTCTTTTCTGTGCCTATAGGAAAAACATATCTGATATGAAGGGAAAAGTTCTTTTTCGGAATGAAGCATATACCTGTCGGAATTTTTCTTTTCGGGATATGCGTTGGGAGTGTCCTTATGCGGATAAAGTTCTTCGTCGCTAAGAAAAGGTATCCTTGAATTATCAGTAAGTGTTATGACACCATTTTCTGTGTTGGCAGTAAAATCACGTCTTTCCTGATAGACCGTGCTTCTGATATCGTTTCTGACGGAATCTATTTTGAGAGGCGGAAAAAGAAGCCTGCCGGTAAGTTTGTCTGAATTATCCCTTTTGAACAATACAGGTTCGTCAATCATTGTATCGGTATCCCATATAAAATCCATAAAAAATATCCTTCTTAAAAAATTATTTTATCCATCCGGTAAAATGGCAGAGACATTTATCCCAGAGTTTCCCGGCATTCCATAAATCA
>Ga0154588_1099_pt3 | contig 29324 bp, 27 predicted proteins | sample RifGroF2_FD_116017 | JGI IMG/M metagenome (GOLD analysis project Ga0154588, IMG submission 116017) | Lentisphaerae bacterium GWF2_44_16
ATTTTGAAAAAAGCGTCCTTGTTAGGGCCGGTAAATGCTTTCAATGCGTTGTCGTAGTTAATCCATAGATTAACGGGAAGCATATCGTAAGATCTGAGTTTTTCGATTTTTCTCTTTACGTTTTCCGTCATCAAGGAGGCGGCTTTCTCGTATTCTCTCAATGCCGCCAGAATGGAAACCTGCAACATCGAAAATTTATCCTTTTCATCCTGTGTCGCGGCTTTGGCTTTTTTATCTTCAAATTTTTTCAGGAGTTTTTCCGCTGTCGCCTTGCGGTACCAGACCTGCCAGCGGTAATCTTCCACGTCCTGTGCTGCGGTTACGATAGCGGCCAGCCCGTATTCAGGAATGTCCGAATCGATAAAATCCGAATCGATGCAGGCATCGGCAAAATCGCAGAGCATCTCCTGTGAGCCGCCCCAACGCGGCAAAAGGGTCCATTTCATATTGGAATACGCAGGGCTGAAATCCGCCTGGGCTTTCACTGCTTTTTTAAACCACTCGAGGCAGAGGGGGATACGGCCCCATTCGACCCTTATCATCAGTGTGGCGGCGTCCGGGTATTCAGGATGCAGTTCGTGTGCGGCTTTCAGAAATTTTCTTGCCTTATCCTGATGTTCTCCGAAGCCCTTCCAGCCCTCTTCCGTGACAGTGTTAGACATTCCATTGCCGCGAGACTGCCACGCCTGGATTATTTCAGCTTTCCCCTGAAGCAATGCTTTAAGCCAGGGATCGGCTTTAGGATTGTTTTCAAGGTCTTGGGGAAGATTCAAATAGATATCCCTGACGTTAAGCTGCATAACCAGCCTTGCCGTTACAAACGCATCGCTGCCGGTAACGGCGCTGTCGGCAATTACTTTGTCAAAAAGCTTCAGGTAATCCCGATGAATCGCCCTGCCGGGCCTTTGCTTTTCAGCAAGAACCAGAAAGATCTTTGTGAAACCTTTTTTATCGCTTTCATTTGTCAGGCCTGCAAGGATTTTTATGGCTTCGTCAGGATTTTCTTTTCCGCTTACGGCATTGACTACGGCATTGATTTTTTCAATCCCGATAACGGGGGTTTCCTCTTTCAACTTTCTTCCTATGAATTCAGCCTGCATCTTCAGAATATCCGCGTCCATGAATTCAGGCTTGAGGTCATTAAACAAGCCGGAAAAGGAGATTCTAGAAGTTTCTCTATCTGACGCTTTTGAAAATTCTTTCATTAAAAGCCTGCATTCCCGTGCAAGCGGGGAAGTGGAATTTTTAATCAGTTTCTGTTCCAGTTTATAAAAAGCTTTTTGGAGTTCCCCCACTTTTTTATAAGCCTCTTCATTTTTAAAATAGGCGTTGATTTTTTCTGACACCTCCAGCAATTCTTTTTGTATTTCCTCATCCTGGGAATTGCCGACAAGCTTAAAGGCAAGTTCGTTCTGCCGTGTAAAAAGTTTCTTGAACTCGGGGTCCGAATTATATTTTTCGCTTTGCAATTCCGTGAATTTTTCCCGTGCCTCTTCCAACTCCTTATTCAGCCCGGCATATTCGGGATTTTGCTTCAGAAATTCGGATTTGAGTTCATTGTAAATTTTCGCATATGCCTTAAAGCCGCCGATAATGTCTTTTGCCGGCTTTTCGTTTTCCCCAAGAGATTGTATATAAGCCTTTGCCTTGTCAAAATCTTCAGAATGTTTTTCCGCCTCCTGTTCCTGGCCAAAAGAAATGCCGCATACTGCAAGTGGCAGGCAAATTAAAGCGGATGCAATATATCTGATAGGCTTCATAGTAAATCCTCCCTCTATATCTGTTTTTTCTGTTAAATTACTCCAATCCAATGACGAATCAATTAAATTTCTGTTGACATTCAGCGCAGGGAATTTATATTCTGGCAAATCCTGAGCTAAACGTTCAGGTAGTGCCGGAATAAGTTTGAGGCGAGATTGGAAATCAAAGCCGGGTTCCGGAATTACCCTTCAAATACAGGGAACCGCAGATGCTGGAAATACTGTATCTGCTCCCCAGCCTTGAAAGGTGATTAAAGCATGGAGAGTTTGGATAAGTTTTCTGAATTTACACAAAAATATCTCGCGGGGGTAAACTCAGATAAACCCTATAGCTTGTATTGGCATCCGGGGCTTTTTGTCGTTTCCGGCCTTATTCAATATTCACCAGTAAATTTGTACTTTCTGCATCAGGGTATTGAAGCTTGATTTGCACAGCTTTCTTCGGCTCCAAGTTCCTTATAAATTCAGAGGTAAATGAAATTCTGGCGGACACGGTATTTTCTTTTTCATTTTCGAGCTTGAGATTTATTCCTTTGATCTCTGTGAATGTAATGAGTTTGGGGTCGAGAGTTTTACTGCCGGAGAGACGTATCTGAAATAAGGGTGTATTTCCGGTCGGAAGTTTTTTGAACTGGAAAATGATGGATTCATAATTCCGACCTTTCTTCGTTGATAAGGTTAATATATTCTTTGGTTAGGGATTTTGAAAGTCCGGTAGCATAGGAAATCTTTTCAATTTCCCAGCCCGAGTTCAAGCATGTATAAACGCGTTTGAAATCATTGATATAACGAGTTACCGCTTCTGGTGAATGATTGGTTTCACGGGCAGTAAGCTCTACAGTTTTTCCTTCTTTGAGGCATTTAATACAAATAATTCTTTTATGGGTTAAAGTTGGGCCCATGTCATGGATATTGCCTCGGCGCGGGATAGGTTTTTGTCGTTCTTTTTCAAGTTCGAGCTTGAGATTTATTCCTTTGATCTCTGTGAATGTAATGAGTTTGGGGTCGAGAGTTTTACTGCCGGAGAGACGTATCTGAAATAAGGGTGTATTTCCGGTCGGAAGTTTTTTGAACTGGAAAATGATGGATTCATAATTCCGACCTTTCTTCGTTGATAAGGTTAATATATTCTTTGGTTAGGGATTTTGAAAGTCCGGTAGCATAGGAAATTTTTTCAATTTCCCAGCCCGAGTTCAAGCATGTATAAACGCGTTTGAAATCATTGATATAACGAGTTACCGCTTCTGGTGAATGATTGGTTTCACGGGCAGTAAGCTCTACAGTTTTTCCTTCTTTGAGGCATTTAATACAAATAATTCTTTTATGGGTTAAAGTTGGGCCCATGTCATGGATATTGCCTCGGCGCGGGATAGGTTTTTGTCGTTCTTTTTCAAGTTCGCGGACATATTTGCCGACTGTTCCCGGGGCAAGACGCATCATGGCGGCGACGTCTGCGCTGGTCAGCACACTGCCTTGTTGGTAGGCTTGTTCAAAGAGTCTGGCGGCGACTTTTTTCTGTCGTTCACGTTTATTGAGTCCGGCAAGAAGATCATCAATGTCGTTGATGTTTATGAGGTCAAGAATAACTGCGTTTATTTTACATTTATCAATAGGTTTGCCGTACCCCGACTTTTCATTTATATCGACTGCGTACCAGACTAACTGGCCCATTTTGAGGCGTTCAACAGAGGGGCAGAATTCATTAAAGAGGCGGATTATTTCTTTCACGAGAGGCTCAATCATGAGCCGTCCGCCGAGCTGAGGGCAGTTCTGTTCAAGAAAATATCCAAGGATGCCTTCGAGCGTTTTGCGTTCCCATGCAGGAAGCGGGCGATTATTCTGTTTCATGGCTTCCTCCCTTCGGTCTGCCCAGGCTTTTTTTTACTGTCCTGAGCTTCCCAATAAATGGCACCACACCTTTCAATTTCTTCAAGTCTTTCCTTGTAAACGGGTTTTAAACAGTGAGACTGATGTATTTCCAGGCATTTATTGACGAGGGGAACTGACACTCCAACCACCATGGCGGTTTTGAGGGTGTTTCGCAACTGTTGTTGGCAATAGACGATGCGGCAGTAACTGGAAATATAACGTTCCACAGCTTTCAGGGAATGTTTCATCTCTGCGGCGATCTCAAGGGCTTCCTTGCCCTCAATAAACAGCATTATGGTTTTTTCCCGGTGCGTTATTCCGGGACCGATGTCGCACTTGTTTCCACGCGTCGGAATCAGAATCCCGTGTTCTTTCTGATACCGTTTCTGATCCTCGCGGATTGTGCGAACGTCACAGTCCAGAATCGTCCCAAGGTCTTCCTGCGTCAGTAGCGTTCCCTGTTCAAACGCCTCCTCGCATATCCGCATTATCTGCTGGCCGCGTTTGGCTGATGCTCCGTGTTTGACTTTCACCTCGTGGTCTTCATCCTGGCGATGCACCGTCAGACGGATTGTTTTGAACTCGCACGCTGTCAAGGGCTTCCCGGGCGGTTCGCTTGCCAGAATAGCCTTCCACAACATCTGACCGGGTTGCATTGCGCTCTCATCGCCATACGGCCCAAGTCTGAATATCTCCTGCGCCTTCGCGCTTATCACTTGTGCATCAAATCTCGAACAACTCGTCCCCTCAGACACTACATTTATAAACGTTTCCTGCGCATCTCTTAACGAAATCCGCTTTTCAAACTGCTCATTGCGCATTACTGTATTATTTATCATGGCAGTGGTTCCTTTCTTTTTTGTCTTCATAAACAAAAGTTGGTTCCACTGCCTGATTTTTCAAGCAGTTTTCGCCACTACCGGAAATACGCCCGTATAGGAAAAGCTTACTTGAATTTCAAGACTCCTAAAAACAGTAGAATTAAAAAAGCTATTTTTACTGTTTTTTTGAAAATCTCGGCAGGGAGAATATAAAATAAGAGCCGCGTTTTTAAAAAACGCGGCCCTTTTTAATGAACGTGGAGAGGAACTCAGGCTTTTTTCTTCAGAACATTGAGGAGAACTGAGAGCCTTGATTTTTTCCTGTTGGACTTATTGTTGTGAAAAACGCCTGTTTTAGCGGCTTTGTCAAGACTTGCGCAAATATTGGCCAGAAGTTCTTCTGCCTTTTTGAGGTCTGAAGCTTCTACGGCAATACGGAAATTCTTTTCAAGTGTCGTGATAGCGCTTTTGCAGGATTTGTTTTTAATCCTTGACTTTTCACTTGTTCTGACACGTTTTGCTGCGGATTTACTTGTCGGCATTATCTGTAATTCCTTCCTGATTTATTTTTATTTAGCTGTTTATATAATATATGTTTAAATGTCGTAAATTAAAAATCCCGTTTCAGAAAAACGCCAATAAGAATGCCATAATATAAGAAATAATCAAGTAGAATCCGTAGATATCTTGCAAAGTTTTATTTTACGGCTATATTTCAGGATTATAGAAAGGAAAACCGGAGCACTGCTTTTTTAAGTGGGTAACAAACCCGCTTTTTTTATGAAAAAATTTGAAAATTATATACAGGGAGTATGCTTGAGAAACTATGAATAACGAACTATTAGCAATATTGGAATATATCGAACAGGAACGCGGAATAAACAGGGATTTGCTTGTGGATGCCGTTGAGAGTGCCTTGCTTTCCGCATCAAGGAAAAGTATTCACCCCGCAAGTAATCTTGATATAAAGGTTGATAAGCAGACCGGAGAAATAAAAGCATGGGCAATGCTTGAGCTGGTTGAAAAAGATCCTACAGAAGATCAGTTGCTGCTGGGAGAGGCCAAAGCCAAAATGCCGGAAGCGAAGCTTGGCGACATTGTAAGATGGGAAGTAACTCCGAAAAATTTCGGGAGAATAGCGGCACAGACCGCTAAACAGGCCATCATGCAACAGCTTAGAAAAGCTGAAAAGGCAATTGTCAGGGAGGAGTTCCAGGACAAAATAGGCGAAATTGTGAACGGAATCGTCAGACGCTTTGAAAGCGGCAGCATTATAGTTGACCTGCAGAAAGCCGAAGGAATTCTTCTTCCCAAAGATAAAATATCAGGCGAACAGTATATGGCCGGGGACAGAATAAACGCTCTGCTTCTGAGGGTCGAATCTTCAGGTTCGGGCCCGAGTCTTATCCTGTCCAGGGCGCATGCTGACTTTGTAAAGCGTCTTTTTGAGAGGGAAGTAACAGAAATTCATGACGGCGTAGTCCAGATAATGGGCATAGCCCGCGAACCCGGCAGCCGTACAAAGATTGCCGTGAAGAGCAATGACCAGCGCGTTGACCCCATAGGCGCCTGTGTTGGAATGCGCGGGATGAGGGTGAAAAATATTACAAACGAGCTGGGCGGCGAAAGAGTTGATATAATCCGTTATGATGATGATATCAAGACATATGCGTCAAACGCCCTTCAGCCCGCCAAGCCTAAAGGCATAGAGGTTATCGAAGACAAAAAAGTGCTGAATGTTCACGTTACGCCCGAACAGTCAAGGCTGGCTTTCGGAAAAAGGGCGCAGAATGTAAGGCTCTGTTCGAAACTGATCAATTGGACTGTCAACATTATTACGTCGGAAGACGAAAAAGAGGAATCTTTTGAGGAAAAAAAGGGGAAAACCATAACAAACCTTTCTGAAATACTTCATATAGAGCCTATCATTGCTGAAAAGCTTGTCAATAATGGTTTCCTTTCTGTTGAAGGGCTCAAGGAAATTGACGCCTCCGAGCTTTCGGCCATTCCGGGCATGGAGGAGAACGAAGTGAAAATTATTGAGGAAGCCCTGAAGGAGATAAAAGACTGACAAAATATAAAATTCTGCTGGTTTCCGTACCGTATGTTTTGAAATATGGCGGGTGTTTTTTCCAATAATTTTTGAAAGAAGATAATAATGGCTGCAAAGAGTTTAAAAGTTAAAGATCTGGCTGATAAATACGGCGTCTCGACCAAGGAGATTATAAAAGAGCTGGAAGCCGAAGGCGTAAGCGTTAAAGGCGCCAGCGGCGTAATTCCTCCCGACATGGTCGAACTCATCGAGGCGCATTTTGAAGATTTGATGGGCGATGAAAAGAAACTGAAAATAGCTGAGACCAAAAAGAATAAATCAGCCGGGGAAGGGCCTGAAGAGGAAAAAAGCCCGGTGGCGGGAAATGAAGAAGTCCATATAAAACCCCCGATAGTGGTGAAAAGTCTGGCCCAAGCGGTGAACAAAAAGCCCAATGAGATAATTACAGCTTTACTTTCGATGAATATTCTGGCCAACATAAATCAGTCTATTGAGCCGGAAGTGGCGATCAAAGTCTGTGAAGGTCTCGGAATTAACCTCGTAGTGGAACGCAGGGAAAAAAAGGAAGAGCATGTAAAGCCTGCCGCCGATGAAGTCGCGCCGGAAGAGTTGGACGTGGAAGATAAGCCGGAGGATTTGAAGCCCAGGCCGCCTGTCATTACTTTTTTGGGACATGTTGACCACGGCAAAACTTCCCTGCAGGACGCTATTCGTGTGACGAATGTGGCAAAGGGCGAACATGGCGGCATCACTCAGCATATAGGCGCCTCGACTGTTTCAATTCACGGCAAGTCAATTACATTTATCGATACCCCCGGACACGAGGCTTTTACCTCGATGAGGGCCAGGGGCGCGAATATTACCGACATAGCAATACTTGTGGTGGCTGCGGATGACGGCTTCATGCCGCAGACCGTAGAGGCGCTGAATCACGCGCTGGCCGCCAAAGTTCCCGTCATAGTGGCCGCAAACAAGATAGACCTGCCGGACGCAAATCCGGACAAGATACTTCTTCATATGCAGCAAAATGGTTTATCCGCTGAAGAATGGGGCGGTGAGACGGGCGTTGTAAAAGTTTCCGCCAAAACAGGGCAGGGGATAGAAACCCTGTTGGAGAGAATTATACTCGAATCAGAAATGCTTGAACTCAAAGCAAATCCCAACAGGCCGGCCAGGGCAGTTGTTCTTGAGGCCCAGCTTGAGCAGGGAATGGGGCCTACCGCAAACATTCTGGTGCAGAATGGCACACTCAAAACAGGGGACGCCATACTCTGCGGTGAATATTACGGCAAGGTCAAAGCGATGATTGATTATCACGGGCATAATGTGAAATCAGCAGGCCCTAGCGTTCCGGTTAAACTCGTTGGGCTTTCCGGGGTACCTCAAGCCGGTTCAAAGCTTATTGCCTGTGAAAATGAAAAGGAAGGACGACGCATTGCCGAGGAACGGGCGGTGAAAAACAGGACAAAAGTGCTGACAGTTACTACCGCCGCCAGCTTGGAGGATATTTTCACTCAGTTTGATATGGGCAAGCGCAATAATCTGAGGATAATACTGAAAACCGATGTCCGCGGTTCCGCCGAAGCCATAGCCGAGTCGCTCAAAAAACTCCCTTCTGATAAAATAAGCATAGATATAGTTTATTCGGGTGTGGGCGCGATTACGGAAAATGATATTCTGCTGGCTTCCGCATCGAAAGCCGTTGTTGTGGGTTTCCACGTCAGAGTAAACCCCGGCGTGAACACTCTCGCCAAGAGGGAATGTGTTGAGATACGCCTTTACAGCATTATTTACGAACTGCTTGAAGATATTACGGAGGCCCTGACAGGACGCCTTGAGCCGGAAAAACGCGAAAAGGAACTCGGCAGCGCCAGGATACTTCAGATATTTGAGGTTTCAAAAGGTCCCAAGGTATGCGGCTGCATGGTTGACAAAGGTACAGTGAAGGTAGGCGGCAAGGCCCGCGTATTCAGAAATAATGAGCTGATATTCAACGGCGAAGTTAGATCGCTCAGACGTTTTCAGGATGATGTGAAGGAAGTCAAGCAGGGCCTCGAATGCGGTATCAGGCTTGACAACTTTATGGATTTTAATGAGAACGATATTATTCAGATATACGATATCGAACTCAAAAAAGCCACTCTCTGATTTCAGACCTTTTAAATCCGGAATTTATTATTATGACTGCTTCTACCAGAATAGCCAGAGTTAATGAAATATTGAAGCGTGAAATAGCGGACCTCCTTGAAAAAAAAAGCTTCAAGGACGGTTCATGCCTTATTTCCGTGACTGAAGTGAATACCGCGCCGAACTTGCGTAATGCTACAGTTTATGTGAGCATATTCGGCGGAGATGATAAAACCAAAAGAAAAGCGGTGCAGTTTCTGCTCAAAAACCGTTATGACCTGCAAAAGAAGATAGCCAGGGATATTGTACTGAAATATACCCCGGTGCTTGAGTTTGTCGTAGACAAAAAAATCGAAGACGGCGACAGAGTGCTCTCTATCATCCGGGAACTTGAAAAAGATGAAAAATGAGATTGCCGCTTTTGCCAGATTTCTGTCGGAAAATGACAGATATATAATTCTGACTCACGAAAACCCTGACGGGGACGCTCTCGGCTCATCCTGCGCCCTTATGAACTTTCTCAGGGAAAATGGAAAAACCGCAGATTTTTTTCTCCCCGAAAAAGTCCCCGCGAGATATCAGAATTTCATGCCCGGTGAAGGTATCATAAATGACGCGCCCCCTGATCTGTTCTCAAAGTATTCTTTCTGTTTATGTGTGGATATACCGAGGCCTGAAAAAATAGGTCTCGGCGGTATCTTCAGGAAAGAAAATATAGGCATTCCCGTAATAAGCATAGACCATCATCCGGACAACGCGTTTAAAGGCGAACAGGATATACTTGTTCCTTCGTCCGCGGCGGCCGCCGAAGTGGTATTCAATATAGCCTTGGCTTTTCCCGGCAATCCTCCGATATCTCCTGAAACTGCCACGCTTATGATGCTCGGGATTGTAACGGACACAAATTCTTTCCGCTTTCACAATACCAATACTGATACACTTGACGCGGCGGCGCGCCTTCTCGCGCTGAAAGCCGATTATTTTGGAATTATGGGCAGTGTGTTTTTTTCCAAGCCGGTGAAGATGCTCAGACTTGAATCCGATATAATCCTCAATCAGATGCACGTTGACTGCGACGGAAAATTCGCATGGGCTTATCTTTCTGAAGAACTCCTCGCAAAATATGGGGTTGAACTACGGGACATTGAAGGTCTTATTGATGTCCTGAGGTCTCTCGAAGGCACGGAAATAGTCGCGCTCTTTTATCGTAAGAACAGTGGAGTTAAGTTTTCCCTGCGTTCCAAGAACACCAGATATTCCGTTGGAAAGATTGCTCGCTGTTTCAATGGCGGAGGCCATGAGCTTGCCGCGGGCGGTTTTATAGACGGGGTTGATATATCCGCCGCCGAAAAAATAATCTTATCTCAGGTGAAGGAACTTTTAAGTGAGAAATAGATCAGACAGACACCGTTTGCCGCCTTTCAATGAAAGCGGTATAATTTTAGTTGATAAGCCGCTGGAATGGACAAGCCACGATGTAGTTGGTTTTATACGTTCCCGTTTCAATATTCAGAAAGCCGGGCATTGCGGCACGCTTGACCCCGCCGCTTCGGGGCTGCTTGTGCTTGTAATCGGGCGTTTCACCAAACTCAGCCAGAAATTCAGCGGAGAGGATAAGACTTACGAAGCCGTAATTATGCTTGGCGTTGAGACCGATTCGCAGGATATGGACGGAAATATAATCTCTGAAAAAGACCCTTCTTTTGTCACTCCCGAGATGCTTAAAAAGACAATCAATACCTTTATCGGTGTCCAGGAGCAGATACCTCCAATGGTTTCAGCCGTTAAAAAAGACGGCAAAAAACTTTATGAGTTGGCAAGGCAGGGAATCGAAGTGGAAAGAGAAGCTAAAAACATAAATATAAGTTCTATTCAGGTCGATAAAGTCGAACTCCCCTGCGCCGATTTTACGGTAACCTGTTCAAAGGGGACTTATGTGAGGACATTGTGTTCAGATATAGGCGCTAAACTCGGCTGCGGGGCTGTTCTGCGCGGCCTTAAAAGGACAAAAAGCGGAAGTTTTGATCTGAAAGACGCCGTCTCAATTGACACGCTTCGCGGCTGGGAGCAAACCGAGCTCTCAAACTATATGGGACACCTTATGAATGACGTGATTATGAAAAATAAACAGTTTACTGAGTTCTGAAAATTAAAGAGATGATTTTATGAGTTACAATTTCAACGCGGTGGCGGATATAGTGGATAAATTCGCCCTTGACGCAAAAAATGATTTTAAGCTGGAAGATGTCTTTCTGAAAGTAAGCTCAAGCATTAAAGTCGAGCCTGAAGATAATACAGCATTGAGCAGAGATATCGAAAGCATACTTGATGAAAGTGAGATACTTTTCAAAGACGGGAAAAAAAATTTATATGTCCCGAGAACGATTTTCTTCAAAAAAGCCGAATTTCTGGTAACGCCGACGGAATTTGAAATTAAAAACGGGATACTTTTTCCGGGACACAGGTTTTCACCTTTTAAACCTGAGTTTGTCTTTCCCTCTCAGATTAAAATCACGGACAAAAATAGCAAAAAAGCCTTGGTGCGCCGTGATTTTCAAAGCAGTGTGGAAGATGCGGCTTACGCCCATTATTTCATGGGAATTGACGATATGAACGCCTTTTTTATTGCCGACAACCAGAAAAATTATGAGACGCTGAGGGATGCCGGATATAATCTTCTGACAAAAATAGAACTTTCAGTTTTTGAGCTTTCCGATTTTTACCGTGAGCATGAGTTCAAGAATGGGGACGCTTTGAAATTTACGGTTTCAGATTGGTTCAGCGGCAAATATACCTTTGCATGTCTTAAGGCTTCTGAGAGAAAGCCGGAGGACAATATCAGGTGGATAACGTCCCTGGAAACGGCCCTTGAAATGGTTTTTGACCAATTCGCGGATTACATAGAGATACATGAACAGTTTGCCCGCGCTTTTTTCATCGGAGACAGACTGCTTCTGGAAAACCCGGTTTTAAGCCTTGATGAATTTTGCCGTAAAAGTGAAAACGTGAATATCGCCGTAAGTGAAGGGCGTCCTTTTCTTGTGAATGCCGACAGTGAACTTTTTTCGGAAGATGAAATACCGGAAGATGTCATGATTTCGAAGGGAAACACAAGTTCGCTTGATGAAATGCTCACTGAAATAGCCTGTCCTCTTTCCGTTATCGAAATAGAGTCCTGTATTTACAACGAGCTTTTCGAAGGCGTGGAAAACTTCGAGAGTTTTTATGAGCATTGTTTCAGCGATTTGGACCTTGAATTTGCGGATGACGCGCAGAGGGCGGTTTTTCAGAACTTTCTGGAAGACTCATGGGAGAGCATTTCCGAAGACTACAACCGTTTTTCCGATGAAGACAAGGGCCGGATGCGTTCAAGAATAATTGAGATTGTATATCGGAAAAGAGACTGGCTCAACGGCTTGAAGCAGTTAAGTTTTGACGTTTCGGCAATCCCGAAGGACAAGATGGAGGCGCTTGCGGGCATATCCGTGCATCTGGCGTCCTTTCTCCGCCTGCTGAATTCCGATGAAAAATTCTCTTCGGAAGAGGAAATTGAAAATACCTCGGATATGGTGGAAAATCTCGCGGATATGCAGGGAAAATTGATTTCAGAAATCAATAAAGCCCTTTCCGGAGCGAAAAAATAAGGGGACACTTTATTTTTTTCGTTCAGCCGAGCGCGCACGTAAATCCTTGAAAAACTGAACTTGCTTGGCACGTGTGGTTGAGTCGTTGCTTTCTATTCTTTTCTTTGCGCGTTCCAGTCCTCTTGCCGGGTTCCTCTGTCTGTTGTTGCCCTGTTGATTGTTGGCGTTCTGCGGCTTGTCATTACCGCTTTTTTCGCGTGCTTTCTGACGCTCTTCCCGTCGTTTCTGCATTTCATCAATGACTTTGTCTAAATAAGCAACGCGCTCTTCCTTGGGCAATGCAAAATATTTGTCAATCCTCTCCTGGAACATGGCCCTCAGGAGTTTTTCGGTATTATCCCTCAGTTGCTGCCTGTCCCCGTCCGCGAGATTGGAGGCTTCTCCGCGAATGGATTTGCCTTCATCATCAAATTTCTCATTTACCCCTTTAAAGTAATTTTTTTTGACTTCTTCCGGAAGCTTTGCGAATTCAGGAGAAGCCAGGTATTTGACCATTTCGTCCGAACTCTGCTTGTCTATCGCCGGGGGCACGGGACGGTTAAACGCATAATAACCCGCGCAGCAGATTCCCAAAAATGAAGCGATTGAAACTAGAATGACAGTTCTTTTTCTGCCGCTTTTGCTGCCCGCTTTCTTTGCGTCTCTTTTCTTTTTAAAGTCCATAACAAGCTCCTTTATTTCAAATCGCCTACATGTCCATCCGCAAAAAGATAATTTCTTCTACCGACGGCTGTTTCGCTTGAGCTGTCGTCATATACATAAGTTACAGAGAATATATTATTTTTGCTGTGAAAATTCTCGTAATCATACATAACATAGGTTTTTGTCCCGCCGTAGCGCTTGTACATCCTGTTGTCTTTTAGAGACATGCCGCCCAGCATGCTGTGGTATTCATAACTTGAGCCTTCGTTTTTGAATAGACTTTCTTCTGCTCTGTCCGCCGGGCATTTCAGCAATTTCTGACTGGGAAGGTAATCAACCAAAACATCGCAAATTCTAGGATCGCTGTTGAGGTTCAGGGAGGGCTTTTCTGCCGCTACAGGCATGACATCCTTTGAGTCATGAAGATATGATTCAAAGGATAAGCCCACTCCATGCAGATTGTTCTGACATGCGCTTTTCCAGGCGGATGCCCTAACTTTCTGTACGGCAGGTATCAGGAGGCCGACAAGGAAAACGATTATAGCTATCACTGTGAGCAATTCAAGAAGAGTAAAAATCTTTATTTTCATAATGGTTCAAAAGTATTTAGAGAGTTTCAATATCAAAAACTGTAACATAAAACGCAGAATTTCCGACATTATTGTATAATATTTACAAATTTAATAAAAATTTTCATGTGATCCGATGGAAAATGGAAGTACAAATGGCCCCAATCGCGGCGAGGGGCCCTTCAATAACAGCTTTCCGTCAAAATGGCTTTGCCGAAAATTTCATTAAATTTCATTGTCGGTGCTTGTGTTTTGTTAAGAGGCATGAACTATTATACAGGATACCCTTGATAAATTGTATAACGGTATATTATTGATAATAAATAACTTTTATGTTAAAATAAATCGGACACGATGGGCCGAAGCGGAAATAAGGCTTCAGCAGATAAAAATGAATTGAAAAAAGTGACAAGGCAGTCAGGAGGAGCATTAAGACCTAAAAAGGTATTTTGTTTACAGGCATGAGATTTCATTTCATTTGGACTGTATAAAAATGAGAAGAGAAAATTTGATTTTTTTTTTGACAAAATACCGATTGCGGAAAAAAATGGCGGTTTGCGGCCCCTTGGGCTTCGTGATCCGGGACAGATAGTTAAAAAACAGAAAAACTTTAGATAATGACAGGACTATATTGATATGTCTAAAAGTAAAAATGCCCTCTTTTCTCAGGAAATCGGATTAAGATTAGCTCTCATATTCGGGAGCTACCTTTATAATATCAAACAGCTTCATTTCGGTTACTGGAGCAAGGATATGAAACTTGAGCTCTCTAATTTAAGCAAGGCGCAAGCCGGATACTGCGGACTTTTAAGGAGCGTTATTCCCGTGAATGTCAAAACAATACTTGACGTAGGGTGTGGTACGGGGGCCTTGGCGCAGGAACTGCTGGCTGCCGGATATGCCGTGGATTGCGTGACTCCATCCGATTTTTTCACCAGCCTGATAGCTTCGAATACCGATGGTAAAAGTGAGATATTCCAGACCACATTTGAAGAATTGAAAACAGATAAAAAATACGATATGATACTCTTCAGTGAGAGCTTTCAGTATATTGACATTGAAAAAGGTTTTAAGAAAGCAATGGGCCTGCTTAATGATAACGGGCATATCCTGATCAGCGATTATTTCAAAAAAGACAAAAAAATGGTTTCAGGGAAGAGCCCTTTGAGCGGAGGGCATAAACTCGTGAAATTTAATGAGCTTATAAAAGGCCTCCCGCTGACTGAAATAAAGCGTCTGGATATTACCGAGCAGACGGCCCCGAATTTGGACCTTGTCAATGATTTGCTGAACAATCTGGCCCTTCCTGCGATCGAGTGTCTGCTGAAATATGTGAAGGCTAAATATTGGTATAACCTTGCCTGTAGCGTTTCCAGCCTGATTTTCAGGAAGAAAATAGATAATCTCCAAAGAAAGTACTTCAGGGATGAAAGAAACGCGGAAAATTTCAAGAAATACAAGCAATATTTAGTATTGTTATACAAGCTGAACTTATCTTGAACGTCAGAAAAAATAGTTTAAAAAACAGAAAAACTTTAGTTTTAAAATAGTTTATATGGTAATATATTAAAGCCTTGTCTTTTGATTCACAATTAAGTAGGGATTTAATAAAATGGAAGAAAAATTATATTATCAGGATGAGAATATAAAGGTTACGAACTTGCGGATAACCTGTAATCACGTTACCATTCCCATCGATAAAATAGACCATGTCAATGTGGACTTCAAGGTAACCACTATGATTGCCTCATTTATGAGTTTTCTTTTCTCTTTCATCGTCATAGGCATATTATGTTACCTCTATGGAAACTGGGGATATATAGGAATATTGCTTCTCATCGCCTCTTTTGTATGGTACCGCATGGTGTATCGCAGTTATGTGGAACTGAAGCTTTCCACGGGGGCAAGGGAAGTCAGGCTCTGGGAAGCGAGCATGGGAAAGCGTGAATATATATATAGGGTTGAAGAGGCCCTGAAAGGCGCTCTTATTGACCATATAAAAGAAAAAGAACTCTCCGCCGCCAAATCAAACTCTCCGCAGCCGGCCTTCAGTGCGTCCGAGACTGTTATCCTGAAAAGGATACTTCTGGAATATGACAAGAATAACAGGTAGTTTTCCTTAAATTCCGGAGCACAGGGGACTTGTATCCTAAAAAAATAATAGATTATCTTTCACGGAAGTTGTTCAAGGCGGAAAAACCGTTTTATTATCATGTTGTTCTTGCCGTTCTCGTTCTCCTTATTGTTTTGTCGCCCATTTTTGAGCGGGGCAATGCCATTCGTTTTATTTTTGAGGTTACATATTTGAGCACTCTTGTCGTATCTGCCGGTTTCGCATTCAGGACTGGCAGCAAAACAATGCTCCTCATGACGGTCATTCTGATAATTACGTTATTAGCGAGGGTATTAGATTTTTTATTCTGCCATACAATCTTCGCGAATGTCTATCACAGCGGCGGGCTTGCCATACTTCTTCTGACATTCATGGTAATAATGCGTTCTATTGTCAAATCGGAAAACATAGATTCAAATATAATCAGCGGCGCTATATGCGGATATCTTATTATTGCCATAATATGCGCGTCTTTATTCTGGATTATCGAGAAGTTTGCTCCCGGTTCATTTAAATTCGAAAATTTAGATCTGGCCCAAATATCCGAGAACAATCTTATCGGAGAATTTTTTTATTTCAGCATAGTAACCCTTACCACTGTAGGGTACGGAGATATAGTCCCTCTTTCCCGCTTCAGCAAAATGCTGGCTATTATGGAAGCTGTTATCGGGCAGGTTTATCTGACTATTATAATCGCCAGGCTGGTCGGAATTCAGATTTCTGAAAAACATCAGCGGAAAAACATTAAAAATTGAAAGCCCGAATTACTTTTTCTCGGGAGTTTTTTGTCCTTTGACCGCCGCGTTTTTTTCAGCCAGGGATTTTTTGCATTCATCACTGGCTTCTTCAATCATTTTCCCGTTATTGGCTTCATAGGCTTTAATGAGTTTATGTTTTGAGTCAATGTATTTTTTCAGGGCCGCGGCCAGTTCTGGTTTCTCGGTTTTCTCCGCTTTTTCCAGCTGTTTGTTTAAATCCTCAACATTCAGTTTTTCTCTTTCAGCCAATATTTTTCTGGATTCTTCAGTGGCGGCGTTAAGCGCTTTGCTGTCGCCTGTTTTTCTGGCTTTCACCATTTTCAACTTTGCCGCAGAGAGCCGTCGCAGGATATCAGCCAGTATCTTGTTTCCTTTAGCCTCGGCCTCTTTGGCTTCTGCCATGTACTCACCCTGCAATGCCTCATCCCTTTCAAAAATCGCCTTTTTAAAGTCATGAAGACCATTTTCTATCATGTTTTTATCTCCGGTCTCATAGCCTTTGGCGATTTGCAGTTTAATGTCAGCGCATTTTTTCAAGGCCCCTGCCAGAGTCATGTCATTGTTCTTTTCGGCATTTTTCTGCTGTCCCTGAAAATTCTCCGCGGATTTCCTGCATTCAGCGGCTTTGGTCTCGTCCTTATAGGACTTGGCCGGTGGTTTGTTCTTTGTTACACTTTTTGCGCCAATGAATGGTATAAACGCGAAAAGGAGACTTATAAGCAATATCTTCTTCATATTTATGTTCACGGTTATTTTTTCTTGTTTGTTTTTTTAGTCTTGATGACTTTATCTTTTTCGGCGGAAGAATTTTTATATTTCAGGGAAGCCTTTGCTATTGTTTTTGCGTCATCCGCCTGATATGCTCTTCCGAGTTCCAGTTTTGCGTCGGCGCATTTTTTCAGGGCTTCTGCGAGTTCCGTTTTACCTGTTTTTTCCGCTTCGCTTGCTTGTTCGCTCAAATCATCGGCATATAATTTTTCTCTTTCAGCCAATGCGTTATTGTATTCGACCTTGGCTTCCGCGGTGCTTGTTTTGTCGCTGTTTTTTGATGCTTCTGCCATTTTGATTTTTGCGTTGGCCATTTTTCTCATGACATCGGCCATGGCTTTGTCGCCTTTTTCTTCCATCTCATCGGCTTTGGCCAGTGCTTCGCCCTGCACAGCTTTTTCTCTTTCGAAAATCGCCTGTTTGTAATCAAGGTATCCGGCGCTTTTGATATTGCTGTCATTGTTTATGTAACCCTGTGCTATTTTCAGCTTTGCCGCGGCGCATTTCCGCAAAGCCGCCGCCAATTCCACCTTGCCCGAATCGGAGGCTTTGTCTGCCTGTTTTGTCAGATCGTCGGCATATATTTTCTCTCTTTCGCCCAAAGCCTTACTGTAATTAAGATTGGCGGTATCAAGGGCCCTTTTGTCCCCGGTTTTCAGGGCTTTGCCTACATTCAGTCTTGCGAGGGCCATTTTTCGAAGGACTTCAGCCATCGGCTTATTGCCTTTGTCTTCCGCCTGTTTTGCCTGATACATCAATTGGCCATGGGTAGCTTCTTCTATTTCAACGAGCGCCTGTTTTAATTCAGTATTGCCTGTGTCTATGAGATTTTTATCTCCGATTTCATAACCTTTTGCCATCTTGAGTTTTGCGTCGGCACATTTTTTATAGACCATTGCCAATGTGGGATCTTTGCTTTTTTCAGCGGAAGCCTGCTGGGACAGGTAGCTTTTTGCTGAGTTCCTGGCGGCAGTGGCCTGGGCTGGATTTTTATAGGATTGAGTACTTTTTTTCTGTTGGCTGAGAAAGCCTCCCGCGCTGAGGAGTGACGCAAGAGCGAAAATAAGACATGCAAAAGTTAACTTTTTCATTTTTTCATCTCCCAAAAAAAAGGCGGTATGGAAACCGCCTCTTTAATTTAATATCTATCAAAGCCGCGGTTATTTGGCCGGCTTGCTTGTTTTGCCTTCAGTCTTAGAGCAAGAAGATTTTTTGTCTTTCTTGTCGCATCCTGTAAGTGACTTTAATTCGCCGGATGCCGCGCTGTATTCTTTGTTTGCCTCTCCGAGAAGCTTGCTGTCTCCGTTGGCATAAGCTGAAGCTATTTTAGCTTTAGCCGCCGCGCATTTTTTATAGGCGGCCGCCAGAGCGGCATTGCCTTTAGTTTCGGCGTCTTTTGCCTTAGCTTCATAATCGGCGGCATATTTTTTATATTCTGTTGCCTTGGTTTCATTCTTGCATGATGATTTTTCCTTTGCCTTGTCTCCGCCGGCATAAACTCCTGCTATGAGACTGAGGGCCGCGAGTAAAACGATAAGTTTTTTCATTCTTAGTTCTCCTGTTTTGTTTATATTTACATATACTATATTATACTCTTTAATTGAGGCAGAAGCAAATTTAAAAGCTTCATAAAATCTGTGAAACGCGGTTTTAAAAATCAAAAGCCGGTTTATATTCATAAAAAGTCAATAACATGGAGATTATGATAGACATGTCGAAACTTATGCTTGGAATACCCAAAGGCAGCCTCGAACAGACAACCATAGAGATGTTCAGCAAGGCCGGATATAAAATTCAGAGCGGTTCACGTTCCTATTTTCCGTCGATAGATGATCCCGATATAGAGTGCATGCTCATAAGGGCCCAGGAAATGGCGAGGTACGTCGAGCTTGGTGTACTTGATTGCGGCCTTACCGGGCATGACTGGATAATCGAAACAGGTTCAAGCGTCACGGAAATTGCCGAACTTGTTTACGGCAAGGTTGGCAGAAAGCCCCTTCGCTGGGTGCTGGCTGTACCTGAAAATTCAGATATAAAAACTCCGAAAGATCTTAAAGGCAAAAGAATTTCCACAGAAGCCGTCGGCATGACAAAGCGTTATCTTGAAAAACACGGGGTAACGGCTGATGTCGAGTTCAGCTGGGGGGCCACGGAAGTGAAGCCTCCGAAACTTGCGGATGCCATTGTTGAAATTACGGAAACCGGCTCATCGCTTCGCGCAAACAATCTCAAGATAATTGACACTCTCTGTGAAAGCACTACCCGTTTCATCGCGAACAACGAAATAATGAAAAACGACGCTTTCAAAAAAGCTAAAATAGAAAAATTGGCACTGCTCCTGAAAGCCGCTCTTGCCGCGGAAAGCAAAGTAGGTTTGATGCTGAATGTGAAAAAAGACGATCTTGCAAACATTATAGGTAAACTTCCTGCTTTGGAAAGACCGACGATATCTCCGCTGGCGGAAGACGGCTGGTGCGCCCTCAACACTATAGTGGATGAACACACAGTCCGTGATTTAATCCCCGACCTGATAGCCGCCGGCGCCCACGGCATAGTTGAGTACCCCCTCAACAAAATAGTTTACTGATTTAAAAGAATATGAGTTTTCTGCGGTAAAGAGGCCGGAGTCCCGTTATTGCTTCGTTTTGCAACCGGAAAGTATTCCCTTTTCAGAAACTTATAATTTTCAGACTACAGTAAAGCCGTTTTCAGATACGATACCTGGCAACGAATACTTTCTCCATATTTCAGATGGATGATTCGTGATAGGAATTCAACTGTATAAAAAGATTCATCGGCGGCTATGAAAAAATACACAGCTTCGAAAATTTTATCTGAAGAGTGAATTAAAAGCTTTTCAAAAGGGATCGTTTTTCCGACTGTTATGCAGAGTGGATCGCCATCGTATTTCCCTTTGACATCATCTTTACTGCATATAGGCAATGTATACGTCTTAGTGCCGGTGAAAATATTGTTTTTTGAAAGGTTTTCCAGTTTTATAACGCCTGTGCCGGATTGAAAACTAAACTGAGTGATACTCATTAATGGAGATTTCCCGGCAAGGTAACCTCCAAAGCGTGGAATATTTCTGATGCGAAATCCTAATTTCATATCAGCTTTTTGGGGATGATTATTGCGGAATTCGTATTCGACAATGTATTCAGTTCCTTTATTGTCGAGCTGTGACTTCTTGGATATTTCCAATCCGCTGAGGGGCAGTGGTTCCGGATTTGCGCCATCTTGGTCGGGTACTTTGGATTTGAATGTAACCGAAGGATTGTTCTTGTCAATGGAGATGGAATCCAGCTTGAACTCAATGGCCGGTGTGTTTTCATATAACATTAATTCTCCAAGGGAGCCATATTCTTTTGAGTAAAGGATATCGTGTTTACAGTTGGCGGGTCGCCAGCTGACAAGATTGGCATCAGCATCCAAAATCACTTTAGTATTACTTTGGACCAGCTTTAGGAGCGGAGTTTTTCCGAAAGTGGACAACTGAGTCCAGGCAATCCGGGCATTCCCTTCTGACATTACAGGAAAAACGGAAAGAGCGTCCTGTTTTTTCTTTATTGAGGCGAGTTTCTCATGTATGGATTCAAGCGGGATTAAAACGCTTTGCGCCGTATGTGCTGTTCGGGTGCTGAGTATCTTTATCACTTTTACTCCATCAGGCGGAACTTCAAGAAGCAGACCGGTACGGAGAATTTCCGCGGGGATGTCTTTATGTTTTCTTAAAGTGAAAAAAGAAGATGTTTCAATATCTGTTACCTGATATGTCAGTGAAGGAATTTCGGGAATTTTCACTGTAACAAACACCGGGGATTTTTTGTTGTAATTGAATAATGTCAGCAGCCAATCTTTTTCTTTACGGTGTGTCAGTATGCGTAGATTACTATAAAGGTCCGGATAACTGAGTTCAATCTTTTTCCCGTCGTCGTCGATAATTTTAGTGGAAACATTTTCTATATTCCAGTTAAAATTGTCAGCGGGACAGCATCCGGCGGAATAAAAATCTTCAGCTTGAGATATTATGTCAAAGCTTCTACAGATTTCCTGTAAGTAAAGACCGTCAAAACAGTCATTTGGCCAGAAAGCGATTCCTTTTGCTCCCAATGCGGCTGACGCTACAATATTCTGTTTTATGAGAAGGGGAGTATAGTTTTCGCAATATCGCCTTTCATATTCGTTAGGATCAAGCATGGGGATGAATGGCTTTTTGAGTTTCTTCATATTCAATTCCAGGGTATCGAAGAATTTCGTTCCCGAACAATAGATCATGTGCGTGTTCAGATCGACAACGTTTTCTCCGTCTTCCGCATCTATGAGACACCAGTCCGCAAGTTTGTTTCCGTGCAGTCTGACAGGTGTTGTGCAGAGCGAATACTTTATTTCCGGCATGCAGCGTTTAAGCGAGCCTGCAATTTTTTCGTTGATTTCGCGACTCTGTTTCCGACGAAATTTTCTCCATTCTATTCTATATTTTTCCTTTATCTCCGAAATTTCAGGTACTGCTGCCAGTTTTGTGAATTCACGAAATTTCTCACGGTTTTCCGTGCTATAGCATTCATCTTTTATACCTGGTTCGTAGTCGATAAGCAAAGCCGTCATTGTGGGGAACATTTTCCTGATTTCCTTCATGTATTCCGGAAAGGTCTTATCCCATAATATGCCTTTCGGATCATCTATCAGATACCATGGACTGATCTGCAAAAGGCTTCCAGAAATTTTTTTCCCGTCAGGGCTTATTGCTTCAGGTATATCTTTGAGTTTCCAGAAACAACTCAATGTATTACCGTTCATTGATGGTATTGCCATGATTTCAAAGTCTTTTCTTTTGCAAAATTCCAGCGTTTCTTTATTCCAGCGCAAAGTGTCCGGCCCCATGAAAATGCCGAGATATAACTTTTTCTGCAAGGCAAGCCAGTAATCAATATAAGCGTCTCTCACATGAGGGAGTGGAGATGTCAGGCTGGCAGGTTTCATGATTGCGGCGTTGAACGTGGAGCATTTTTTTGCGGGCATGTTCAATGGAGGTAGAATTTCTATCTGTACCGTGTTTTCTCTGATTTTCTCTCCCGCATAATTGACTGACCAGTATGCGGTGAGTCTTTTTCCTGACATGCCGGCGGCAGCTTCCAGATATATCCTGTCTATGCGCGGTTCTCTTCTCCATAATTTCAGTATGATGGGATTGACGCTTATGACATATCTGGAATATTTCATTTTATTGCGCGTAAAATTTTCGGATTTTATTTTGTCAAGATAATTCTGATATATTACGTCTTTGTTGAAGTAATCAGGCGAAAACATCGTACTTGACCCGAGGCATTTGAGTCCTTCCGGCAGCTCAAGTATTATCTCAATATCTCCGGCGTTTTCCTGATATGGAAACCTCAACATAAAAAGCCATGTGGCCGGGAAATTTTCACATATGTTATATTTTCCATCCTGAAAATCAACGGGGAGAAGCATTGCCTGTTCTTCTCCATCGTCTCCTGTTTTGCAGATGGCTATTGCCGGTAAAAATAAAACGAGGACCGAGAACAATAGATATTTACGCATTTCTTCTCCTGTTTATTAGTGGGATTCCTAGTTGCATATTTTTAACGCAATTCAAAACCTGTTTTGATTTCTTCAATATCTTTTTCAACGCTTGTGCCGCCAACGCGTTTCCATCCGTTGCGTTCATGGATGTCGGCGCTGTCTGTTGTCTGGAATGTTATTTTCACTCTTGCCGGCATCTTTATGGTATAAGAAGAGAAACTTTTTATTTTTCCCAATGCCCTTTTTACTCCTTCGCTTATCATTTCTCTGGCTTTTAATGGCGGAATGATTTGGCCGCATATTCTTGACAGGGCCTTTTTCACAGTTACAGTTTCAACTCCCGGAAGCAGGGATGACGCTTCTTCGCAAGTTTTCTGATCGCCGGTAACAAGGATTACAGGAACATTAAAAAGCCCGGCATAAACGGCTGCCTGTCCTATTTCACCCATTTTAATTCCATTAATCTGGTAGTCGTACCAACTGGTTGATGACTGGGTATGATCGAGCAATGCGTTTTCCGTTCCCGCCATCGCGTGATACCCTAGCAGAATAAGTCCGTCGAACTTGGTTTTGGAAAGGCCGGGAAAAACTTCTTTTCTGTTAGTTCCGACAATATATTCCCCGCCGGGATGAAGTTTTTCCACTATAAAATTATATCCGGAAGAGTGTCCATCCATTACAATGATTTTTTCTGCTCCGGCTTCCGTACATGCAGAGACTACGGTATTCACTTCTTCGGTAAGTAAATGCCTGGCCCTTTCATATTCCGCTCCCTTGCCATCTCTTCCCGTCTGGTCGAAATTCACTATTCCTGAAATTCCCTCAAGATCTGCTACAACATAAATATTCATAATGTCTCCCGTATTTTAATCTTAAATCTTTGTAAAAATTTTATTCCAGCCATATGAGTTCCGGATAATTTTTCCATAAACCGTAGGATAAGCGTAGTTCCAATGCCGTAAGATATGGAATTCTGGAGCTTTTGACGTGTCCGTCGGCAAAAAGAGTATTGTCATTTTGCGACGGATGCCGCATGGCGGAGTAGTCAAGGGCATCGCTTTGAGTGGAAAAACCGAAGCAAAGCGTATTTTTTGTTTTGGCTTTACCGTCAATTGCTATAGCGGCCTCGGAAGGTTGCAGGCATCTGCTGAGTTTTTTAGGACGGTAGCCAACCTGAGTCTCATAATCGACATGCCCCAGATGGGAGTTATATAAATAATTGGAAGTCTTTTCCCCAATAGTGCTGAAGGTATAACATTCATTGCTGTCAGCCGGACAAACCAGAGTTCTTGGCGTTCCTTTTGTAGTTCCGTCCCATACATTCTTACCTAGGTAGGAAATAATATCATCGACCCAACTCCCCATTGTTTTTGTCAGTTGGTTGTAATTACCTGAGCGATAAGACATGGGAACCCAATCCTGATTGTCTGACGCATAGGAAAAAACCGCAAGTCCGATCTGCTTCATATTGTTGGCGCACGTGATTCTTCTTCCGGCGTCCCTTGCCCGCCCCAGAGCAGGCAATAGAAGGCCGGCGAGAATTACTATTATCGATATTACTATGAGGAGCTCGACAAGGGTGAAATTCTTTTTCATGCTACTTATTCCTTATCTTCTTGCAGACGGAACTTCTGAGAATCATTTTCATGTCAAGTTTTTTATGGACGACCGGCAGAGTTTCGTTGTTTATTCTGGACAATAAAGTGTTTACCAGAAGTTTTGCCTGTTCGTCGAACGGCTGGGACATTGTCGTTAACGGGATAGTGCCATAATTTGAAAATTCAATGTTGTCAAAAGATATGATTGAAATGTCTTCGGGAACTCTGAGTTTCAATTCCCCGATGGCGCGCAGAACGCCGAATGCAAGATAGTCCGACTGGATAAGTAGCGCATCCGGTTTTGTTTGCGAGAGAAATTTCAGGGCCGTCCTGTAAGCACTTTCAATATTGAACCCTGTATCTATAATGTTTTTATAAGGGCTCTTCATTCCATTGCCGCTCATGGCTTTGATAAAACCGGAAGGTCTTTCGTCTCCGCATGAGACAGCCCCGGCAAAGCCCATATACCTGATGTTTTTTTGTCCCTGTTTTATAAGGTATTCTGTCGCCTCATAAGCGCCTTTATGGAAATCAATCCACACTGCATTAAAAGGGCATTTTCCACTGACTGAACCTCTTATGACTACCGGTCTATTCAGTTTTTTGAGGCATTTCTCGTGCCTGTCGGAAAACGAGGGAAATATTATGAATCCGTCTGCCTGTATATTGCTGAATGAGTTGAGAATCTTTTTTTCGCGTTCCATGCTGTCTTCGGAATAGTTCAGAAAAACAGAATAATTTCTTTCCTGCGCGCGTTCCAGTATTTTTGCCGCTAGATATGTGTAAATGGGATTATTTATCGAAGGTAAAAGCGCGGCTATGACTCCTGTTCTGCCCAGCGAAAGGTTGCGGGCCAGGGGGGATTTCTTATAACCCTCTTTCTCTGCCATCTTTTGGATTTGCCTGCGGGTCTTTATATTTATAAGCTTATCATTGTTCAACGCCCTTGAGACTGTGGCGGCAGAGACTCCGGCTTTTTCCGCCAGAGTGTAAATTGTAGGGTTTGTCTGTGTTTTCATCTTTATTTCATTGCCCTCTTGACTTGTTTCTGCAATCGGTTTAAAATAGATTGTAACCGGTTTAAATGAAAAAGGCAAGTGTTTTGCATAAAAAATCATGAAAAATCTGCCAAACGGCGGAAAAGGAGAAAATCAGAAATGAAGTTTGAAATCACAAAGCCTGAAAATGTCAGAGAGAAAATACTTCCCGTCAGAAAACTGTCGATGAGCGAAGGAAATCACTTTTTCGGATACTTCGACAAATATCAGGAAGATGTTTCGGGGCGTTACGCGCTTGCGCATGAAACGGATTTTGTGGGGCGGCAGCCGACTGCGAAGGACAAAGCCGTTATAGGCATGATTGATATGAAGGACGGAAACAAGTTTATAAAACTGGCGGAAACAAAGGCCTTCTGCTGGCAGCAGGGCTCCATGCTTCAGTGGCTGCCGGGAGAGAAGGCAAAAATAATTTTCAACGACCGGAAAGACGGTAAATATATCAGCCGCATATATGACGTTGTTACGGGAAAAGAACGCGAACTGTGCATGCCCGTTTATTGTTTAAGCGCGGACGGCAGTTTTGCCATGGGCCTGAATTTTTCGCGTCTGGATAAAGAACGTCCCGGATACGGTTATGCCGGGATACCAGACCCTTTTGAGAACAACGATCATCCTGATAATGACGGCATCTATTTTGTAGATATCAGGAATAACACCTCAAAGCTTGTAATCAGTCTTGATGAAATAGTTAAAATTCAACATCTTCCTTCGATGGAGAATTACAAGAGCTGGTTCAATCACATGCTCATATCACCGGACAATAAACGTTTTGCTTTCTTTCACAGATGGAGACAGCCGAATGGATGGCATCTGACGAGAATGTTCACGGCCAACGTTGACGGATCGGAAATTTATCCTCTTAATCTTGATGATATGAGTTCTCATTATACCTGGTGCGGCGATGATAAAATAATATGTTTTGCCAACAGGCGCGCCACTGGCTGGGGCAATTATCTTTTTACTGACAAAACACAGAAGACTGAAATCATAGGGGAGGGGCTTTTCAACGGCGACGGACATTGCAGTTATTCTAAGGATGGGAAATGGATGCTGACGGATACTTACCCGGATACTGAGAAAATACGTACGCTTATTCTGTTGGATATAGAAAATGGAATAAGATATAACATAGGCAGGTTTTATTCCGTCGAATGGTTTGCGCCCTGCCGTTGCGACCTGCATCCGAGATGGTCACGGGACAATAAAACAGTTTTCATCGATTCGTCGCATGAAGGTGAGCGGCAGATATACGCCGTTGACGTAAGCAGTTTAGTCTGGCGTAATGGAAAATGAAAAAGTATCCCGCAGTCTTTTTTTAATGAGTAACTGCGCAAATTTTTCACACCTAACATTATTCAATTGAGCGTGTTAGGATAAAATTTCCGTAAAATTATATTCTAAAGTCTTGTAATTCTAAAAAATGGAATTTAGTGTAGAGTCCATTTGTCTTAAAACGTTTTTTTGTAATGGGAAAGGATTTGAGGGTGGCAACTCATATTCAGGGCGGGATTTTCATATTAGGCGCAATGGCCCTATGTTGCGCTGTATCGATGTTTTCTGCGGAAAGCAAAAAAGTTTCTATAGCACCCGTCCAGCCTAAAACTTCTGTAAATTCCCCCAAAGAACAAAGTGAGACTGAAACTGTATTTGACTGTAAAGTTATTTTATTAAATATATATTTTAGACTTAGTTATGATAGTATTAAAACAAAAGAATTTTTAACGCAAGTATATAACAATAAAAATACGGATAAACGTCTCCACCAACCAATAAAAATTTATATTGATTCTTTGTAAAATTAGCACTATCATCCCACTGGAATGATAAAATTTGAAAGGTGAAGGATTCGGATTACTCTAAATTTTTAATCAGAAAAGAAAGGGTAATCAAATGAATCCGTCGAAGCATAAAATGACAGTGTTGGCGCAGATTTGCAAACTTATACGATAGTGGCCTATATATATCATGGAGGAACTACTGCTTATCCTTAATAATTGTCTTTTTTAATTTACAAAGTTATCAACCATTTTTTATAAGGAAATAACAACATGAAAACATATTTGATGTATTTTTTATGTAGCGTATGCTTAATGAGTTTTGTCTTGGGTAATAATGAAAGTGATGAAAATAATGTTTCAGAAATGATAAAGTTGCTTACTTCTAATGAAGAAAAGCGTATCGCAGATTTGCAAATTTATTTAGACAAGGAATGGCAAAAAAATAAACTCAAGGGAATTGAAAATTTAGATACTTTGCTTTTATATTGTTGTAAACAGGCTGAAAGTTTTGACTGGCACAAATATTTAAAATTAGGTCAAAAGCAATTTAATGAATTATCACAAAAAGATAAATATAACGCGAATAAAAATTTATTTTTTATGGAGTTACTGGCTAAAGGCTACATATTGAATAATAAAATTTCTATTGAGTATTCAAAGAAGATAGAATCTGACAAAGGGTTACAAATTGCGTGGTCCAATTTGTTACAAAAAGCACATAATGATTACGAACATAATCAGGCGAAAATGCTTTTGTCATCCGGGTATGATATTAAGCTGAAATACTTGCTGGCAATATTAAAAGACAAAATTAATCTCAATGATAAAAAATCAATTTATTTTTTATCAGGCATTTCAGGAGACAAAGCTTTTATTTCCCAAATAGGCAAGGAAGAAAAGACTAAAAAAGAAATTCTTATGTTAATTCAAGATAAACTACCTTTAATACAAGGTACATCAGAAGATGCCAGAAACTTAAGGAGTACCTATATAAGGTTTTTTGTTAATATGGCAGATCCTGTTGATGCTTTAAAATGGATTAAGCAAGTTGTACAATTGCCAAATCTTTCAGAATATGAGAAAAATATAATTAAGAGAAACACTATTCCCATTTTAGAAAATCAATCGGAATAGTTGCCGGCAGTTAATCAATGATTGTGAGTCTTTACACCTATCTTTTAACAAGAACTCTAAAGGGGGGGAAGCTCAGTCCAGTCTTTCATTTCGCATTCTGCCTAAGCGCGGGTAGGGCGGCGGAGAATGCGGGTTGACGCCTGGTCATCTTCTGTTTTCTCAGATGGAGTTTCAGTCTCTGTTTTCTCATCGAAGCGTGGAGGTATTTCCGTTGGTACGGCAGGTTCCTGTTCGGCCGTTTTCTCTTCCGCTTCCTGACCTGGACGCCTGAAAATCCTTGTGGAAACGTCGGCATCTTTCTTTTCTTCGATGTTTGATTGTTTTACTTCGTCAGTTGCTGTTTGCATAACAGGGCGCTTCAATGTTCTTGTTGAAAGGTCCAGTTCTATGGGTTTTGCGGATTTTTCCTTGTCGATTTCCAGAATATCATCTAAAGGGAATATGGTAACAGGGGCGGCGGCGGGCCTTGAAAATTTTCTGGTTTCGTCTTCATTTTTAGTGTCCGTTTCGGCGGCAGGCGGGAGGTGAGGAGTTTCACTTTCCTGGCGCGCGAGTTTTTTTGTATCTGTCATGGGATTGTCCGAATAAAGGCGGCCTTCAATGGCTTCAATAATTTCAATCTGACAGCCTGTCCAGTAATTTTTGTCTATTTCCTCAAAGCCGGCAGCCTGCATGAGCTTGGGGCTGGGTTCCGCGCAGGGGATTTTCCGAGCTGAACAATCGACCCAGTTGACAAACTGGGTGAGCGCTGTTTCTATAACGCAGTGTTCGGGAACTTCCGGAAGGTGGTGAGACAAGACCGGTATGGTGATATCATCAGTCATATTCCATCTTTTCATAAGCATTCCGCCGACCTCGGCATGGTCTATGTGAATAATAGCGTCTTCTGCCTGATAAAGGGGAATGCCTTTCTCCTGAGCTTTGATAAGTGCCATCTTGTATTTTTTAGGACTGAATCGGCGGAGAATGACTTTGCCGATGTCATGCATGAGCATTGTAAGGGGGAGATTGCTGGCGGCGGGGATGTCATTTTCCTTCATTATATGGGTCATGAGGACGGATGAGGAATATGAATGGTCCCACTCTTT
>Ga0154588_1165_pt1 | contig 29270 bp, 22 predicted proteins | sample RifGroF2_FD_116017 | JGI IMG/M metagenome (GOLD analysis project Ga0154588, IMG submission 116017) | Lentisphaerae bacterium GWF2_44_16
TGAAATCATCAAGTCCTGCCTGAACAATACAGACGCCGCCGCCAAGATGCTCCTTATCGAAAAACTCGAAGCCATTGTCAGTATGCAGACCGAAGCCATCAAAAATATCAAAATCGACAAAGTTACCGTATGGGAAGGCGGACACAACGCCGATGGCAAAACTTCCACGGCAAATTTTCTCAGCGGCATGATGCAATCGCTGCCGCCTCTTCATGACGTAGCTAATATGGCCGGAATTGAACTCCCGGGATATCTCGGAAAAGTCAAAAACGAGGAAACAAAAAACGCTTCTGTTTCTCCTGACAAGGGTACTGTTCCGCCATCTCCTAAAAAATAAATCAGTGCAGCAGCATTAAAAAACCCCCGCAACTTGCAAGGTTGACGGGGGTATAAAATTTCATTCATCACTCTTAAACAGGGGCCATCTTTCTGCACTGTTCAAGCACTCTCATCTGACGGAGAACGCTTTCCGGAGTTATATGGAGAGCTTTCTTTTCTTTCAGTGTTTTATAGAGGTCCAGATAAAAACCCACTTCGCCGGGATTCTTATCGTCTTCGGCTTTCCAGCTTCCTTCGATAAATTTAATCTCTTCTCTATTATAACTTCTGTCGGGAGTGGGTTCTTCCTCCACTTTGCGCTTGAGAAGTTTTTTAGGATCGAAATATTTCCACTTGAGTTCGACGGCCGAACCGCTCAGTCCGCCCTGTGTGCCCATCACAATCCATTTACTCTGGGGATAAGGACAGGCGGCGGTAATTTCGACTTCCACAGTGGGGGATTTTTTCCCGTGCAGGATGACTTTTACATGATCATCAGCGTCACCCAGGGTCAGGGCTTTATCTCTGAGACAAAATACCTTCGGCTCCTCCTTGCCGAAGAGCACGAGTGACTGGTCGATGGGATGCGGCCCGGTATTGTTCATGGAACCGCCGCCGAATTTCTTCAATGTCTGCCAGTCCCAACGCCTCGAAAAACCGTGATACGCTATGCGGATATGGACTATTCTGCCGAGAAGACCGGATTTGATGACATCCTGTACTTTCAGAAAATCAATCGCGTATCTCGCGTTCTGGAAGATGGAAAGCAATTTTTTCTTTTTCTTCGCAATCGCTATCATTTTCTGAGCGTCTTTGAGCGAGGTGGCCATTGGCTTTTCGCAGACCACATTTTTCCCGGCGTTAAGGGCTTCCATGCTGCATTTGGCATGGAGCTTATTTGGCATTGCCACGATGACGAGTTCGACTTCCTTATCTTTCAGCAATGCCCCGTATGTTTTGTAAGTCCTGCAGCCAAATCTTTCGTTGGCTTCTTTGAGGCGGGCGGGATTTTTGTCGAAAACCGCCACAATCTGATATTTGTCTTTCAAGGGATCAAGCAGCCTTCCATGTATTCCCCAACCGCTTCTTCCGAGCCCCGCGATACCTACTTTTACTTTTTCCTTAGCCATAAGTTTTATCTACTCCCCTTTTTTTGGTTATTTTTCAACTTCTTCAATATTACCTGACTTAATTGATTTTTCCAGAGCTTCCAAAACCTGTACCGGTTTCAGAATATGTTCATAAGTTTCAGGTTCTTTGCCTGTTCTGAACATCGTTGTAAAAGTTTTAATTCCGTTGAGATATATTTCTTTATCAAAAACCAAGGCCTGACTTACAGGGCCTTTTTCTCCTATGGCGCTTATATGAAAGCCCGGACAGGCTTCCTTAATGAAATTCATAGTTACGATAAGGCCGTTTGAATAAAAAAGCTGTCCGGCGGCGTTCTGTCCGTTTTTGCTTAACAGAACAGATTTCACTTCATAACCGAAAGCCTTCAATACAGCTTCAACCTGATGAATCCCGTAGAAAAATATCCCTCCGTAAGGGCTGTGCATGTCGCAGGGACCATAAGACGCGGCGGAAAGTATTTTGCCCGCTTTGGAGATTTTGCCCATAAAAGCCCTGAAACTTTTCTGATGTGGTATCACGCTGAAAGAAGTAATAGGCGTTTTATTTTCTTTTGCGATCTCAAGGGCTTTTTTGCCTTCGGAAGCCCTGTAACAGAATGGCTTGTCAACGAATACCGGAATGCCTTTTTTCAGGAATGGCAGTATAGCGGGAAGGTGATATTTAGGATGCCTGTGGTCAACAAGAACGGCATCTATTTTCCCGAGCATTTCCCTGGGGTTTTTGACGATATTGGGTATCTGTCCGGCTTTGGCGGCATTTTTGGCGAATTCATCTGTTTCGCCCCATACATATTCAACAGTAAAACCTTTGATTTTCTTATCCACATTCAAGGTTTTGGCTATTGCGGCGGTGTGGCTGTTTTCAGCTCCTATTATTCCGAGTTTCATGGCAGTTCCTTTTTTAACTGGTTTAATATAAGTAAAGCCCTGGGGCATTTCAATATAAAGGGGAATTTAAATACATTTTAAAGTTGCCTATTTGCCCGAAGTCAGCGGGTTTGCGGAATGAAGATAATACTGCAAAGATTATGATTTCATAACGGAGTGATTGACTTGAGCGTTCATGCATATAAAGTATTGCTAAAGTCAATTAAGGAGGGATGAAATGGCCACTGTAACTCTTAAAAACAATCCTGTTGAAATTATCGGAAATCTCCCGGCAGTCGGAACGAAAGCCCCTGATTTTGTTCTCACAAAAACAGACCTTTCGGATCTAACGCTCAAGGATTTTGCCGGTTTGACGCTGATATTGAATATATTTCCAAGTATAGATACTTCAGTCTGCGCGGCCTCGGTTCGCAGATTCAATCTTGAGGCATCAAAGCTTGAGAATTGCAGAATATTGGGAATTTCTCTTGATCTGCCATTCGCTCATAAAAGATTCTGCGAGGCCGAAGGAATAAAAAATGTGATAACTGTTTCAGAACTGCGCGACAGTTATTTCGGAGATAAATACGGCATCAGGATGACAAGCGGCCCGCTCTCCGGGCTTCTGGCAAGATCTGTTGTCATCATTGACTCTAAAGGCAATATCGCCTATACTCAGCTTGTTCCTGAAATAACTCAGGAACCCGATTACGACAAGGCGCTTGCCTTCCTGAAGACTATCGCATGAGAGAACTTTTCAACGAATTGAAACCGCTTTTTTTTGACAGGATAAAGTTTCCATCTTCTCTGAAACTTCTTGTCCTTGCGCCGCACCCGGATGATTTTGACGCCATAGGCGTAACGATGAAATATTTCAGGGACAACGGAAATCAGATTTTTCTGGCCGTCATAAGCGGCGCGGCTTCAGGAGTCGAAGACAGTTTCATGGCGACACATCCCGGAAAAAGCAAAGCGGAAATAAGGGAAGAGGAACAGAAAAGCAGCAGCCTTTTTTTCGGGCTTCCTGAAAAAAATATAAGTTTCCTCCGTCTTTCGGAAGATGCCGAAGGCCATCCCGAAGAAAGTCCCGCCAACATGGAAAAACTGAAAACTCATCTCATGGAAATATCTCCCGATATGGTTTTCATGCCGCACGGCAACGATACAAATCCAGGGCATAACAGAACATACAGTATGTTCAAGAAAATCGCCCCATCGCTGAACAAACCAATTACAGTTTTCCTGAACAGGGACCCTAAAACCATTGAAATGCGGAATGATGTTTTCACTGTTTTCGGCAAAGAGGAAGCCGAATGGAAAGCGGAACTTCTTAGGCTCCACATATCCCAGCACCAGAGAAACCTGAACACCAGAAATCACGGTTTCGACGAGCGTGTCCTGAAAGTCAACAGTGAAATAGCCTTAAAATACCTCAAGCTCCAGAATGCCTACGCCGAAGTTTTTGAGATAGAGCATTTCAATTGAAGCTTATCGATAGTTTCCGTATTTTTTCACCAATGAGATATAATAGTCATAGGCTTCCGGTTCGACGTCATCTCCAATTGATGCCTGGCCTATCACAAGTCCGCCTTCGCGTCCCAGTTCAATCAGCGGCATTACATGGGCTTCAATCTCTTTCTTGTTTCCACGCGGCAAAATATATTTATTGCATACGCCGCCGCAAAAAACTATTTTTCTGCCATATTTTTCTCTCAGTTTGATAAGGTCAAGACCGCAACTTGGCTCAAGGGGGTTAAAGCCTTCAAATCCGGCGTCAATCAATAAGTCCAGCAGAGGGCCGATATTTCCATCGCTGTGGAAAAAGACATGGGCACATCCGGCTTTTCGTAGTGTCGCCAGCATTTTTTTGTAGCGCGGCAGCAGAAATTCCTCAAATATATCAGGACTGAAATTAGGCATTTTGCTGCCCGCCATGTCGTCGCAAACCAGAAGCCCGGTGTCCCATAGATTTCCGCGTTTCAGAGTCTGCAATGCCATCTGTGTCAGATGTTCAGCCATCAGATCGAAGAATTCATTGCAGAAGCTTTTTTCCAGCATCATGTCCATCAACAAATCTTCTTCGCCTCTCACAAATTGTCCGCGGCAATATAATCCTCCGATTTTAGCGAAAACATAAACACCGCGTTTTTTTTCATCTTGGACACCCTCTGGAAAACCTGTATAACGGCTCTCAAGATCGGCTGGTTCCGGGATGATTTTTGTTATATCACTGTGCTCTTTCAAAACACGATCGACCGTTTCAGAGAAATATCCATTTTTGCTGCGTTTGACAATCCGTCCCCATCCGTCATTGACAATATCATACTCGCCCTCGGTTCTTATAATTTTGCCGGACAAGGATGGAAATAATGATTCATTTCCAAGGTGTTCATGGACACAGCGCCCATAATAATCATCGGGATTTGCAGTTGCAGGCAATCCCATATACCGACTCCATTTTGCCGGAAAGTCTCCCCAGAAATTATCCCAGAACGGCAAATAATCCGGACGCTCAAACCGGATCGCTTTCATCACTTGTATTGCCGGAGCATCAGTTATGATAGGTAACTTCTCGATCATATTTTGAAATCCTTTCCCCTTGAAAAACAGATTACAATTCAATCTTTTTATTCGATGAAAAGCATTGAGAACCCAAAAATATGTTTTTCTCCCGGTTTTAATGTCACTCGTTTAAAGAGGGGCTCAAAAGTTGATGCTTTCTGTGTACCTGAATCCCAGAAGATGAGTCCGTAGAGATCTTCTTTTTTCAGAACGTCAAAATCCAATTTTGTCTTAGTCCATGGAGCACAGAATTCAATTTTGCAACTGTCTATAAATCCCATATTGTCAGGAGGAAAAACTTTTTCCAATTCATTATCCTTATCCTTGGAAAAGCGGAAGAGCTTGAAAGAAAAAATTCTTTCGAATTTCTGCTTCATCCCATTCTGAATAACATTCGCAAATCCTGATTTCCCGTTCCTATCTCCCATATAGCTCAGCATATTATGATATCTGAAGGAGAAGGATTTCTCCTTGTCTGAAGAATTCAGTATTTCAGTAGAAACGCTTATTTCATTTCCAGAGGACGGAATCCTGTAAGTTTTTATCATTTTAAGACCAGACAATTCTGTTGACTCGTCGGCAGTTATTTTTTTCCGGACTGTTACAGTCAGCAAATCAGGTTTCAAATCCTGTTTTTCAATGGTATAAGGCGTTGTTATCATATTCGCCGCTTTTTCCGGCCACCAGAACGCGTCTACAGCCATACCCAACTTGTCGTTGGCAGAAACTATTTCGTTTCCGTCAGCATTCCATGAACTTATTCTTCCACCGTGAACAAGGTCGATAAGTATTTTTGAAATTCCCGCCTTTACCGCCATTACGGTATTTCCGTTTCCATCCTTATCAGCATTAAGTGAAATCATATCGGATTTCAAGTTTTTAATAAGCGAAGCATAGTCCTGCTTTTCTGCCGCTTCCTTCTGTTTTGCGTCGGCGAGATATTTATTTTCAAAATCCATTGCCTTTTTTATTTCAGAAATTCTGGAATCCATGAATTTTTTCATATCGTCCGCTTTGATCACAGTTCCGTAACCAACACTTGACGAATATTCTTCCACAATGAAAAATGCAAAACGCAAAGCTCCTATATGCACAATGATACCGTCTTGTAATTCCTTTGCTGACAATTCAACTTTTCCGTTGTCAGAAGCAAATGCGATTTTCAGATCCGGTTGGAGGATGACATATTTTTTATCTCCGTTCAAACCATTGATTGAAAGCTTTACAAATGCCTCGCCTTTCTGCCAGAAATTTCCAAGCGCTATCATCCGGCTCCCGTTGAGTTCGTATTCAACACCCTGCACGAGTACCGGACTATTGTTAAGCATTTTTAATTTTGCTTTGAAATTGCCGCCTTCAGCCCAGTTGCAGGAGGGGAGAGGCGTGAGAGGCGATACTGTGAAGCTGTCAAGGCGTTTTCCTTTAAATACATAGTTCTCGTATTCCGCTATGAGCATATTTGTTTTTGCCATTGCGTTCCAGTATCTGGCATCGTAGCCCTTTGGGAAATAATATGCGAGAGAACCTTCCCAGCCATTAAGGAAAAAAGAAAGCGTATCAAATGCCAAAGCTTCCGGTTCTGTAACCCAGGTGTCACATTGAAAACTATGAGGCATGGCAATAAGTTTAGGCTGTTTTGATTTATCTTTCACTTTCTCAGCAACAAAATCCTTAATGGCTCTCGCCGTTGCAAAAACTCTTATATGGATGCCTGTATTATAAACATAAGGTTTGGAAAAATCATAAAAGATATATGGTCCCCAGGGCTCCAGCACTGGCAGGTCATCTATGAAGTCAACAGGATTGTATTGCTGACAATCTTTGTTTCCATTTTCCGTTAAAAAACTCCATGCTATCTGAGGTACGAAATGGGAATCTGTTCCCGCTTTTCTGCCGATATCATTGATATTTTTCTCCAGCGTTGAGACCAGTCTAGCATGTTGCCAGCTTCTGAACTTTACCCAGATATCACGATACTTCAATATGATATCTTTAGGCCATGCGGCATTGATTTCATTTTCCGACAAAGCAGAATATTTTATAAATTCCTTTTTGCAGTTCTCGCAGAAGCAGCCTTTGAAATTAAACATGTGAGGTTCCCAGTTAGGCATGATTTCAGATGCCCTTTTATTTTTTACCAGCACATCCTCTATCAATTTGAGAATGCTTTCCCTGAAATAAGGGCCCTCATTATAAACTTCAATGGGGCATATTGCCTCATACTTGCCATAGAGTTTTGGTACCGTGCCATCCTGGAAACGGAATTTGGCGTTTTCCGGTTTCGGGTCAATGCCAAGCCTGTAGCCATCGCAAAAGCAGGGTAGCGGATTGTATATTTTAATATTTCTATTGAAAAATTCCTTTGCATTTTCAGGAGTAAAAGAACAGTGAATCGCGTTAAATCCGGCATCCTTGTAAAACGCGGACAATTTGCCGATGTTGTTTCTATCCTGATAATCAAAATCTTTTCCGACTTCAATACCCGTCTCAAAGAGAGATGGGGTTTTTCCGTTTATATACGGAATTATCCTGATATTGAATTCCATGGGATTTGTTTTGTAATCCTTATCTTCATACCAGTATCTGCCTTTACAAATCTTTCCGGTAGGCAAAGATGTCTCCATAAGAATGTAAATGGAATCCCATGTCCCGTATTTATCTCTGAAAAAACTCTGCCTTACCGGCGCTATGTCTATTCTGTATCTGAGATATTTTTTCCCGTTACAACCAAATTCTGTTTTCTCTTTTATCTTCATCGGGGCCTTTGGCTCGAGCGGAATTATTCCTTCGGGAACTTCCAGTATAAGTTCAGGTTTTTCCACCTTCACTTCTTTCTCATTTCTGCACGAAAAGGACAGTATGCCGACTTTTCCTGACGTCATGCAGAATATATTATCCAGAAATGAAAACGGAATGAGCCTGACCGTTACGCCTGACTCCGCCATTCCCTGTTTAAGCTCCAAGTCACTGAACGCCAGTTCGCCGCATCCGTAGAGCTTAAAATATATGAGCAGGCTTTTTGTCCCTTTGGGAGCAATAAACGTGAGATTGTTTCTTTTCCATGAGACTGTTTCGTCAAGAAAAAATTCAAATGTCTTTAAATTCTTTTTATCGGCCTGTAAGCATAACACGGTTATGTCAAGAAAATTCGTGTCGGGAACAGGTAAAAACTTGCCCCTGTAGTTGAAGCTCAACACGTACTTTGTATTTTCACTCTGTTCCCCGATGTCAACATTGCAGGAATAATAATTTGATATCTGCGGATTTTTGCCGCCTCTCAATTTAAACGCCTCTTCCGGAGTCGAAATAAATATTGCTTTTTTACCGTTTTCCTCTATTACTTTTCTTACAGTCAAAGGGTCAATTTGTTTTCTGAGCTCTTCTCTTGTACTGTCGTGTACATGAAATTTAGAATACCAGCCCGCGGGACATAAAGTTTTTTCATCGACTTTGGAGAAATCGCTGTTCGGCAGAAGATTTCCCCCTCTCGTTCCAATATTTTCCTCTATTGTCCTTGATGAAAAATCCACGCTTACGCCGCCGGGGTCAAAAATCCATGTAAGTTTTTCATTGCCGTTTACATCATATACAAAGCAGGCGAACGAACAGATTATTAATGTAAATAAGGAAAACTGGAAACATTTTTTTGATGGATACATAAAACACCTTTTTATTTTGAAATTATTTTCAATTGGAGGCGGAGGTTGTGTTTTCTTCAATTTTGAAATTATCAAAATCGCAGTGGCCTTTAAAGCTGAAAGCCACTCTGACAATAAACTCATTCCCGAGGGTCGGTATATCAAAAGAATATGTTTTCCATTCTTTTTCCGTTAAATCAAATGTACCTAAAATTTTATTATATCCCGCCCACGCTCCGGTTGCTTTTTTATAGATGAAAGCCGTAACGATTATTTCAGGGTTGGAACCTTCATGCTGCCCGCCTTTTGCTGAAAAAGAACATTTATATTGATGTCCCCAAAAAGGATTCTGAGTATAGATTGTGGCGTTTTTCTTCGCTTTTATCTCCAGATATCTTCTGCCGTCTGGGGCTGTATTATTTTCCGCAAACGAGAAAATTCCAGGTGATGAATCCCCGTCAATGGTCCATCCTTTGGCCCAGCGATTGACATCGAACTCAAAGACAAAACCTTTTTTAGAAAGTTTTCCAGCATTTGCCAAAAGCATATCTTCCTCAAAAGAACCATTTATCGCCAGGTTTTGCGCAAAGGCAGAAACTCCTGTGATAAAAATTAATATTCCGCTTAGTTCAAACAGTTTTCTCAATGACATTTTGATCTCTCTTTCTTTGGTGTTTAATATTTAAATTCCTTTTTGATTAAGCTCATACTTCAGCCAGCTGTAAAAGGAATCCGCAATCTGGTAATAACCTTCTTTTGCGGGATGAACACAATTTGCATCCCTTATGATTCTTTTAGGGTTCCGCGCGTTTATCTGTTCTTCTTTTTTAGGGTAATTGTTGATGCAGTCGATATTTAGATAAACAGGCACGATAAAAATTTCCCCTTTTTCCCGCCCTTTGAATTTTTCTATCATTCTTTCCAGTAGTCTATGCTGGTTTTTCCTGTACTGCCACCTTGTCTGTCCGCAATTATAACTCTGGCCGAAACCGTCCTGGGTCGCAACTGGAGGCGGTATTAAAGTAACTGCTATTTTCGTATTGGGCCCAACCTTTCTGAATTCGCCTATGAGAAGATCGGCATACTTGAATATATTGTCTATAGTCGCATCAATATTCATATCCTTTGCGTTGAAACAGTCATTCGTTCCAAGGAAGACTATTATGTAATCAGGAGCCTTTCCATTGTTGTTTTTATCACAATATGCCTTGAAATCCAATTCCTGCTTAGCGCTTTTCATGAATACGAACGGGCTGTTTCCCATCTTGTAAATACACGCTGACGGGTTTTCCACCCATCGCGTGCAGAATTTCGCCCATGTCCATCCGCTGTATCCTTCATGACTTGGCTTTCCTTCTTCAGAAGGTTTGCCGGAGCCTGAATAAGTCCCAATGAACTTTACTTCGGGATTACCTTTCTCTTTAAACATCCTGTACAGTTCTTCAGGATAGATAGACGCATCCGTCAGGCTGTCTCCGATGAGCAGGAGGCTTATCTTTTTTCCCTGTCCAGCATCCTTCTGAGAGACATAAACTGTGGTAGAGGCTTGGGCCAGTAAATGGTTCTCTGCATCAAAAACTTTTATACTAAGGGGAAATTTGCCAACATCCTTATCTTCAGGAAAATAACGCCATCTCTCCCGATCCTGCCTGCCGTGGCTGCAATCAACATCAAAAAGATAATTCCAGGAATTCGGTGCAAGTATTATATTATCAAAATAAATATTGGTTTCAACTCCTGATACTGCATAAACTGCTGGTGGAAGTAACAAATGCACTGTATTTTTTACAGACGCTGTTTCTGATATTTTATCTGCGGAAAAAATTGTGCATTGGAGCATCACCGCTGAAATAAAAAAGCTTATAATACCTGTATAAAGACTCGGCGGAGTGAAATTACTGTCCTGCAAATTTTTCAGGCCTCCGGCTCTAGTTTCAGTTCCATTCATTTTCATTATACTGTTCGTTCCTTCCTGTTTTTTTAATTTTGATTTGCTATAACTTCGATCAGTTATCATTCTGGTTTCCAGAAATCTGATTTCCATGCAGTAGGGTCGTAAGTTTGATCAGGTATTTTATCGTTTTTTCTCCATTCCGTATGGAAATCACAGAAGACTATATTAACTCCTAACGAATGCCTTAATTCCATCTGCGCCGAGCCGGAAGTTGTGTGATAACTTAAATCTGCTGTTTTCGTATCTGAAAGAAGACATGTCGCCGAAGTTTTTTTGAAACGTATTATTTTGCGGCTTGAAAATGAATAGACGCTTTGACTGTAGCCGTATCCATATTCGCTACTAGTGAGCACTGTTGGAATTCTATTCATTGAAGGACATAAAAACCTTGAGCGGATGATTCCGCTACTGTTTTTGTATATTGATCCTATATGCGGAGCCCAGTTAAAGTTTTGATTCAGGTATTCAGAAATAAAGCCACTTGGTACATTGTACCAATAATGCCCAGATGAGTCGTTATATGGCGGGAAATAATCATTATTATCCTGAACATACATGCAGAAAGCCTTCCCTACCTGTCCCAACATATTGGCACAACTTATTCTGCGGGAAAATTCTTTTGCTTTGTTCAGCGATGGAAGAAGCAAGCTTGCCAATATAGTTATTATTGCTATAACTACGAGTAATTCTATAATAGTAAAATGCATTTGGGGAAAATCTTTCATTTTTCTATCCTGATGATAAAAGTTCAGTTTCATAAAAATCCTCTTTTAAAAATTGTTTTCTATCAATGCTACGCCCTACGCAAAGCACAGGAACCTCTTATTACCATTTTCGGTTTCAGGTTTATTTTTGAATTTTCTATAGTCACACTTCTCAATTGTCTGCATGTCAATTCCAAAGAGACGCCGCCAAGTTCTTCAAGTTTGCTGTCAAAAGTTGTGAGGGGGACTTTTACATTGGAATTGGGCAACATGTCCCCTGTTCCGATTATGGATAAATCACTCGGCACTTTCAGTGATTTTTCTTCGGCCGCGCGCATCGCGCCGACCGCAATATGGTCTTCCAACGCAAAAACGGCCGTGGGAATTTTTTTAGCGTTAAGCATTTCTGAAAAAGTGGCGTAACCACCATTCTCGCCCCAGTCGCATGCACGGAAAAAGCCTTCATCGGCCTCAAGTCCCAAATCACTCATGGCCCGCATATACGCGGCATGGCTTATCGCTGTGCTTCTGGCATAATAAGGCCCCGTGAGAACAGATATTTTTCTGTGTCCCAGCGCATGGAAATATTTGATTGCCTCATAGGTCGCGCTGAAACTGTCAACAGTAACGCAGGATATGTCTTCGCCGTAGATGTCATTGTTCACAAGCACGAAAGGAATTTTATGCTGTTTCAGCAGAAAGACCGAGCTCTGCGGCAGTTCTGTCAGGACTATGAGACCGTGAAAGTTTTCAGTCCGGATGAAATTGGGGATGGAATAATTGCTTATACAGAAAGTCTTGAGATTGCATGGCGTCGTTTTTGCTTTCAGAGATATTCCCTTAAGGATTTTTGACATGTACGGATGGTTTATGTCGTCAAAATCGGCAAGCAGAATCCCAATGCCGGGAACAGATGTTTTGTTAATGTTCTTAGTCTTCCGTACTTTTGTTTCCTTTCGCAAATCACTTACTACAGAGCCTTTCCCCTGGACACAGTATATTATGCCGTCATGGGCCAGGTCTGAAACTGCTTTAACGGCAGTGTTGCGGCTGGTGGAAAACATCACGGCAAGCTGGTTGACTGACGGAAGAATATCCCCGGGCTTGTACTTGCCCTGTTTTATCTCCTCCCTTATTACATCTTTTATCTGTTGATATACCGGCGTGCTCATTTCCAGATTTTTTTCCTTCTCTTCTTGCATTTATGGTTAACCATAACTATAATTATACTGTATCCCATATGTTATGTCAAGAAAAAAGGGCAGGAAATTTAAAAATAAAGGCAAAAAAGCATATGTCTTCACTGAAAATTAAAAAGAAGAATTCAAGCATTATCATCAGTTCAAAAGCTTACGAAGTTTCAATAATACCCGAAAAACTGCTTGTGCTTCTACAGAAGGGACCGGAATTTTATTACGGCATGTGCATGCTCAGCGCCGTCGACATGCCAGGGAAAAAAGATAAAGCCGGAAAAATTCCGACGGTAAAAATTAAAAATACAGGCAAGAACAGTATATGTATCGATTTAATCTCAGACTCCAATTTGTGGGAAAGAAAAATACATCACTATGTCTTTAAGGAAAATGAAATTGAATATTTCACTGAGATATGGGGAAAAGGGCAGGTTGAGAGGGCTTATTATTTCAGGGGAAGCATAGGAGAAAACGAGTTTGCTTCAATTCCGGGCTTTACACAGGTATTCAGTCCGCAGGCCAATTTCATAGAAAAGCAGGAGTTTCATGTCAGTGAATACCATTCCATCGGGGCAGGCGATTATAAAGAGGCCCGTGAAAAAATATGGGGGTTCGCGCTTCATGGCGGCCCTCTGTGTTTTGTCTGTCACGAAGGAGAAAAGGGACCTTTTCTCTCGGCAGGCATTCTCGCCAAACCCGGCGAATATAACTTCAACGCCTTCGAAATTAATTACCTGAGTGAAAAAGACAGAGAAAAAATTCATGACAGCATAATAGGAACTGAAGCTTTTTCTTTGTCCTATGACGGTCATTTGAAAATTGACGGGAAATGGGAATCCCCGAAGCTGCTCCTGAGCTTTGCAGCCACCAAAAAAAGCGCCCTGAAACAATATCTGCACAGGCTTGAAAGATATGGAGGAACTATAAAACGTGAACTTCCGTATCCGGAATGGGCTTTTGAACCGGTTTTCTGTACGTGGCATGAACAGGTCGCGCTTGGAATGAAAAAAAATCAGCGTTCCAACATAGGCTTTCAGAACGCTGAAAGCAGTGATGATTTTTTCGAGAAGCTCACGCAGAAAAACTGTCTGAAATGGCTTTCACTGCTGGAAAAAAATAAGATTTTCCCCGGAACGATAATCCTCGATGCTAAATGGCAGAAGAACGTAGGCGATCCGGTCGCGGACGAAAAAAAGTTTCCTGACCTGCGCTCCTTTGTAGATGAATGCCATGCAAGAAAAATAAGAGTAATACTTTGGCATAACGGCTGGGACAGAAGCGGTGTACCCGATGATGAATGCTGTTTCCTGGATGGCAAAGCATTTAAAGTCGATCCCGCAAATCCCGCGTATCGTGACCGGGTAAAGAAATACATGGAAAGACTTCTCTCTGACAAAAAAGGATCTTATAATGCTGACGGTCTGAAAGTTGACGGCATGACCGAATCTCCAGTAGGCGCAGGTCTGAAAAACTATGGTTCACAGTATGGTTTCGAATATGCCAGAACTCTTCTTGAACTCTTATACAAAGAGGCAAAAGCAGTCAAAGCGGATTCCGCGATCGGCCAATACACGGCGTTTCCATACTTTGGCGACCTTTGTGATTTTGCCAGGACAGGCGATCTTTATTCGGTGAAAGGCGATCCGAATTCCGCCAACAGATTCAGGGCAATGCTTCAGGAGCTTGTAATGCCCGGAGCTCCAATAGACACCGATGGCGCCCTGAGATTCAACTATGTCCTGCCCGATAAGGACGTTTTGGCTGTACAGGAAGAAATCGGGGCCCCATGTCTTTATCAGGCTGAATATTTAATCCGCAGAAGAAATTTTTGTCCTCCTGATATTCAGGTAATGGATAAAGAAAAATATAAAATGATTTTTGAATCCTGGAAACGTTACAGAAAAAATTTGAGAGCGGGCAGTTAATTCATTAATCAATATCGCATATTCAGTTGATTGTTTCACACATATATTTTAAGCTTAAATAGCTTTGAACGAATGAAAGTTTATATTAAAATAATACATTAAGCGTTTTGGAGACTTGAATGAGCGGAACTAAAAAAGAAAACGGTTTTTTACGCGCCGGAACGGCGAAAAGCGATATTTCCACCAGTGAAAAAGGCGTTATTGTCAACGATCCCTTATATGCGAAAGCACTCGTTTTGGATGATGGAAAAACAAAGGCAGTCATCATCTCTATGGACGCTGTCGCCATTGGAGGAATATGCGAAATAGGGGATGACTTTCTGCCGAAGCTCCGGGAAAAAATCGAAAAGGAATTGAAAATACCCGCTCAGAATGTTCTGGTCAATGCCTCTCATACTCACACTGTGGAACCGATGCTGTGCAAGGCTTCCGAGCAGTTGAAAAGGACTTTTGACGCCGTCAAACTCGCCGCGAAAAATATGGAAGAGGTGAAAATCGGCGCAGGTTCCGGCTACGAAGACAGGATAATGATAAACCGTACCCTCCGCCTGAAAAACGGCAAAGGCTGGACAATACGCCAAAGCAACCCATGCCCTCCTGATGAGGAAGTTGAATCTATAGGGACGATTGACCCGGAGATAGGCATAATCCGCATAGACCGCATGGACGGGCATCCGCTTGCGGTGCTTTATAACTTTGCCTGTCACCCTTTAATCGGTGTTCCCGGCGGAACCGTCACGGCTAATTATCCCGGATTTGCTTCAAAGGTAATTGAAGAGACATTGGGAAACGGAAGTATGGCGTTCTTTCTGCAAGGTGCCGGAGGAGACGTTACGGAAGTACTTTATAAGGATGTCAACCGCTCCAGGGATTCCGGGCCCGTCGGAATGATGCTTGGATTCAGCACCCTTAAAGCTTTAAAAGGCATAAAGACGCAAAACGCTGAGATAAATGTCATTTCCGAAACTGTGGAATTTCCGAGAAGAACCGATATTCCCAAAAAGATTGAAGCGCTTTTGAAAGAGCAGAGCGAGCTCCTGAAATCACTGAGATTCACAAGCCTGAATATCAAAAACTTTATTCCATTATATATCAAATACGCATTGAATCCCGATTATCCTTCAGATTATTCCTATAGATATCTGCATGCTGAAAAAATCAAAGATAAGGGCCTTGCAGACCTTGACGCCGTAAACAGGGCGAATATGGAAAAATATCTCAAAAATATTCAGGCCATGGAAAAACTAACAAGAATAGAAGACGATATCGCTACTCTGAAAAGGCATCAGGCCATCAATGACGAAGCCGGAACTCCGACGATAAAAGCGGAAATCATGGGATTCAGAATCGGCGACTGCGTCCTGATAACCGCTCCGGTGGAAGCGCTGGTCGAGGTCGGTTTGAGAATAAAAAAAGCGTCCCCGTTTAAACATACCTTTATGGCGGCTTTTTCAAACGGCTATATGCATTACGGACCGCTTGCGGAGGATTATGGCGATGGAGGCTATGAAGTTACTGAGTGTTTTCTCGCGCCGGAATGGCATAAAGTTTATGAGAAAAAAGCTATCGGAATAATAACCGCGCTGAAAAAGTCAGGCGCGGTTTAAATAAAAACATAAAGAGTGAAGGAATTATGAAACAGATCAGGATCGGTGTCGTGGGAGTTCGCGGAAGAGGCGCTATGGCTAAAAACCTGCATGACGAAAACGGCAGGTCTGTAGTAATAGCCGGGACAGACGTAAACAAGGAAGCCCTTGAACAGTTTAAGTCTGACGTCAATCCCAAGGCTTTCGTAACACAGAAATATGACGAAATGCTCAAGATGGATGAGATTGACGCCGTAATGGTGGCAAGTCCCGATTTCACCCATGAAGAATATGTATTGAAAGCGTTCAATGCCGGGAAACATGTTTTCTGCGAAAAACCGATGGCGATAACGACCGAAGGCTGCGACAAGATGCTTAAAGCATGGCAGGAGAGCGGAAAGAAATTCATGATCGGTTTCAACATGCGTTACATGAATATATTCAGGGTCATGAAGGACATTGTGGACGCGGGTACAATTGGTGAAATAAAGGCGGTCTGGGTAAGGCATTTCGTCGGTCACGGCGGCAGATGGTATTATCACGACTGGCATGCGAACAGCAAATATTCCACCGGCCTTCTCCTCCAAAAAGCCTCCCATGATATAGACATGATTCACTGGATAACCGGCAAATACACCAAACGCGCGGCGGGTTTTGGAAGCCTCGACTATTACGGCGGGAAAAAATCCAATGACCTGCGTTGTCCAAAATGCCCGGATAAGGACACTTGCGTGGAATATACATATGCCCCGGAGCGTATCAACAAACATGACATGTGCGTATTCCGCAAAGAAGTCGATGTCGAGGACAACAGCACAGTCATGATGGAACTCGAAGGCGGCATAAAGGCCACTTACATGCAATGCCATTACACTCCGGACTACTGGAGAAATTATGTTTTTATCGGTACTGAAGGCAGACTTGAAAACCTTGACGACCATTCAAAGGTCATAGTCAAAATGAGAAGCAGATCGAAACGCTGGAAAAACTTTGCCGATCAGGTTTATGACATCAAGCCGGCTGAAGGCGGACACGGCGGAGCGGACCCTGTCATCTGCAACGATTTCATCGACATGATTTGCGACGGCAAGCAGCCAATAGCCACTCCCCTTGCAGGAAGAATGAGCGTCGCCACGGCATGTGCCGCGACTTATTCGATAAGAAACGGCAGCGGAATGGTGGAAATTCCGCCGCTTCCGAAAACGCTGAAAAATAAAGTGTTCTGATTTTCTCAAACGACATGGCCCGGGATTAAAAGTTCCCGGGCCCATTTTTTATTCAGAGAACCAGTTCAACTGTGGCCAGTCTTCTATTCCTGTATTTGCCTGCGGCGTTCCTGGGGTGCTCCTGCCTTTCTTTACATATTTTGTCAGCAACGCGGTAAGCTCTTTTACAATTTCAGGATATTTCCCGCAAACATTTTTTCTTTCTCCTATATCCTGTGAAATATCATATAGCTGCACTTTCGGAGCGTTATCAGGTCCTTCGCCAGGCTTCGGATAACTCCAGCCCCCGGAACCGGGACACATTTCCAGTTTCCAGTTTTTTCTTCTGATCGAAAAATTGCCGCAGAAAGAGTGATGGACAGTGGCTTCCCTCAAAGGTTTTTCATATTTTTTCCCAAGCCAGATTGGCAGATTGCTCACACTGTCTTCGCCAGCGTTGTCGGGAAGTTTGTCTCCGAGAATATCGGCGCAGGTTGCCAGCAGGTCGGAAAGACATACCGTTTCATCACTCGTGGAGCCGGGTTTGATTTTTTCCGGCCATCTAACCAGCAGGGGGATTCTGTGACCGCCTTCATAAATATCAGCTTTATGTCCACGAAAAACATAGTTTGGATTGTGCCCGAAGCTCGCGAGTTCCTTAAAATCAACTACTGGAGAACAACCGTTGTCGCTGGTAAAAATCAGTATGGTATTATCAGCAATACCTTTTTCATCCAAAGCCTTCATGATCTGCCCGACAGTCCAGTCCACTTGCAGACAGAAATCCCCGTATTCATTGGTGTTCGATTTTCCCTTGAACTCTTCTGTCGGAAGAATTGGCGCATGCGGGGCTGAAAGCGGAAAATAAAGGAAAAAAGGTTTTTCATCATCAGCTTTTTCCCTGATGAAGTTCACGGCTTTTTCAGTTGTTTTTGGCAAGACTTCTTCATGCTTGAAATCGGGGGAAGAGAAACCTTTTCTGTACCAGTCGTATTTTAGTCCCCTTATTTCGACTTCATGATCAGGAAGCTGAACGCAGCGGTCATTTTCAATATACACGTACGGCGCCATATCGAGGGAGGCACTGATTCCAAAGTAGTAATCGAACCCGTAATCGATCGGCCCTTTTTTGACAGGCTTTGCAAAATCCACATTGTCGGGATTTATATCTCCCTGCTGCCAGTTGAGGTCTTCCGGATTTTCTTCTTTGAGGGCCCAGTCCATTCCCAAGTGCCATTTTCCGACACATCCAGTATTGTAGCCATGCTTTTTAAGAAAGGACGCTACCGTCAACCTCTTGTCTTCAAGCAAATGCCGGGTATATCCGAGCGTAACCCCCTGTTTAAGTTTCGATCTCCACGAGTAACGCCCGGTAAGGATACTGTAACGCGAGGGCGTACAGACCGATGAGCTTGAATGCGCATCCAGAAAAATTATCCCTTCCGATGCTGTCCGGTCGAGGTTCTCCGTATGGATTTTCGAATTTTCGTTAAGACATGAAAGGTCTCCGTATCCCATGTCGTCAGCAAGAATATAAACGATGTTAGGGGGTTTCATTTTGAGTAACTCTTTTTTGTATTTTTAACTTTCTGCATTTCTATATTTGTTATTTGATATCCTTTAATTCAATTGACAAAAGTCGGGCATGTTCCTTCAGAATTTTAGCAAGTCTGCTTATGCTTTTTTCAGGCATCGATGAGCATGTCCCGCCAAGCGCCATGGCACCGCAGAAAACATTTTCTTTCATGGATACCGGAGCGGAAAGGCGCCTGATGCTTTCGGATTCATAGAGGACATAACCGTTTCTGAGAAAAAATTTGTAAGATGCCTCAAGTTTTTCGGCAAGCTTTTTAAAATCGGGATATCGGCTTAATTCAATTTTTTTACGTGTTTCTGAAAAGCCGTTAAAAATAAACGGGCTCCATGGATAAGACAATATATCATGTCTGACATCATTGATATTCTGCATAGCGATTGAATCTTCATTAAGTTCCTTGCCCAGACATTGCCATAAACTGCCATTCCAGTAAACAAAAATAGATGTATTTCCCGTATTTTGTGTAAGACTTTTAAGAACAGTATCTAATTTTTCACGTATTTTTCCGGCAACAGAATCCATTTTTATAAGTTTACTCAATCCGCTTCCCGAATAGTAAAGACCTGACTTAGGATCCTTAGAAATATAATCTCGTTGAATAAGTACTTTAAGATATCTTACGGCTGACGATTCGGGAAGAGAAAGTTTTTCAACTATCTTATTGAAAGCAATGCCGTTGCCCCCAGCTATTTCTTCAAGGATTTGCATTCCATTTTCAAGCGCCGGCGCCGGTGATTTTCCATTTTTCCTCATGACTTTACTTTCATATATGATTGTTGTTACTATCATATACAGTATAACACTATCATGGAAAATTGTCAATAGAGAAGACGGAAAAAGTTTTTTGTGACAAGGCTTGAGGCTTGAAATGTATACGATGTGAAATATTAGAGCGGGACTATATCCATTGAAATATCAATGGCTTTGACTGAATGTGTAAGCGCGCCGCAGGAAATGAAATCGACGCCCAGAGCGCCGATAGAGGGTATTCTCTCAAGAGTTATTCCGCCGCTGGCTTCGAGCTTGGCGCATCCGGCGTTGATCTTCACGGCTTCCGCCATTTCTTTGTTGCTCATATTGTCAAGGAGTATGTAATCGGCACCCGCTTCAGCGGCTTCTTTTACTTCATTGAGAGTATCGGCTTCGACTTCGATTTTAAGAGCTGGAAATGCTTTGCGGGCACGTTCGACTGATCTGCTAATGCTGTTCTTTCCTTCAAGCCCGGCAAGTTCCCTGTGATTGTCCTTTATGAGTATCCTGTCATAAAGCCCGATCCTGTGGTTTGAGGAGCCGCCGACGGCAACGGCATATTTTTCCAGATTGCGCCATCCCGGAGTTGTTTTGCGCGTATCAAGAATTAAAGTCGGATAAGCAGCAACGGCTTCCGCATAGCGTCTGGACATCGTCGCCACTCCGCAGAGGCGCTGAAAAAAATTGAGTGCCGTCCTTTCCGCGGTCAAAAGTGAACGGGCCTTTCCTTTTATTTCTGCCATGACAGTGCCGGAGGGACAGAAATCGCCGTCTTTAACAGCCGGAGTAAAGAATATGGAGTCATTGACTGCTCTAAAGGCCCTGCGCGCAATGTCTATTCCGGCGCAGACACAATCTTCCTTGCATTTCAGGACCGCTTTGGCGTCAATGTTTTCCGGGATTACGGAATTACTTGTGGTATCGCCGTCCCCGGCCAAATCTTCTTCGAGGGCAAGTGCTATCAGGGCATCGGCCCTTTTCCAGTCTATCGCGGGAAATTTTTTATCCATAACTTAAAACGGGGCCTTTACTGAAATATTTTTTATTTCCGAAGCTTTTCCGGTATTGACGTCAAACGAAATCACTACCGCGTCAAGCCTTATGTTTTCTTCCACTACTGGAAGTTTGACTGGCATACCCGTCCTGAATTTATTTATTACCGCCGGGATTTCCCTGCCGAGGACTGAATTAATCCCGCCGACCATTCCGGCATCCGAAATAAACGCTGTTCCTCCGGAAAGAAGCGTCGCATCGGCGGTCTGAACATGGGTATGCGTTCCGATGACGGCGGTAACTCTGCCGTTAAGGAAGTGGGCCATCGCGGCTTTTTCGCTGGTTGCTTCCGCATGTATATCCACTATAATACTTTTTATATTTTTAGGAAGCTCCGCGAGGATTTTCTCTACTGTTTCAAAAGGGCAATAGGCGCTGTCCCTCATGAAAACTTTTCCCTGAAGATTGATGACCGCGATTTCCCCTGCTGCCGGGTTGCGGAAAACGCCATAGCCTTTTCCCGGCTGGAGACTGCTGCAGTTCGCCGGACGGATGACATTTTTGAGAAGGCATATTTCTCTCTCAAAATCCTTTTGGTCCCATACATGATCACCTGCCGTGAAAACATCGACATGTCCGAAAAGTTCATTAATACATTTGGCGGAGATGCCGGCGCCTCCTGCAATATTTTCGGCATTGGCTATGCAGAAACTGCAATTGTGTTTTCTGCGGAGTTCCGGAACAAGTTCCTTTACTGCTTTTCTTCCGCCTTTTCCAACTATGTCGCCTATAAAAATAAGGTTCATTACGAAATATTCCTGTGATTATTATTTTTCAGACAAGTTCAGGATAAGAGTTCTTTTCTTTCATCCATAAGCCTGAATATGTCCTCCTGACGGACGGGCTCGTTTCCTATTTTTCTCGAATGAATCGCTCCGAAAAGCGAACCGAGGTACATGCTCTGCACTGAATTCGCGCCTGAAACTTTGCCCAGTGCCACTCCGGCAAGAAACGCTTCCCCGCGCCCGAGATTGTCCGCTTTCTGAAGAAGAAGACTGGGTATATGAGCGCTCTCCATATTATAATGTCCTGATTTTGACGGCCGTTTGAAAAAGAGGGCGCTCCCGTCGGCAAGGGTCAGATAAAATTCCTTGACTCTGCTTTCCGAATAAAGCCTGTCAACAAGCACTGAAAAGCCGCTTTCATAATCATGAAAGCAGGACCTGAGCTCCATTTCAGTGGCTGTTACAATGTCGGAATCATAAAATTTCTCAAGTTTGGTGCGGAGTGTCATTGAGATATCTGAAGCAAGCAGAACTTTTTTTGAAGCCGCTATTTCAGTCATCTCAATAACGAGGTCTTCAGAGAGAAGGCCATAACCGAAATCGGATAATATAACGCAGTCGGGGGAATTTTTAATTTCCTTTATATAATGTTTTATGATCCGCGTACGAAAGTTTGAGTATAACGGCTTGTAGGGGCCGTTTTCCATTTCGAGCACCTGATTATTATTTACAAAGTAATGGGATTTTATAGCAAGCGGCCTGTTGCAGTCTTGTATGTTTATGAACGAAATTCCGGAATCCGCTATTTTCCTGCCGTAAACGTCACAGTCATGACTGTCAATGTCCACCGAAGTGAGAAATGTCACATCCGCGCCTATGGATGCAAGATGCATGGCAAGGCTTCCCGAACCGCCCACAAACTGTGTTTTATTTTTGAGGGAAATGGAAAGCACAGGAGTTTCCTGGGCAATGCCGAGGCCTTCGCAGTATTTATACTCATCAAGTATGGCTTCACCTACAATCAGAAACTTCTTTTCGCGCGCGGAATTGAAAATTTCATCAAGTTTCTTTCTTTTCACCTCATATCGGTTACAGAGATAGACAAGCTTGACATTTTCGGCGGCATCAACTTGGTGGTCCCTTATCAGCTCAGAACTGGAAAATACCACATCGCCGGAAGAATAAGCCACTCTGCCGCCGAGTTTTTCAACGAGTTCTTTTTCCTTGAGGAAGCGCGGGTCTTTTGAAAGAGCATATTCATTGCCTTTGACATATATATCAGGTCCAAGGGCTTCTATTACTTCAACCCCTGTTTCGGCGGGCGCGATTGTGACTGCGTCGATTATTTCAAGGGCCGCGAGATTTTCCGCCCTCAAATCCTGAGGCATGAAAGGACGTGAACTGCCTTTCTGTATGCAGACGTCGGGGGTGATGGATACGACAAGCATGCCGCCCTGTTCTTTGGCAAAACGCAGATGGCGGATATGTCCGGGATGAACGATGTCAAAACATCCGTGGCATAAAACTATAACCGGCGTCTTGCGGCGGGCCCTTATGCTTTTTATATATGCTGAAAGCTTATTAAAGGGAATAATTTTCTCATCCATAATACCATCAGCCTCCTCAAAACATGAATTATTATGAAAATATATCGGCAAATACTGTTTCTACAAACAAGTAAGTGTATATTATCGGCTTTTAAATAAGAGCCTAACTGTACTGAAAGTAATATGGAAACAGAAGATATTCTGATAGACAATGAGAAAAAACCGAGACGTCTGATCTGGTTCATATTGAGAATCGCGATAGCCGCAGGAATAATACTGTGGCTTATCGGCAAAGGCTATTCAGACCTTGCGGAGGCAATCAGTCAATTCAATTTTATCTGGCTCCTTCCGTCTCTGGTTCTTTATTTCCTGCACCTGCTGGTATGCGGATGGCGCTGGAGGCTTCTTTTGAAAGTACAGAAGATTAAAATCACTTTTTTTGAATCTTTTTCACTTATAATGAAAGGTTTCTTTTTTTCACTGGTACTGCCCGGGGGCGCGATAGGCGGCGACATAGCCAGGGCCAGCCTGATAGCTTCAAAAGCTCCCAAAGGAAGCCGTTTTGAAGGAACGTTTTCAATACTTATGGATAGATTTGTGGGAATGCTGGCCCTTTTTTCCTTTGCGATAGTGGTAATACTCATATCATTGCCGATACTGAGAGAAGTAAAAGGGATAATGGAAATGGCTGTTTACGCTCTGGTGCTTGGGGCTTTCTGCGGACTGGGCTCGGGACTGGTGATGCTTTTCATACACAAACTTGAAAAGATAAAAGTAATAGCGTTTTTCATTTCACTGGCCGACAGGTATTCAAATGGGATGGTATCAAGACTTACAAGAACACTGGACGTATACCGTAATTCAGTCAAGACAGTTATATTGACCATAGTAGTAAGCATTTTTCTGATACACATGAACATGGTAGCGGTGGTTTATTGCATAGCCCGCGGAATATCTCATGAGAAGATAGCGCCCGACACAATGCTGGTCGCTGTTACTATCGGAAACACCGCCGGACTTATACCTCTGACACCCTCCGGGGTAGGCACAAGGGATGCTATTATGAAGACACTTCTTCAGGCAGGCGGCTTTTCAAAAGCGGACGCGGTGGGAACAGCCATAATATACACAGCCATAATATTGAGTTTCAATCTGCTTGGCGGCGTATTTTTCATATTCGCCTCCGACTTTGAGAAAAACATCTATGTAAGAAAAGAAGAAACCTGAACAGTCTTTCGCAAACCGGCGCTACCGTGGCTATTTCTACGATTATGGAGCAGCGACAAAATGGTTTATTCTATTTTAGCGTCCTGCAATATTTGAAGATCGGTTCTGGGATAGTCATAAATTCTGACTTCGTCAATTACACCATCAAAACCATTTGCTGAACCGTTGCCATAAGCGCCTATATATAAATCCTTTATTCCAGGGCTGAGGATAAGGTCCTTTTCGCTCTTTCCAACAAGCTCGCCGTCAAGATAGACTTTGAAAACAGAGCCGTTATAAACGGCCGCTATGTGATACCATATTTCAGGTTTAATCTGATGTGTTGACGAATTTGAAGACGCCTGCCATGTTTTTCCTTCTTTTCCGCCGCCTCCCGACCTGAAACAAAGCTTTGCCCATGAGATAAGCAGACGAAAACCCTTGCCGCCATTACTATTGGAAACTATTTCATACGTCAGCGGCCTCTTAAAAGAATTGTTCATTTTGATCCATGCTTCAATAGTAATGCCTTTTGCGAAAAATCCGTATTTAGCGGTTATGCCGGGTATAACAGCACACCCGTTTTTTTTAGTTTCCGGTGTGAATGCCAGAGCTTTCCCACTTTTTCCCAGAATTCTTTTCGCGTTCTTTTCATTGACAAGTTTTCCGTTGTTTCCATTCCCGCTGGAGTCAACAATTACGGAATTGATCTCTTCAAATTTCCAAATGGCTATCGCGGGCTTTTCCGCCTGTCCCAACGTCTGAGGAACAAAGGAAAAAAGCATCCAGCCTGACAAGCAACCTATAAGCAACTGATTTTTCATTCTGGTTTTCTCCTTATTTTCCAGTGGGGCCGTAAATTTCAATCTCGCAGATTTCGGAATTTTTTCCGTTTGCCGCCGTTATCCATAGCCTTATTCTGTCTGTTTTAATGGCGGAAAACTTATTCTCTATGGCATCGTCATTTTTATTTTTCACCTTGTCAATATCTTTCCAGGCCCCGTCAACAAAAGCCTGTACGGAATAGTCTTTCAGGCTCTTATTGAACGGATAAACAACGACTCTGTTTATATTCTCAGCTTTCGGAAGCTGCACTTCAATCCAGTCGGGAAATTCCCCTGGAGTGTTGTCGTACCATCCAAGTCGTTTGTCTTTCGTATTGATAACACCGTCCACCACATGCCACAATCCGCAGGAAGGCAGTCGTGAAGCTTGAGGATTGCCGCTTGACGAGACGGTTATTTTTACTCCGTCATTTTCAAGCATCTGGAAGGCCAAGTTGCCGGGTTTTCTTCTTGCCGCGTTTGCCTTGTCAATTTCACCGCAGATATCCTTTACCGTCTGTAATTTCGGGGTGTCTCCAGTAGTGTAGATATGTACTTCAAACGGCCCGAAATGATCTTTGAAAGCGTCTTTCGACAATTTTACGGAACGCCCTTCCGAAATCACATTCAGGGACTGCCTTCCGATACCCGGTATTGATATTTCGATATCCGAAGGCTCCATCTGCGCATTGCAGACAAACACATACTGGCTGCCGTTCAGTTCCTTAACCATCGATTTAGCGGTTTTCGATGACGAATTGACGGAAAATTTTGAATCCGGGGCAAGTATGATGTCTCCGATATATTTCAGTTCCTTTGTGAAAGCAGGTATGCCTATATAAAGTTCAGGATAATGTTCAAACGTCCTGTTGTATTGAATTATGCCCGTAGCTCCGCATATAAGGGCCAAGAGGTTCTGATTCCTTATTTCCTGATAATTCGGAATGCGATTGTTATTTCTGGCCCAATCGCCATAGTTGAAGCCCTGATGCAGGTAGGCAATTGTCTGTTTATGGGTACGCTTTTCGAAAATTTCCTTCATGCTTTCGACAAATGTTATTACTTTTGACATGTCATTGTGCTGTTTATCTTTCAGGATTATCGGGTATGGATGAATCCCGTTTATATCAGCGCATAGGGCATAATTTCTAACTCCTTGGACAGTGTCATTGTTAATGATTACCGGGTGATACGGGTCTTCCTCCGCTATCATTTTATATACTTCCCCCAGAGCGTTCGCATTTACTCCCTTTACTTCCGGTTCATCTGAGGTCATATAAGCGAAGAGTTCAGGTTTATCCCTGAGTTCTCTTATACAATCAGTCAGTATTTTTCTTTCCTCTTCCGCAAGATGCTCATGCCTGAGTCTTCCGCATTTATGCTTGATCAGTATCGCGAGGGAAATCGGGATATATTTTGAATCCGGCCTTTCACTGGTAAAAACCGCATAGTCGGATACGAAATCATCCGGATTGTTCCACGCTCCCTGCAGGAAAAAAGCTTTTCCTTCGATATACCATCTCATATCTTTGCCAAGCCATACCTCCCCTTTTTTAAACGGAAGCTTTCTTAATGGATATCTAATCTCGGCAAGAACTTTGCCAGACTTGTCTTTTAGGGCCGTGAAAATTTCGAGTTTCCCGTATGGGAGTTCAGAAACGGGAAATTCAAAACGGCTGACTTTTTTCGCGTTTTTAATTTCTTTTGAGAGTATAGCTGTCTTTTCCCCGGCCTTTGATATGGCTGCTGTAAGAACGGCGCTCCCGCTATCATCCTGTATTCCGACTGTGAAGACGACATCCTTGATTTTCTGCGTCTCAAAAATAGCATCGCGATACCATGGCTCAAGCATGTTTACTGTTATCGGAGTATAGCTGACGGGAAAAATCTGCTTGACGTAGTGGTAAGTTTTCTTTGTTACAGGGTCACTTACTCTCAGGATACATTTATAGTCGCCCTGTTCGGAACTTTCTATCTGATTCAGAGAAAGATTTTTAGTTTCTCCGTTTTTAACAGTGTCTGTTTTCTTGTGAACTGAAATTTTTTGTGAAGGTGAAATAAGATCACACTCAAATATTATTTCCCTGTCTTTTCCGGTATTATTTGTAATTCCGGCGGCAAAATCAATGTTCAAAGTACCCTTGCTGTTGGGGCCGGTAGTAATTTTGGGTGTCGCAATATTAAAAAAATAACTGGAGAAATCGGCATTCATACCGGAGAGCTCAGGAAAGTTCTCGGCAACATTTAAAGCGCCTTCCTGCGCTATGGAAGAAAGTTCGCGCTGGGATACTTTGTCGCGGCAAATATTAATGGCCCATTTACTACCTACTTTCGGATTAATACCGAGGGTATAAAAAGGAAGTACCAGTTCACATGACCAATATTTATCACCAATATACGAGGCGGCCCTTATTTCACCGTCCCACTTATTATCTCCTACAAAGCCGCCCTGTGTGCAGGCGCGGTCGGCGACAATTCCGTCCGCGCTTATTCCTATGTGATAATAATCGTTCTTACCGTTCTCAGGATCAATCATTATTTCCACGTGATCTCCTCTGTAAACATTTCCAGAGTCCCTCTCAATACCGGGAATTGTTTTAATTGAACTGATATCTTTTTCCGGACATAATACGCCGATATAAAGGTTATTGTTGTCGTAAAGGACATAAGCTGTAGTTCCAAGTTCTGAAAGCTTATCTGTGTTGCTAATGGTGAAGTTTTTTACAGGTACGGCTTTTTTCCAGCACGGGTCATCAAGCCTGCCGTCCATGACCGGAACAGTGTCTGTTTTTATAGCTTTAACATCTTTTTCAAAAGCCTCTGTGTTAAATCCAATGACAGCGCACAAAAGCATTAACGCAATTATAGAGTTTCTGGTTGTGAACATGGACGGTTCTCCTTCTGTGTTATTATTAAAATTTCTGAATTTTTAATTTCCCTGCGTGTAATCAAAAGCCCTGTATTAATATGGTGGCGTCCAATCCTATTTTTTCTCTGGACATGTGGGAAACATGCATATCTCCGAAAAGGAAATTAGCCGTATTTCCGACATGGTTCGATCTTATATTGGAAGCATAGGTAACGCTGTGAGTATCTTCCTTGCCGTTATCGGTAACCAGCACGATTTGAGTCGGAGCCTGCATCATCTTGAAAGAATGGTTTTTATAAGCGTCAGAAGTGGAGATTGTCCCGAGAAACCATTGATTTGCCATATAATCAGAGTAGGAATAATCCATGCTTTTCTGCGCCGGGCATAATATATTTCTTCCATAATAATTTCCCTTATTCCTCAGAGTGCCTATTTTTACTCCATAATCCAGTTGAGAGTATTTCCCCAAAAGCCCTAATAACTCATACCATGGACGGTCTGCATAATCTCCGCTCCAAAATTCAACATACGGCGCGTTCCTGTACATGGTATTTTCATTGAAATCCGTTGAATAATTCAGGAACGCGGTGCCTACCTGTTTCAGATTACTCTTGCAGAGAATAGAGTAACCCTGTTCTCTTGCTTTTTTCAGTGCGGGCAAAAGCATTCCGGCCAATATCGCTATAATCGATATTACAATTAGGAGCTCGATAAGCGTAAATTTTTTAGCAGGCATGTTTCAAATCCTTTATATTGGCAATGCACATTTCAATAACGCCAGCGCAGACATCAGTCCTTAAATACCAGCACTGTTCAATGACAGTTTTTCTCTTTTTGGAATGCTTTTTAAAACTTTCAACGGCAGCTTCAAAAGTAACGGGGTCCACATTATAGAGATAAATCAGGGACAGCGAAAGTTCGGACGCCAAAGGGACCAGAGCTTTTCCCAGTATTTCTCCGTTTTCACAGGCTATTTTCATGCAAACAGGGTCTTTTTCGTCCAAAAGCAGCCTGAATTTGTGAATACCGCCGCAATCTTTTCCACTTAATTCCCTATACCTGTTCATTGTGGCGGGATGAGTGATATAACAATTGGCGCATCCCTTATGGCCACAGGAGCATTTGACGCCGCCGGGACTGACGGGAAAATGAGCGATTTTTTTTGCCCATGCTTTAGTATCTGAAACAATCTGCCCGTCCAATATCAAGCCAAGCCTGATTTCATCAGGTATCTTTAACAACGCAAGATTACCTTGCAGCCTGAAGATATGCCGCATCCTGCCGAGCACTGCCGCAGAAGGCGTTATGGATATAACAGGAACATCGTATTTTTTTCTGAACTCCGAAAGCAACTTTCTGAATAACTTTACGTATTTTTGTTCTGTCATGTATTCATCCAGGCAGAAACCGGCATTCATTAATATTTTACCCGGGCACATCACAAACAGTTCTTCTATACATTTCATGGCATGTGCCGTAAATTCGGTATCAGTTTTATCTGTCCCTGAAACTTTCATTGAACGGGAACCTGTTATCAGGCGGTTAATATCCATGAGAATGAAAACCATATTGTCGTGAAACATTGTTACCCCGAGAAAAGCGACATTATTAAGATGG
>Ga0154588_1113_pt2 | contig 29187 bp, 28 predicted proteins | sample RifGroF2_FD_116017 | JGI IMG/M metagenome (GOLD analysis project Ga0154588, IMG submission 116017) | Lentisphaerae bacterium GWF2_44_16
CAATGCGTCTTGGCGCGCTGCATCCGGTCGGCCCTCTGGAACTGGCTGATTTAATCGGATTGGACGTATGCAAAAAAATACTTGAGAGCATGGCCGATTCCATGAAAGACACCTTCTATAAACCCGCGAAGGCGATAAATGAAAGAGTGGCTTCAGGCCGTCTCGGAAGAAAAAGCGGAGCGGGTTTTTATGATTATGATAACGCGAAAGGGAATCAGTAATGAATATAAAAGATTCATCAGTAGTGATAACGGGGGCCGGGAACGGTCTGGGCAAAAAAACGGCACTTGACCTTTCGTTGGCAGGAGCGCGTGTTTTCGCGGCGGACCTTAACGAAAAAGCACTGAAAGAACTGCATGATGAAAGCGGATGCAAAATAAAATATTGTGTTTGTGATGTCTCCAATGAAAAAAGCGTCCAGGCGCTCTTTTCGGAAGCGTGCGACGTCGACATATTGATAAACAATGCCGGAATTACAAGGGACGGCCTGATGATAAAAGTGAAAGACGGCGAGACAAAAGTCATGCCGCTCAGTGATTTCATGAGCGTGATAAATGTGAATCTGACAGGGGTTTTCCTCTGTGCCCGTGAAGCCGCTAAAATAATGGCGGGCAAAAAACATGGACTGATAATAAATATCTCTTCCGTTTCCCGGGCCGGCAATATGGGGCAGACGAATTATTCCGCCGCAAAAGCCGGAGTGGATGCCATGACCGTTACATGGAGCAAGGAACTTGCCAGATACAATATTCGTTGTGCCGCGATAGCGCCCGGATATATCGGCACTGAAATGGTCAAGGCTATAAATCCCGTCGTCCTTGAAAAAATTGTAAACCAAATGCCTCTGAAACGCCTCGGTGAGCCGGAGGAAATTTCCAAAACCGTCAAATTCATAATCGAAAATGACTTTGTAAACGGCAGGATACTGGAGATCGACGGAGGCCTGAGAATTTGAACATAATGAAGCCCTTTAAAAGGAAAGAAAAACGTTCAGATATTCTTCTTTTGCAATCCTTTTTTGCCTTTTTCAGAGTGTTTTTATGCCTTTCAGGAAGTCTTTGAGATCTTCGGAATGGTCTTCTTATAGCCCTGATTTCACTCTCAGAGAGCCCCGGAAATGATAACTTATGCAACTTTTTTGCATTTTATGTTATTAAGAATGAAAGGAATACTTGCAATTTTCTTTGGCATCAAGATATTATAATAACCATCAATAATAAGGAGATCTAAAATGGCAAAGAAGCAAGTCGTTGCTAAAGCGAAAAAGGTAGTTGCGAAAAAACCTGTGAAAAAGGTCGCTCCCAAAAAGGCAGTAAAAGCCAAAGTAAAGACAAAACGCAAACCTAACGCGCAGTTCATGGCCCCGCTTACACCAAGCAGTGCTTTGGCTGAAGTTATCGGCGCAAAACCTCTTCCCAGAACCGAAGCCGTAAAGAAAATTTGGGTCTACATTAAGAAAAATGATTTGCAGGACAAGAAGAACAGGCGTGAGATCAATTCTGATGCCAAGCTGAAAGCCGTCCTCAAAAAAGACAAAGTAACAATGTTCGAACTGGCAAAATTGCTCAGTAAAAATCTTTCATAATAATTTATTACCTTGGGGCTCAATTTCAGTTTATGATCTTGAGCCCTTTTCCATTTCTTCCTCTTTCCTCCATCAAGTCCCAGCTGATATTGATAATTATCGGAGCGTGGCTCCAAGCGACAAGCCCGGTCTCTGGCGAAAAGTTTGATTTTTCCGAATAATGAAATACACTATGCATGGTTTTCTGAACAGCTTTGCCGTTGTTTTTATATCACAGGCTGAAAGCGGATTGAAATATGAACTGTTTTGGGCTTACGGAGGAATGCGAAAAGGTAGAAAAGCGCCCTCGTATTTTCCTGGAAAAATATTTTTCCTCAAAAAAAAAGAATTCGCTGTTACTTTTTTAATTTCCATGCAGATATATGTATAGAGAGATTAAAAAGCACACGAGTTGCTTTGAGAAAGAAGGAGTGACAGCAATGAGCAAGGATAACATGAAAAGGTTCCTGGAGGAGCTTGAAAAGAACCTTGAGCTCAGAAAAGAATTTGAGAGAATTCTGGATGAGTCTCATGGTAAAACACTGGAAGCCGTTACGGCAAAACTTATCGCGTTTGCAAAGAGCGCAGGGTTTGATTGCAGCGCTGAAGATTTTGCGGGAGCGGTGAGGAAAAGCGACGAGCTTTCGGATGAGGATATGCGGAAAGCTGCCGGAGGCGGGTTGGATAGCGAGTTTGCGCGCAATGTGAGGAACTGGCTGTTTGATATATTCAATCGCAGGTCCTGAGTCATGAAATAAAAAATATAAACTTAAAAAAAGGGAGGTAGTTATGAGCAGGGAAACTTTAAAAGAGTTTTTTGAAGAACTCAAAAAAAATGAGGTCCTCGAAAAGAAATTTGAAGCGGTAGTGGATAGTTGCGGTGAGATTTTTGCTGGAAAAGTCCTTGAACTGGCGAAAAGCGCCGGGTTTAACTGTACTGCTGGCGATTTAAAGGAGCTGATGAAAGAAAATAGCGAGCTTTCGGATGAAGACATGCAGAAAGCTGCCGGAGGGTACTGGAGGGTATATCCGCCATACTGGTATTATAAGGAGAAATATGGCAAAAAGGACAAATAGAATTTTTGGAATACGAGGTTGAAATTGTTTCGTCCGGTACAGAACAAAAAACTTCATCAACAGGTTTTTGAACAGATACAGGCGATGATTCTCAAGGGACGGCTTAAGTCCGGGGATCGTCTGCCTTCGGAGCGTGAGCTCGGCGAATTGCTTCATGTCAGCCGTAATTCAATACGCGAAGCCCTCCGGGCCCTGGAAATCCTCGGAATTATTGAATGCCATCACGGAGGCGGCAATTATATCAAGTGCGACATCAGTTCCGGTATCTTGGAACCTCTGTCTCTGATATTCCGGCTTCACGGGGGCAGTTTATCAGATATTCTTGAAATGCGGCGCCTGCTTGAGGGCGAAGCGGCAGCTTTGGCCGCAGAACGGATTACACCTGAACGGGCGGCGGATTTATCCCGTCTGATTGATACCCTGCGTCATTGTACGGACGAAACTGAAAGTATCCGGCTGGACAAGGAATTCCACCTGAAAATCGCCGAATATTCGGGCAATGTACTTCTCCTGAGTTTTCTGACTGCGATTTCATCTTTGCTTGAGCGTTCAATTCAGGACGGACGACAGGCCATCATGCGTACTTTTCATGACCATGACCAATTGCTGACCATGCACAAAAACATCTGCAAGGCTGTTACTGCCGGCAACCCCAAGGCCGCGACAAGCGCGGTTAACAGGCATTTCAAAATGATTATTGACAATTTGTCCGAATGATGATATAATATCCGTGCAAGTGGTAGTACCATTCTACCAGTTAAGGAGTTTGAAAAGTGAACATGACGCGTTTTAGCGTGCCATTCGGAAAGACGAAGATTGAGGGGGAAATAGACAGTTCCCTTCTTTCCGGTGTTTATGAATCGGGGGTCAGTTCGTATCATCCTGCCGCAGGTGAAACAGAGCTTCTGAAAGCCGCGTTTGACTGTCCTATTGCTTCGCCGCCTCTGGAGGAACTTGCGGCAAAAGCCCGCACTGCGCTAATCATTGCCAGCGACCATACGCGTCCTGTTCCCAGCAAAGTTATTTTTCCGGAACTTCTCAGGCGTATCAGGAACGCGAATCCCGGTATTGAACTGAAAATTCTGATTGCCACCGGATGCCACAGGGGAACGGCCCGGGATGAACTCGTCGCTAAATTCGGCAGAGAAATAGTTGATAATGAAAAGATACTTATTCATGACTGCCGTGACGAAAGCGCTCTTGCCGATCTCGGACATCTGCCCTCCGGCGGCGAATTTAAAATCAATCGCGCCGCGGTTGAAACAGATCTGCTCCTGTCGGAAGGATTTATTGAGCCTCATTTCTTTGCCGGTTTTTCAGGGGGGCGCAAAAGTATTTTGCCGGGCATTGCCGGAGAGCGCACAGTGATGGGTAATCATTGCGCTGAATTTATCAGCAGTCCTTACGCCCGCGCGGGCGTTCTGGAAAACAATCCCCTGCATCGTGATATGCTCTATGCCGCGGAAACCGCAGGATTGAAGTTTATCATCAACGTTGTCATCAATGCCGAAAAGCAGGTTATTCACGTGGTTGCCGGAGACCCTGTAAAGGCACATCTTGCCGGATGTGAATTTCTCAAGGATTTATGCCGTGTGAAGGTGCCGGAACCGGATATCGTCATCACAAGCAATGGCGGTTATCCTCTTGATCAGAACATCTATCAGGCGGTCAAGGGAATGAGCGCGGCGGAAACCGTCTGCCGTCCGGGGGGAGTGATAATCATGTCTTCCGCCTGTTCAGACGGTCATGGCGGGGAATCGTTTTACAGGCAGATTTCGGAGGCGGTTTCCCCTGCTGAATTATTGCGGCGGATTGAAGCTGTTCCGCAGGATAAAACCCTGCCTGATCAGTGGGAAGCTCAAATACTTGCCCGTATTCTCAGCCGTTTTCGGGTAATCATGGTAAGCGACCCGGAACAGAAAAAAATTATCCGCGATATGCGCATGGAATATGCCGCGTCACTTACGGAAGCAATTGCGAGGGCGTTTGAAATATCAGGAAAAGAGGCGCGTTTAGCCGTTATTCCCGATGGTGTCGCGGTCATTGCAGAAAAAATCAACTCACTGGAGAGATTATGAGAATAGCAGTTTGCATCAAACAGGTACCCGGCACTTCTAAGGTCGAAGTTGACCCTGAAACCGGTGTTCTGAAAAGGGATGGAGTGGATTCAAAACTCAATCCCTATGATTTATACGGTCTCGAAACGGCATTGCAGATGAAACAGGCGGTTCCCGGTTCAACCGTAACGGCCATTACGATGGGGCCTCCGCAGAGCGAGGAAATTATCCGCGAGGCGTTCATGATGGGAGCTGACGAAGGGGTTATTCTTTCCGACCGGCGTTTTGCGGGTTCGGACGTGCTGGCGACAAGCTGGACGCTGGCGCAGGGTTTGCAGGTAAGCGGGCCGTTTGACCTGATTGTCTGCGGCAAGCAGACGACGGACGGCGATACAGCCCAGGTCGGCGCGGAAGTCGCCGAGTTTCTTCATGTCCCGCACCTCTGTAATGTACTGAAGATTGAGAAACTGAATGAGAAATCCATGATCGCGGAGCTTGACCTGCCGCAGCATGTCCAGAAAGTACGGATTAATCTGCCCTGCCTGGTGGCTGTTGAAAAGGGGATTTATGAACCGCGCCTGCCTTCATTTAGGCGTAAGCTGGCTACCGCAGAAAGAAAAATCCGCTGGCTCAAGCTTGATGATTTGCCGGATAATAATGAAAAACATTACGGACTGAACGGTTCCCCCACACAGGTAGCGCGTATCTTTCCACCGGAATCTACGCAGATTCAGGTAACATGGAATCAACCTGAAAGCGAGATAGCGACACGTGTGTTTGAATTGCTCAAAGAGCGTAAATTTCTCCAACAGGCGAGGTAAAACTTATGGCTGAAATAATCATACACTCAGATAAAATCAGCGACCCGGAAGCGGCGATGAAGCTCTGTCCGTTCGCGGCGATTGTTCAGGAAAATGGAAAACTGGAAATAACAGCAGCCTGCAAGATGTGCCGCCTCTGTATAAAGAAAGGGCCTCCGGGGGCTTTTGAAATGGTCGAAAATATCGAGGAGGAAATCAACACCGCCGACTGGCAGGGCATTGCCGTATATGTGGAACACGAAGAGGGCGCTGTTCATCCCGTTACCCTGGAACTATTGGGAAAAGCAAAGGAACTGGCAAAGAAAGCGCCTCAGCCTATATATTGCCTTTTCATAGGCAAAGATATCAAAGAAAAAGCGGCGGAACTCTTGCCTTACGGGGCGGATGAGATTTTTATTTATGACGATCCGGCATTTGAACATTTCAGAATTGAACCGTACGCGGCGGCGTTTGCTGATTTTGTAGAGAAACGTCATCCGGCGATAATACTGGTTGGCGGAACGACCGTTGGCCGCTCTCTCGCGCCGCGCATTGCCGCCCGCTTCCGCACTGGATTGACGGCGGATTGTACTTCATTGGAAATTCAGAAGGACGGCGGACTGGCGCAGATACGCCCGGCTTTCGGCGGCAACATCATGGCGCATATCATGACGCCGAGACGGCGTCCGCAGTTCGCCACAGTCCGCTATAAAATTTTTTCAATGCCGGAACCCGAGGCGAAGCCGAAAGGGAAAATCATTCCCTGCAAAGTCAAAGCGGAATTTCTCAAGTCAGCCATCGAAGTGCTTGAAATCATGCCCAAACAGCAGGTGAAGGGAATCGAAGACGCGGAAGTTATCATCGCCGCCGGACGCGGTATCAAAAAGCAGGAAGACCTTGAAATGTTACAGGAGCTGGCAACCCTCCTTAACGGTGAACTGGCTTCGACGCGTTCGCTGATTGAATCAGGATGGGTCGATCCGCGCCGGCAGATTGGTTTGAGCGGACGTACAGTCAAACCTAAATTGCTTATTACCTGCGGCATATCCGGCGCCATCCAGTTCGTCGCCGGAATGAAAGGCAGTGAAATAATCATGTCCATCAACACCGATCCGGAAGCGCCGATTTTCAAGACGGCGCATTACTGTCTGATCGGAGACCTCTATAAGATAGTTCCGGAGCTGATATCAAAAATCAAGGCTGCCGGAAGCGCCGCTAAATTCATACAGAACCCGGGAGCATGACCACTATGAGCGAATATAAAAAACTTACTGACGCGGATATCGCGTTTTTTCAAAAACTCTGCGGCCCCAAACGGGCTGTCTCCGGCGACGATGTCAATGAGGATTACTGTCACGATGAGCTGTCCAGTATTCACCGCCGCCCCGAACTGCTGATAATCCCCTCATCCACTTCCGAAGTGTCGGAGATAATGCGTTATGCCAATGAGCATTGTATTCCGGTGACACCGCGAGGGCAGGGAACAGGACTTGTGGGGGGTGCTGTTCCACTTTACGGCGGCATACTTCTGGACATGAGCGGCATGAATAAAATCCTGGAACTCGATGAAGAAAATCTGACCTTGACGGTGGAGTCGGGCGTTTTACTTATGGATGTGATAAAATTCGTAGAGGAGAAAAATCTCTTTTACCCCCCCGACCCCGGCGAAAAAAGTGCCACTATCGGAGGCAACATCAACACCAACGCCGGAGGCATGAGAGCAGTCAAATACGGTGTTACCCGCGACTATGTCCGCGGCCTGGAAGTTGTTTTGTCTGACGGACGAGTCATGGAGTTCGGCGGAAAAGTAGTCAAAAACAGTTCCGGCTACAGCATGAAGGATATCTTTGTCGGTTCCGAAGGCACCTTGGGAATCATTACCCAAGCCATTCTCAAGCTTCTGCCTCTGCCGCGTCGCAAGCTCAGCCTGCTGGTCCCGTTTCCATCACTCGATACGGCTATTGAAACGGTTCCTAAAATAATCAAATCCCGCAGTATTCCCACTGCCGTGGAATTCATGCAGCGCGAAGTTATTCTTGCTTCGGAACAGTTTCTCGGACGTAAGTTTCCCGATAAGTCGGCGGACGCATATCTGCTTCTGACCTTTGACGGCAACAGCAAAGAAGAGATTGAACTGGCGTACCATGACGTGGCTGAAATATGCCTGGCCGAAGGCGCGATTGATGTGCTGATCTCCAATACGGACGAACGCAATGAATCCATCTGGTCGGCCCGTGGCGCTTTTCTTGAAGCGATAAAAGCATCGACTTCCGAAATTGACGAATGCGATGTCGTTGTGCCGCGCAAAAATGTCGCCGAATTCATCCGCTTTACGAATACATTGCAGGAAAAACACGGCTTGCGTATTCGCAGTTTCGGACACGCCGGGGACGGCAATCTGCATGTTTACGCTCTCCGCGACAAAATGGAGAAAGCAGAATGGCAGACTAAGCTGAAAGCCGTTTTTGAGGATATGTATGAAAAGGCGCGTTTGCTGGGCGGCAAAGTTTCAGGCGAACACGGCATAGGCTATGCCAAACAGGGATACCTTCGAGAATCCGCAGGCCCCGGGCAATTGGAACTGATGCGCGGAATAAAAGCGGTCTTTGATCCGAAGAATATACTTAATCCCGGCAAGGTATGCTCCCGTATCGAAATGCCCTGAGTATTTTTATCCAGACTGATTAAGTTTTTCGGCTGAGGATTTCCGAGTCTATTTTTCAATCAGCCTGTCTTTTGCTTTTCTGTATTTTCCGGGGGGAATGCCGAAAGACTTTTTGAAAAGCCTGTTGAAATGAAATTCGCTTGAAATACCAAGTTCCGCCGCTATTTCTGAAACTGGCCTGTCTGTTGAAAGGAGTAGGTTTTTAGCGACCTGGAGCCGTTCCCTGTTCAAGAGTTTACTGAAAGATATTCCGAAAATTTCCCTTACGAAATGACATGTTCTTGAAGGGGAAATATGGAGTTCGTCAGAGAGCGTTTTCAGCGAGATTTTTTTTGAAATTCTTTTTCTTATTAACTGTAGTATCTGGGCTTTTCTGGTTGTCGGGATATTGTCAGATATCTGCTGAGTTTCGCTTATGAAGCCTTTGCCGAGAATAACAAGCAGTTTTGCCACGCTCTTTGTGCTTGAAGCTTTGAAAGTCTCGAGTTTTTCATATTTCAGTTTTCCTTCTTTGCTGAGAAGAAATTTCTTTTTTCTTGCGGGGCTTTTCCATTTTCCCGCGAAAAGCGTGGCGTTGTGAATGCCGTTCTGCCGCAGAGGAACTACTATTTCAGTCAGTCCCATGTGGCAGGAGTGAAAAAAGAACTCATCTTCCCGTGATTCTACTTCGGCGTTGATAGTATTCATGCAGTGTTCAATGCACATTTCCCTGGGTGATGACAAGCAGATCGGGCATCTGCGGTGTGATTGCCTCCGGGGGCCCAGAAGCGTATTGCCTTCCTCATCGGAAAATACACGGCCCAGGTCATGCATGGTTATTGTAAGTCCGCTTATTCGTTCAAATTCAATAATACTGCTTTCGATGACGGGCTCTTTCTTTTTTTCGTTTTTTTTCATCAGAGTTCTCTCTTTTTAACATAAATATAGCAATAATGAGCAAAAAGTCAGCTTAAACAGTCATTCCAAAATCATGTTTTTCAATGTATAATTTATAGAAATCAACGAAAAAGATAAAGGTGGGGCCATGAAAAAGTATCAAGTCAACAGGGGCTGTACCCATTGCGGGACGTGTATCTTTGAATGTCCAGTCGGGGCGATAAGCATTGACAGCAAGGGCGCTCATATAGATATCGAAAAGTGCAGAGGATGCGGCATTTGTCAGGACAACTGCGCTTCCGAAGCGATTACGGAGTTTGAAACAGAAGAGAATAAAACTGAAAAATAAGAAAGGGAACGAAAATGATTAACGCTGAAAAAAAAGGAAACTGTATCAGTGAACCGCAGAAGGAACTGAAGGTTGTCGGCGAATACGATGTAATAGTGGTTGGCGGCGGCATGGCCGGCTTCGGTGCGGCAGTTGCGGCGGCAAGACGTAAATGCAAAACTCTGCTCATAGAAAAAGAAACCGCTCTGGGCGGCCTTGCCACAATAGGGCTTGTAAACATACCGCTTGACTTCATCTCCGGCATAGGCCGCGATATGATGACCAGGCTCAGGGAAATCAATGCCGAGTGGCACCGCAATTCAGACCCTGAAAAACATAAGCTCATCCTTGACAGGATGGTGCTTGAAGCAGGCGCGGATTTGCTGCTGGACGCATATGTTGTTGAATCAATTATGAGCAACGGCAAAATCACTGGCCTTGTCATTGAGAGCAAGTCAGGGCGACAGGCGGTTTTCGGCAAACGGATTATTGACTGTTCCGGCGATGCCGATGCCGCTTATTTCGCGGGCTGCGACTGTATGACGGGACGCAAGGAAGACGGCAAGCATCAGGCGTGTTCACTGGAATTCCGTCTCGGCGGCGTTGACTGGGATACTTATCTAAATTCAGATATAAAGAAAAATGATCCCAGATGGGAAAAGGCCATACAGAAAGCGCTTTCCACTGGCGAACTTAAATACGAAGTTGACAATCACCTTAACTGGATGACCCATGTGCCGGGGCGTCCCGAACATTGCAATATGGATGAAGTCAGCATCTGTTTCGCGCATTCGCGCAATTGCAAACCGCTTGACTGCCGGGACCTGACCAGAATGTATCTTGAAGGACGTGAACAGGCGGACATGCTCTGGCGTTTCATAAAGAGTTATGTTGGGGGATTCGAGAAATCATGGCTGATTGATACGGCGTCCCTTCTTGGTGTCAGGGAAAGCAGGCGCGTTGTCGGTGAATATATAGTAACGGCAAAAGATCTCTGCCAGTGGACGCATTTTGATGACGTTATCTGCATATCGGGGCATGGTTACGATCTGCACAATCCGGATGGCCCGGGAAATATCAAATGGGCAAAAATCGAACATGAAGGCAAAGAGATTTATGCTATATGCCATACGGGTTACGGTTCTTCATGGATGCCTCCGGGCGGAAGGGACGCACTGGTTGACGGCTTTGGCAGAAAAGAAGGCGAAATGCAATTTCCGAATCCGGCGTATTATGATATTCCCTATCGTAGCCTTGTGCCTCAGAAAATAGATAATCTGCTGGTTGCCGGAAGATGTCTTTCCGCCGATTTCATGGCACAGGCCGGATGCCGCCTGGTGCTCGCGTGCCTCAACATGGGCGAAGCCGCCGGTATTGCCGCCGCTATTTCTCTAAAACAGAATATAACGCCGCGCAAAGTTAACAGAATTGATTTGCAGACGGAAATGCTCAAATGTAATTGCAACATAGGCCAGACTTTCAGGGAGATCCCGGGAATAGATAAAAATCTTATTCCGAAAATAATGCATGAGACCAATCGCGCAGGAGAGAAAAAGTCTGTAAAAGCCTGAGAAAAGAGTAAAACTACGGAAGTCCTGTTCAGTTCATCTGAACAGGACTTCTTTTTTTGTAAGGGCGTTTGACATGACTGATATCATTGCTATTTTTTGATATGAATACGATTGAGATTACGATTAACGGGAAAAAGAATTCCATCGCGGCGGACGCTACATTACTTTCGTTGATGAAGGAAATGAAAATTTCTCCGGAGAAAACTGTGGCGATGATAAATGATATTGTCGTCAAACCTTCAGAATATGCCGCCGCCATACTGAAAAATGCCGATAAAATAGAGCTTATGTCTTTTGTAGGCGGCGGGTGATATTATGAGATATTTTTCAAAAAAAAGGATTTGAATTGTGCGTAAAAATAATATTCAACTTCCTTCAGATTACGCGGATTGGATAAGCAATTTGAAGCAGCGGATTGCAGGTGCCAGACAAAGGGCGCTTTTTGCCGCTAATGAGGAGCAAATCCATTTGTATCATGATATCGGACTGGATATCTTGGAACGCCAGAAACTACATGGGTGGGGCGCTAAAGTTATTGAGCGGGTTTCTTCTGATCTCAGGGAAAGTTTTCCTGAGATGAAAGGACTATCAACATCCAATCTTAAATATATGCGGTTTTTTGCGCAGGAATGTCCCGACTGCAAAATTGGTCAGCAGTCTGCTGACCAATTGCCGTGGTTTCATATTGTGACTTTGATTACAAAAATTGCCGAATCTTCTATCAGGGAGTGGTATGCTGAAAAGACTCTTGAACAGGCCTGGTCTCGTGATACTCTTTTAGTGCAGATAAAAAATCAACTCCATCTCCGACAGGGCGCGGCCATTACCAATTTCAAGCAACGGCTTTCTTTGCCACATGCAGGGCTTGCCGCTGAAATTCTCAAAGATCCTTATCATTTTGACTTTTTAGGACTTAATGATGAGGCACAGGAACTGGACATTGAAAAAGCCCTTATTAAACATATTACCCGTTTTTTGCTCGAGTTGGGGGCTGGATTTGCTTTTGTAGGCCGTCAATTCCGACTCGAAGTAGACGGAGATGAATTTTTTATTGATTTGCTTTTCTATCATACCCGTTTGAAATGTTATGTTGTGGTTGAACTGAAGGCTACGGCATTCAAACCGGAACACGCTGGACAACTCAATTTTTATCTTGCCGCCGTTGATGCGCAAATAAAGGCATCTGATGACAAGCCGACAATAGGCCTCCTGCTCTGTAAAACCAGAAAGCGTCTTGTGGCCGAATATGCTCTCTCAGGTATTGATAAGCCTATGGGGGTGGCGGAATACCAGCTTGTCAGAGCATTGCCCGAAGCGTTTGGCACATGTCTTCCTACTATAGAAGAACTGGAAGCAGAGTTGTCCAGAGATTTTAGAGGAAATGATACAGCGAAGGATAAGCCTGATAATGCGAACTAAAATTACTCTAGAACTCGTTGTACATGATGATAAAGTTGAAGATATCCGAACGCTGGTTCCGTTGCCACTAATGGAAACAGGAAGTATTGAGGGATATCATAATAATGTAATTAAGGGAGAAAAAGCAACTATACTTGCTTTCTCTTCTACAAATTCAGCTTTTGCCGAACAGCTTCAGGAGATATTACTTGCCGCTGAAAAAATATCGGATATTTTTTGCGATAAGCATATAGTATGTTATCTGATTAGAACTTCTGCCTCCGAGCCTGTCGGACATTTTGTTTTGAACCCTGTTTTACTTAATCAGATGGCAAAGACCGGAATTGAAATAAACCTGATAATTGAAGATAAATTCAAGAATGTGTGATATTATGAATATTACGTTCAGCAGGGAAGAATTTTTCAGCGCCAATCCTCCGGGGATTACCGATATTCTGAGCGGCAAGTCCGTATTTATTGCCGGGGCAGGGGGGCTTGGTTCCAATGTCGCGGGCATAATGGCGCGTTCAGGAATAGGCCATCTGACAATCGCGGATTTTGATACTGTGTCGCCGTCGAACATGAACCGCCAGCAGTTTTTTTATTCCCAGATAGGCATGAAAAAAGCTGATGCGATAAAGGAAAATCTCTCACGCATAAATCCCTTTATGGAACTAAAAACAGTTTCTGAAAAATTATCCCCTGAAAATTTCGAAACTTTTATTCCTGATACCGCGGATATTATTTTCGAATGTTTTGATAATCCCGTTTCAAAGGCGGAACTTTCCCGTTTCTGCCTGGAAAAGCGCGCGGGAATTCCACTGATAGCGGTGTCCGGGATTGCGGGAACGGGACCTGCCGAAGAAATAAAGATAAGCCGTCCATACGGAAATTTTTATGTGATAGGGGATGGCAACAGCGATACAAACGTTTTCGGGGTTCTGGCTTCACGTGTAATTCTGGCTGCCGCGTTGCAGTCGCATCTGGCGATACGGATTATGCGCGGGCCCTGAGGGGTGAGTTTATTTTGCTTCCCTGACGGCCGGGAATATTACTTTTATTGTGCAGCCAACGCCTTCTTTGGTGTTTATTTCCATTTTGCCGTTCACGTCATCAAGTATTCCCTGTACGATGGAAAGGCCCAGCCCAGTGCCTTCTCCTTCGGCTTTTGTCGTGTAGAACGGATCGCGGCAGTGTTTCAGGACATTTCCCGACATACCTATACCGTTGTCCTGAATCGCGAATATCACTTCATCTTTTTTAGCGTCATGAGCTATGGATATTTCTATTATTTTCTGGAAAGACCTGCCGAGTTTTTCTCCCTTTTTATCAACGGCATACCGGGCATTTGAAATAAAATTGACGACAACTTGTTCAAAACGTTGCGAATCTATCCTGACCTGAGGTATGCCTTCTTGGAAAGTCTTGGTCAGTTGTATGTTGTGCAGTCTTATCTGTTCGTTGAAAAAGGCGAGGGCTTCGTTTATCGGATCGGCGAGGTTTAACGGTTTGACTTCCGCGCTTTTACTCCTTACAAAAGAGCGCATGTGTTTGATTATGTTTGATACTTTTTCCACGCTCTTTATACATATATCAAATGAATTTTCGAGTTGTTTTTCCTTTAATATGGGATTGTTTTTCAGTGCCGACTGCATCAGTTCGAGATAGCCTCTTAACACGCAGAGCGGCTGATTTATTTCATGGGCTATTCCTGCGGCCATTTCGCCCAGGGACGTCAGCCTGCTGGCGTGTGCCAGCTGAGATTGTTTCTCATTCAGGAGGCTGCCCTGTTCGCTTGCTATATTTTTGAAAACCCACAATATAGGGAGGCCGAGGAGAATAAATATTCCTGCCCCTAGTATCGACTGGAAGAGTATGCCGGCAAGGTGACTGTTTAAATCGTCGAGCCTAATATCGGCGCATGCGGCATAAAAATTACCGCCCGGGCTTTTCATCGGAATGAACACCGATCTGAAGCTGCCCCATTTATCGCTGTATTCAGCAAATGATTTTTCTTTAGTTTTGAATACGCTTTTCAGTTCAGGCGGAGCGTCGTCGTAGAGTGTAAAGCACTTTACATACGAATTGTTTTTAAGTTCCTCGTCCGTCGCTCCCACGGAGGAAAAATACAGATTGCCGTCTTTTTCTATTACAGTATATGTAAAGGCTATATTAAGATTTTTAGCGAAATTTGAAAGAACTATTATATTGCGGTAATCTTCCCTGTCCGTGATTGAGTCTTTGTTTGTCGCCCTGTCGTGAAAATCGTCCGGCAGGAGGTTGACCGTTCCCAGCGCGCCTGCTGTAATGAGTTTGTCAACATCTTCCCTGAAAGTGTTCTGGGCGCGGACAAACGAAAAAACAGAGTATAATATTACACCCAGTATATATATGGAAAGTGCCGTCAGGATAGGATATAATTTTCTTCTTTTTCCTGTCATAAACCATATTTTTTCGAAGTTATATTTTCAGAGATAACGGAAACATGAATTTAATGGCTTATTGCCTGATGTCAAGCATTGCTCTCATATAAAAGTTCATTCATCCCAGCTCAAAACTGGTGATGCCGAATATTCCTTTCAACTGGAGTTCCGGCTTTTCCCTGCTGTACATGCGCGCAGTTTTAAATACAGGCTTCATTCCGTATTTTTCAACGAGGCGCAGCGCATCCTGATTTACGCCCGGTATATCCAGATAAAAATCTGTTCCTTCCGGTATATGCGCAGTAAGCGAGGTCAGAATATTGTCTGCGAGCTCGTATGTATTCGCGAATAGAGGGCCTGCCTTATATCCATTCCGGCAGGGCCTTATCACTCCGTATCCGTTGAGAGTTTTTTTCTCATAAAGCGCAAGTCCCGCTGCTCCTTTTTGTCTTATCCATGAGTGGAGGAATTTTTCGCGGCAGGCAGGGAAAAAGCGCCTGTCGTATTCGAGGAGTTTTTCAAAGGGGACGTTTAGTATATCCGCGAGTTCCGCAACCGTTTCCGAAGCGCATGCGACGCCTTCATAGCGTATGTTGTTATACGCTGTTTTGAAACCATGCGACTGATAATTGGCAAGCTTTTTTTCAACCCCGTCAAGGCCGATGTTTCTGTTTCCCAGATAATTCATAGCGGCATTACCGAGTTCGATTCCAACCCTGTGTCCGCGGTATTCGGGCTTTACTATGTAGAGACCTATAAAACCGAAATTGTCATCATAAGCTACTGCCGAAATGGCGCCGATGGCTTCTCCGTCTCCGTTAAGGGCTATGAAAAAGCCGCCGGGATCAGCGCTGTAGAAAACTTCAGCGTCATTAATCCCGGGGTTCCATCCTTCGGACGCGGCCCAGTTTATTACAGTATCCAGCTCCCGTCGTTCCATCTTGCGGACAATTAAGGTGCTTTTTCCCATATCATTTCCCGTGCGTCAGTAAATATCAGGAACGAATTTCTGACTTGATTTAGGCGGCCTTACGTATGAATCCGGATCCTCCTTGCGCGGTGTAAGTTTTATCGGTTCCGGCGTGAGGTCCTGGTAAGGAATCATACTGAGCATGTGGTGTATGCAGTTGAGGCGGGCGCGTTTTTTGTCATCGGCCTCGACCACATGCCAGGGGGAATTTTTAATATCCGTGTTTTCAAACATTACATCCTTGGCCTTTGAGTATTCGACCCATTTTTCCCGGGAGGCTATGTCCATAGGACTTAGTTTCCAGCGTTTTCGCGGATCGTTCATCCTGGCCTGAAAGCGCTTTTCCTGCTCTTCGTCACTTACCGAGAAATAATATTTTATCAGTATCAGTCCTGAGCGGATGATCATTTTTTCGAATTCGGGACAGGAACGCAGAAATTCCGTGTATTCGTCTTCCGTGCAGAAGCCCATTACGCGTTCGACGCCGGCCCTGTTGTACCAGCTTCTGTCGAAAAGTACCATCTCTCCAGCTGCGGGCAGATGCGGCACATAACGCTGGAAATACCACTGTGTTTTTTCTTTTTCCGTGGGTGTGCCCAAGGCTGTTATACGGCATATTCTGGGGTTCAGGCTTTCAGTGATTGTCTTTATGACCCCTCCTTTTCCCGCCGCGTCCCTTCCTTCAAATATGACGACGACTTTGAGGCCTTTTTTCTTTATCCACTCCTGAAGTTTTACAAGCTCCACCTGCAAAGCCTCCAGTTTCTTCTCATAAAATTTCTTCTTGAGCTTTTTGTGTTTGCCATGTGTTTTTTCTTTTTCGTCGTGTTTCTTTTTCATAAGCTTCTCCGCTCTGTTAACGGGTTTTAAATAATTTACCGGCACCTTTGAGCAATCCTCCCAAGTCTCCTTCTATAATGTTGCTTATATTTTGAGGTTTTAAAATGTTCAATGCGTTTTTTTCGATAAAAGCCGCTATAAATGCTTCAATATTGGGTTTTGGTTTCTCTATGGTCCCGCCTATTTTCAGCGGCAGCAGGAGGCCGTTTATATCTGTTTCGGAAACGATTGCGAGTTTTTTGTCAAAGCCTATGTTCCCGGAAATCTTAAGTTCCTTTATGAATGCTCCCTTAAAGAGGCATTTGGCTATATTGACTTTGCTGTTTTCGGTAACGAGTTTCAATTCTCCCGTCGAAAAGTCGAGGTTTTTAGTGTTGCTGGATAAATCATTTGAGAATGAAAGGGTATCAGAGAGCGCTTTGGATGAAGCGAGGCCGGGGATAGAGTTCTGCACTTTTGCCAGGACTTCTATGGACATGAAAAGCAATGCGATATACTGGTCTTTTCTCATTTCATTCGGTATGGACAAATCCTTGAAATCGGCATTGAGGGAGCCGCTGAAATTTTTTTCCATAGCGGACACGCTGAAGCCTTTGCCTTTGAAAGACGTCGAGAATTCTTCTATGCTGCCGCGGGTATTTCCGTAACCGCCTTTGGCCAGTTCTTTGAAAATGGGCGGCAGTTGAAGCCCTTTGAAATCAGCCTTGAAAGCGAAGGGATAATCATCTTTTGCGGACAGGTCAATTTCACCGTTGCAGTTTATTTGCGTGCCGTTCAATATCAGCTTGAGCGGATCGGCCCTGACAAGGCCGTTTTTAATTTTGATAAGTGAACTGCATTCACCTTTCAGTTCTTTGCCGTAACTTATATTTTTTAAGTTAACACGGGCTTCCAGTTCCAGATTTTCAGGAACGGGGTTCTGTTTTTCTGACTTTTTCTCATCAGCAGGAACTGATTCTGACTTGAGTGGCTGTTCCGTGGTGTACGCGTCATTTTTCGGGACGAAAAAGCTCTCGATAGCGCTGATATCTATTCGTTCCGAGTTCAGATAAAAGACGGATTTACCTTTGGCCGGCGGCATAAGGAGATTGGCCCTGATTGTCAGGTCTGCCATTTTTTCATTGTTTCCCGTGAGGTTGCAGGAAAGTTTCCTTATATCCAGCCTTTCTCTGCTTTTTGCCATATCCAGGATGATAGCGCTTTTCAGCGGACGCGTCAGTTTTTCATTTTGAAGTTTTGAAATATCGAAGGAGGCAGACGCCGAGATTTCCTCTTTTTGCGTGTTGTAGCTGAACTTGACATCTCCTGTCATATCTATGGAATTTATAGAAATGGACTTTCTTATATCTTCAAGTGGAATAAGGCCGATGGCAAGGGAATTCAGGCTCTTCAGTTTTAATTTGATATTCGCGGAACTTACAGGAAAATCGAATTCGGCGGTCGATGAAAAGGAAAGGGCTTTTTTGCCGCCCTGACCCGCTTCCGTTTCCAGTGATATTATTTTCATCTTCGTATAATCCGTTAAATCGATATTGAAGGTATTTCTGACGTCAGTGGATGTGAATATGTTTTGAGAGCATCGCACATTTGCGCCTTTTATGTAGAGAGTGCCATTGTAGTTCATGTTTTCCGCGGAAGATTTCAATGTTGTCATGATATCGGCTGTGAGCCGTCCTGAAGAAACAAACATGTCCGCAACCGGCGGGATGAAAGAATCAGCTATCGTCAAGTCGAGATTGTCCGCGTTTACTCTGACTTTCAGGGTTTTATCAATCCAGTCGCTTTTTCCCGGCAAAAGCCGTGCCTTTTCCTGCAATAGCAGAGTGAGCACTCTGCTGTTGCGGCTCTTGAGTTCCAGAGCGAAAGTGTCGATGTCGATATTGTTTCTTGCTAAATCGAAAGAAGTTCCGGCGTTGATGGAGAGATTAAAAGGAGCGAGTTTCGCGGCTGTTGTTTTCAGCTCATGGATATTTCTCAGATATTCAGGAAGCAGCACTATCACGTCTTCTGTCAGGATGGGGATTTCGAGCGATGCGTTTCCGCTGAGGTCTTCCAGTTTCAGTATGCTGTCTGTTTTAATTACGGCGCAAACTTTATTGGCCTTCCTGATTTCTATTTCCAGTCCTTTGCTGTATATATCGGAAAAATTTTTGATGCCTATATTACCTTTTTTGCTGATGCTGATGTCTTTTGCCGTACAATAGGGACTTTGCGCGTCGAGGCCGGATATCTGTGTATTCAGATTCATTTCTATGGAGTTCTCTGATATTTTATATTGTGCGGCGCTCTGCCCGTTTATCCAGCCGTTTTCTATCTGCATGCTGTCGGCAGGGAAAAAGAGATTTAATATCCTTAAATCAAAATCATTGAACCGGAGTTGGAGTTTCGGAGCAAAATTGATATTTTTGTCTGTCTTTTTATTTTCCCATGAGAAAAGTGACGGATTTGAAAGCGAGAGTTCAAGGGCCTTGTGTTTGTTCTCCGTAATTTCCGCGCTTATAGTTTTCAGGCTTATTTCCTGCTTTGCTATATCTATGGACAGGTCATGTTTCACATTCATATCAAAAGGTTTTGAGGCTTTGCGTCCGGCGCGGGAAACATTTATTCCCCTGCAGTTTATTTCTCCTCTAGTGTCAAACGAATTTTCCTTTCGGGACATGTGCCCGCTGTAAGTTATATGTGCATTGGTGAATTTGCATTTCCCGCCCGCGAAGCCCTGTATCAGGTCAATGAGCTGCGGTGAAAGCCCGTTCACTTTTATGTCCATTTCCATTTCCGAAGCCATCGGGGAGAGCGCTACATTTCCCGAGAGGTTTATGTCGGATATTGGCTGTCCCCCGGCAAGTTCTTTAATGCTCAATCTTTCGAGATGCAGTTTTTCATTGTTCCTCACTGCTTTTGCGGCGATGGTGAATACCTGTCCGTCCATGGAAAATTTGTCTATATTTCCCGAAATTCTGTTTATCACCGTTGCTGACGCTATTTTTTCAGGGATAAAGTTTTTATCGAGGGTAATCATTGTTTTGTTTTCGAGACTGGCAGAGCTGATCTTGATGTCCTCTCCGGCAGAGGCCTTGATTATGCCGCTGATTTCTATTTTAGCTTCCTCTCCGTTTTTCAATTCCGGTATTAATATTCTGAACTTTTTCAGATCAACTTTTGATTTGCCGCCTTCCCGAAGCTCAAGGTTGAGGTCGTCTATCCTGATTTTCCTGAAAACAAAGCCGTTCAGTCCGATGGAACTTGACGGCGCTGTTTTTTTGGGCCGCGTTTTACTGTCGCCGGAAATATTGGATTTGCCGTCATCGGCCTGATATATGTATATGTTGATTTTACTTGCCGAAAGGGATTCTATGGCAATATTTTTTTTCAGAAGTTCCCAAAGTCCCCAGCTTAAATCTATTTCTCCGGCGGCGAGGAGCTTTTTTCCTTTGCTGGAAACTGAAAGGTCTTTTATTCTGAGACGCGATTTCATTGGCGAGAGCGAGAATTCGGCGGCTTTTATTTCAGTGCCGCTGAAACTGCCGGCAATGGGCAGGATAACTTTTTTGCAGAAATACTGGCTTGTCAGGATAAAGTAAAGGCAGACCGGCAAAATAACAGTGAACGCGACAAGGGCCGTGAAAACAATAATTAATATTTTTATCTTTTTCTTCATTTTTCCTGAGATTATTTTCAGCTCTCTTAAAGCGTAATTTTTCCGTGTTTTGATTTCTTTAAGTTTTTGTCCGCTTCTTGAAATCCTTATTTACCTCGTCCCGGAAGTTTTTGTCCTTCATGAATTTTAATCCTATTGCCGCCATTGCCTGCCCTGTCTTGAATGCCTGATTGAAGGCTTTCGCTGTGCCTGCTGCTTTCTCAAAATCTATTGAATGCAGAGGGCAGGGGGCTTTGGCGATGGCAAAAAAGAAGCTCGCGCCGGGGATTATCTGGGAGACGTTTCCGAAGTCCGTGGAGCCGCGGCCTCCGCCTAGCTGGTATTCCGGCGTCAGTCCCGCTTCTTCGGCGACATTGAAGAATTCATCATTCAACGGCTTATTCAGGACGCTGCACTTGTAGGTTATCCTCGAAGGTTTTATCTGGTATTTCGTATCGGTCATCATTGCCGCTCCCTTCACAATCCTTCTGAAGCGGGCCTCTATTTTTTCAGCGAGGCCTGCTGTGTCGGCACGGAGATAAAATTCGCATTTGGTATGTTCGGGAATGACGTTTGTAAGTTCTCCGCCCTTGTTTATTATGCCGTGAATTCTGACAGATTCGGGGAGCTGCTGACGCCATGCGTTTACGCCGCTGAAGAGAAGATTGACGGCGTCAAGCGCGTTAATGCCCTGGTCGGGCGCGGCGGAAGCGTGCGCCGCCAGGCCTCGGAATTCCACGGTAAAACCGGAGAGCGATATCCAGCCCGGGTCTGTGCTTGTTTTGTCATAGGGATGGCTGGTCAAAACCATGTCTATTCCTTCAAAGGCTTTTTCACGTATCATTATTTCTTTGCCGCCTTTGCCTTCTTCGGCGGGGGTGCCCATTATGATTACCCGGCCTTTCAGCTTTTCTTTCTGCATCAGCTTTTTTACCGCGAGTCCGGCCGTGAGGGCGTTTGTCATTATCAGATTGTGTCCGCAGGCGTGTCCCAGCCCGGCGAGAGCGTCGTATTCGGACATGAAACATACTGTTGGTGAACCGTTTCCATAGCTCGCCCGGTAGGCTGTCTTAAGTCCCGACATGGGATTTTCTACTTTGAAACCCCATTTTTTCAGTACCTCAATCTGCCATTTGCAGGCTTTTTCTTCTTCAAACCCCAATTCGGGATTTGCGTGTATCCTGTCCGAGAGTTTTTTTATTTCTTCCTTGTGTTCAGAGACAGCATCAGATATTGATTTCAGCATAACATATTCCCATGTAAATTCAGAATGACAAAACAAGCGCTATGAAGTAAGCGATATTAGACAGCAAAAAAACGTTTTTGTCAATCTTAACGCGGGTAAAAGACATTTTTTAATGACGCATGATTTCAAATTTTGCTCTTTATGGGCTATTGTATATGATTCACTAGAGGTATCAGAATGACTGAGATTAATAGAAAAACGAGAGAAAAAATAATAAAGAACTGCACGCGCGTGGTTATCAAGGCGGGAACAAGACTGCTTACGGATACCGCCCGTATCCCCGTGCTTATTTCCCAGATAGCTAAGTTAAAAGAAAAAGGCTTCAAGGTTACTTTTGTGTCTTCCGGAGCGGTCGGACTGGGCATGAAAGCGCTTAAATTGACTAAGCGCCCGTCCAGGCTTGCCGAAGTGCAGGCCCTTGCCGCGATAGGGCAGAGCAAGCTTATGTCGCTCTATGAAAAGGAATGTCTGAAGTTTGGTTTTCATGCCGCCCAGCTTCTGCTTACCGCCGAGGATTTGCGCGACAGGGAACGCCACCTGAATGTCATGAACTGCATAGACGCTCTCTGGGCAGACAACGTTCTGCCCATTGTAAATGAAAATGACTCCGTATCAGTGGATGAACTCAAGTTCGGTGACAACGACATTCTCGCTGCGTTTCTCGGCGCTATGACTCGCTCAGAACTTACGATAATACTGACTTCGGTTGACGGGCTTTATTCATACCAGAACTCGAAAAAGGGAGAGCGCATTTCTATTGTGGAACGCGTTACCGATAAAGTGAAATCACTGGCTACCGGGACTGACGACAGTTCTTTTTCGATAGGCGGGATGATTTCCAAGATAAGGGCCGCCGAAATAGTTAACGGTGCCGGAGAAAATCTCTGGATAGCCAACGGCAAAGACCCCGAAATAATCTCGAAAATTATTTCCGCTGAAGATGTAGGCACTGTCTTTCTGCCCAAACGAAAACAGATGGAATCCAAAAAAAGATGGATAAGGATATTTTCAAAAAAATCGGGAAAGCTTTTTGTTGACGCCGGCGCGGTAAAAGCACTTCTCAAAAACGGCAGAAGCCTTTTGCCTTCCGGCCTGGTTTCGGTTGAGGGCTCCTTTAAAAGAGGCGACAGCGTCGAGATTTGCGATGCGGCAGGGAATACCGTGGCCATCGGCATTTCCAACTACAGCGCTTCCGAAGCTTCCCGTGTCGCCGGACTTAAAACCTCTCAGATGTCAGCGGTCCTCAAAACTGCTTTCAGCGATGAGGAACTTGTACACAGAAATAATCTTGCGACAAGCGGGACAACTGAAGAATAGAATATTTTCATGGAGTTTCCCAATGGCGGAAGATAATGAAGAAAACAGGCCCAACGGATATGTAAATTGCGTGAAATGCGCGCATTTCTATATAACCTGGGAGCCCAAAATGCCCCGGGCATGCAAGATTTTCGGCTTCAAAGGCGTAGCCATGCCCAGCGTCACCGTCTTCAAAGTTACCGGCAAAAAATGCCCGGCTTTCGCTCTGAAGCAAAAAAGAACGGGGAACGCCTCTGAATGAAAGCAGACAGGGACTTAAAGGTATATATAAAGACTTTCGGCTGTCAGATGAACGAACGCGATTCCGAAAGTGCCGCGGCGTTACTCTCAGCTGACGCTTTTTCCATAACGGACAGCGAAAAAGACGCTGACATTCTCATATTCAATACATGCAGCGTCAGGGACCAGGCAGAACGCAAAGCCATTGGCAAAATAGGAATACTCAAGCGTCTGAAAAGAAGCAGGCCGCATATTTTCATAGGTATAATGGGCTGTATGGCGCAGAGCAGGGGCGCGGAGCTTCTGAAGGAGATACCTCATCTGGATTTTGTCATAGGCACGGGACAGCTTCACAGACTTCCGGAAATAATAAAATCTGAAATAAGAAAAAGACATAAAACTGTTTTTGATGAGTTGGCGCGTCCTGATTTTAATGCCCTTGCCGCGCATCTGGCGGATACGGAAAATAATTTTTCCGCCTCCATTGCCGTCATGACCGGATGCAACAGATTCTGCAGTTACTGCATTGTCCCCTATGTCCGGGGCAGGGAGCACAGCAGGCCGCCGGATGAAATTATTGAAGAAGCTGAAAAACTCGTTGCATCCGGGGTCAGGGAAATTCTTCTGCTCGGACAGAATATCGCGGCTTACGGGCTTGACGGCAAATCCCCTCCGAAAGACGCTTTTTCACCCTTTGCCGAACTGCTGGAAAAACTTAACAATATAGACGGCCTTTACAGAATACGCTTCACCTCTCCCCATCCGGCGTATTTCAACGACAGGCTGATTGATGCCGTTACGTCCCTGCCGAAGATCTGCGAGAGCATTCATCTGCCCCTTCAGTCCGGTTCCGACAGGATACTTAAACTGATGAACCGTCCTTATACTTCAGCGCATTACATGTCTGTCGTGAACAAACTGAAATCTAAATCTCCACGCATGATATTTTCGACAGATGTGATAGTCGGCTTTCCCGGTGAGACGGAGGACGATTTCAATGCAACCCGCGGGATTATGAACGAAGTTGCCTTTGACAACGCTTTTATTTTCAAATATTCCAAACGCCGGGATACTCTCGCCGCTGAAATGCCGGAACAGCTTGAACAGAAAATAAAAGAGGAGCGCAACAAAATACTTCTGGAAGACCTCGCCGAACGAACTGGGCGTTATAATGCATCCCTCGTCGGAAAGATACTGGAAGTTATGGCGGAAGGCCCCAGCAAAAGAAACAGTTCCCGCTGGGCCGGGCGCAGTTCTTCAAATAAAATAGTAATTTTTGAACCCGAAAGTTCAGTCTCGTCAGGTTCGCTTATTAATGTAAAGATAGAGCGCTCAACCCCCATGACCCTATTCGGAAAAATTCAGGTATCTTAACGCAGTTTCAGCGTTGCCAGTCCTATTAGGGCGAATATGCCGGAAAGTATCCAGAACCTTGTGACTATCTGCGTTTCCGTCCAGCCCTTCTGTTCAAAGTGATGGTGTATCGGCGTGCAGAGGAATACGCGTTTTTTGAAGAGCTTATAACTCGTCACCTGTATGATGACGGAAACCGCTTCCATCACGAAAACTCCGCCCACTATGGCAAGTACCAGTTCCTGTTTTACCAGCACCGCTATTAGGCCGATTGTACCGCCGAGCGGAAGGCTTCCCGTGTCGCCCATGAACATGGATGCCGGATGGCAGTTGTGCCAGAGGAACCCTATGCAGGCCCCCGCTATCGAAGCCGCGAAAACCACAACTTCGCTGGCCCCTGGTATGAAAGGTATGTTCAGGTATCCCGCAAAAAGTTTATGTCCGCAGAGATATGCCAGCGTGGCGAAAGTCAGAGTACAGAAAATCGAACATCCTACAGCCAGCCCGTCCTTGCCGTCCGTCAGGTTTACCGCGTTTGATGAGCCGACAACCACAATCGCGGCGAACGCGAAAGCCGCCCATAGGGGAATATCCGTAAGCACCGGCTTTTTGTAGAACGGTAACATTAACTGTTGAAGCAGGTCGCCCGTAGCCGGGAGAGAATTCAGGAAAAACACCGCTGAAAGCGCTATCGCGATCTGCAGAAAAAGTTTCAGTTTGCCTGATATCCCGTCTCTCTTTGCATGGGCGACTTTGGCGTAGTCGTCCAGAAATCCCAGTCCCGCCAGGCTGAGCAGCGTCGCCAGAAATACCACTACCAGCGGATTGGAAAGCATCGCCCAGAGAATAGTCGATATGGTGATGCTGGAAATTATGAGAATTCCGCCCATGCTGGGGGTTTTGTCTTTCTGCTTATCTATAAATTCTTCAGAAACCAGCCCTTTCAGACGGGAGGGCGCGGTAGCCCTGAATTTTTTCAGCAACTTTACCGTCATGGGGCCCAAAAGATAACAGAGTATCATCGCTGTAAATGCGGCGCCGCCGGCGCGGAACGTTACATATTCGAAAAGTCTCAAGGGCCCGAAAATATCCTGATATTCTGCCAAAAGATATAACATATAAAAAAACCAATCCTTATAATTTTTATTCCATCATGAACATTTACTGTATCCGCAACTCATGCACTTCAGACAGTTTTCCTGTGAAATCATTGCCTTTTCATTGCACTGCGGGCATATCATGTACGAGGAATTATTATGTTTTGAAGCGGATTCTGTTTCTGTTTTGGGATAGTGATGGGATGTCTTTTTTGAGGTAATTCCTATTTTGAGGAGATGTTTTTCTATCACCTTGCCTATGTCAGCCGCCAAGGATGGCACAAAGGCCCCGTCGCTGAAATAACCGCCGTTCGGGTCATATATGCTTTTAAGTTCCTCAACCAGGAAGAGCGGCTCGGGATCATGTCTGAACACTGCCGATATCAGGCGGGTCATGGCGACAATCCAGCTGAAATGCTGAAGGTTTTTAGTATTTATGAACAGTTCATAGGGATGTCTTCTGCCGTTTTCTTCTATGAGGTCGTTTATTGTGACGTAGAGCGCGTCCGCGGCGAGAGGAGTTTTTATCTTATATGTGGTGCCTTCCAGTTCCAGAGGGCGTTTCGTTATTTCAAGGGAACGAGTTTTCTTCGAACCGGAATCCTTTTTTACAAGTATGCCCGTTATGTGTTCGGACGGTCTGAACGTCGTGCAGCCCTTCAAGCCTTTTTCATAGGCTTTCATGTAAATATCCTTAAAGTTGCTGAACTGATATTCGGCGGGAACGTTTATCGTTTTGGAAATTGAACTGTCAACATACTTCTGCAATACAGCCTGAATGTCTATATGCTGGTCAGGCGTAACTTTATCGGAACAGATGAAATAAGGGGGAAGTTCATTATCTTTGATATCCTTCTTCATGAATTCTTTATATTTTCTGTAAGCGTAATCCGAAACCTCCACTTCTTTTGTGTCATGTTCGGTGGTATTGCGTATTTTTCTAGTGTATTTGAACGCGAATATAGGCTCAAGACCGCTGGATATGTTGTCTGCCAGCAGACTGATGGTCCCTGTCGGGGCGATGGAGGTAAGATGTGAGTTTCTGAGTCCGTTTTTTCTGATGGAATCTCTTATTGTTTTAGGAAGCGCGGATATGAATTTTCCCTTTGTGTATTTTTCCGCGTCGAAGAGAGGGAATACCCCTTTTTCTTTTCCGAGTTTGATGCTTTCGTCATAAGCGGTGTAAGTTATAGTCTGCATTATGTCTTCGGCGAGTTTAAGCGATTCAGGGGAACCGTAAGATATGCCCATGAAGATGAAAAGGTCGGCAAGCCCCGTTATTCCAAGGCCAATTCTTCTTTTTGAATTAGCTTCTTCTTTCTGCTGTTCAAGGGGATAATTGCTTATATTGATGACGTTGTCGAGCATCCGCACTGCAACCCTTGTAACGCTTTCAATACTTTTTAAATCTACGGATGCTTTCGGAGTGAACGGAGATTGAACGAATTTTGTAAGATTCAGGGAACCGAGGAGACATGCTCCGTAGGGAGGCAGGGGCTGTTCGCCGCACGGGTTGGTGGCCCTTATTTCTTCACAGTAATAAAGATTGTTCATCTCGTTTATTTTGTCGATAAGTATGAAGCCGGGTTCGGCGAAGTCATAAGTGGAACGCATTATCAGATTCCAGAGATCTGTCGCGTGGATTGTTTTGTAAACCTGGCCTTTGAAGGTCAGATGCCATTCTTCATTGTTTTTTACCGCTTTTATAAAGCTGTCAGTTATGGCCACGGAGAGGTTGAACATCTGGAGGGCTGAATTCACCCGTTTTGCCGTTATGAACTGTTCTATATCGGGGTGGTCGCAACGCATTACGCCCATTTGCGCGCCGCGTCTGTGACCGGCGCTCATTATCGTCCGGCAAGTGGAGTCCAGCACCTGCATGAAGCTTACCGGGCCCGATGATTCGGCTTCACAGCCCCGTATGGGGGCCCCTGAAGGCCTAAGCGTGGAAAAATCAAAACCCACTCCGCCACCCTGTTTCTGTGTGAGTGCGGAATCCTTTACCGTGTCGAATATTCCTTCTATTGAGTCTTCGATGGTGTTCATCACATAGCAGTTGAACATGGTAACTTCATTTCTGGAGGTTCCGGCGTTGGCGAGTATCCTTCCGCCGGGAATGAAGCGCAGGTCTGAAAGTATTTCAAAGAATTTCTTTTCCCATTCCTTTTTCTTCTTTTCTACAGAGGAGCATGCTTTAGCTACGCGTGCCATGGTGTCCTGGATGGATTTATCCGCGGGAACAGTACCGTTTCCCTTGAAGCGGTATTTCTTTTCCCATATTTCGGCGCTTATGTCATAAATGGCATTTTTATCTTTCATCAGTGGAATTTCCCCTTTCAGCAAGAAATCTTGTAAAACTTAAAAAACAATTTACATTGAGTTTATTATTTGCGCGGTTGATATCTTTTTCAATTGAAAATTAAAATAAATATATGGAAATAATGATGAAGAGCCCCTTTACTTCTGGCATCAGGCATATCGCCGTAGCCGCTCCGGCCGGGCCGCCATGTTCGGAAAAAATAAAAAAGTCATCATCCCTGCTCCGTTCTCTTGGCCTTAAAGTAACGGTTATGCCCAATGTTTTCAGGGGCGCGGACGAAAAATATCTTTCCGCCGACATCGAAAGCCGCGTTTCAGATATCCATGCCTGCTGGCGGGACGAAACTGTGGATTTGCTGCTTTGCGCGAGGGGCGGATACGGCTCGGCGCAACTACTCCCGCATCTGGATTGGAAGCTTCTCAAAAGCAGAAAGCTCCCGGTGCTCGGTTACAGCGACATTACAGCTCTGCACTTGGCTATGTGCGCCAATGATGTCGGGATACCGGTAGCCGCCCCGATGGCGGACAAGTTTGACGAAGTGCTGAACGATGAATATACAGTGAAAAGCATTTTCAGCGCTTTGAGCGGAGAGGCCGCTGTTGTCTTTGAAGCGCCCCCGAAATTTAAAATAAAAGTCATAAAGAGCGCGGAACTTTCAGCTCCCGTTATTCCGGCGAACTTGACCATACTTGTTTCTCTTCTCGGAACGCCATATTTCCCAAATCTCGGCGGAAAAATCCTCCTCATAGAGGATATCGGCGAAAAAGTCCGCCAGCTTGACCGGGCGCTGACTCAGTTGCGGCTTGCGGGCGTATTGGAAGACTGTTCCGGGCTGATATTCGGGGGCTTCAGCAAGTGCGGAAGGCGCAGAGAACGCGACGCTGTTTTCAGCAAATTTACCTCTTATGTGAACGGCCCGGTGCTTTCGGGTTTTCCCTTCGGTCATTTCCTGCCGATGAAGGCGTTAAGATGGAATACAACTTTTAAAATCGAGAACAGCGGTCGTATTACTATGACGCCCGCTGAATTTTTTTCCTGAGCATCTGATATTTCTTGAAAACTTTTATCAAATAGTTTTTATTGATTTGTTGATGTCATTCATGATTTTATTATCATTAATACTTTATAATAAATAAAATACAAAAGTCATATTTATATTCTACGGTATAATTTTCAAGTTTTTACTTATAAAAAACTCAAAATTAAGAAACTCCTTAAGCCGAGAAAATATCAAAACCAGATATAGACTTTCACTGAGTTCCAAGAAAATTATATGGATAAGAGCAATCAGTCTTTTTGAACAAAAAACAAAAAAATCATGAATAAAATTGAAATTTGTTAATGTCGCAAAAGTTGTTCTGAAATAATGATTTTAATAAAAGTGCATCCGAGACTAAATTGATATTTGCGAAAATAATCAAAAAAAGGA
>Ga0154588_1003_pt2 | contig 28118 bp, 26 predicted proteins | sample RifGroF2_FD_116017 | JGI IMG/M metagenome (GOLD analysis project Ga0154588, IMG submission 116017) | Lentisphaerae bacterium GWF2_44_16
GTGATGAAGATTTAACTGTTTTACAATCCTATTCCCAAATCAAACTTGTAACTTCGGACTTTTCTGATATATCATCCGTTGTTCCTGATAATAAATATTTGAAATGGGTTAATAAAAACAGCGATAGCCATAATCATATAGAAATTCTGATAGTTCTGAAAGGAAATACTTATTTTACATTGAACGGCATAACATATCCATGTATTCCGGGGACAGTATTTCTTGTAGCTTCCAATGAAAGCCATGATAATTACTATCCTCCTTTTTTTGATAATTTTAAACATCTGTGGTGCACCAGTATAAACAGCGTGATTTATGCGGGCGGACTTTATACCATGGAAAATGGATGTCAGATAAAGACTGTTCAATTTAACCGGATTATTGATGAGAGCAGTTGCGGGTTTTCTTTTACAAGAATATGGGAGGAACTTTCTCAAAACCAATATCTGGATGAAAATTTTAAACACTTATATATTAAAAATGCCCTATTTGTTTTTCTTCTTGAATTATGTAAGATAGGTTATGCAAAAACTGCCAATGCAGGCGAACGTGAAACGGAGGAGCACTACTGTAGCATTATTAATCCGATATTGGAACATATAAAGGAGACCGGAGGGAAAGGGCTTGATATCGCACGGCTGGCATATATCGCGGGTTACAGCAAATTTCACTTTGCCAGAATATTCAGAAAAGTTACTGGTTTTTCTGTTCTGACGTTTATAAATTCCGCAAGAATTGAAAAATATAAAGAACTTCACAAAGCGGGATGCAGTAAAAAACAAATTTCAGATAAACTCGGATTTTCCTGTCCCGCCGCATTTTCCAGATGGGAAAAAGATAATTTGCGTCTTTGATGCTTACGCTCGCCAATTAGCTTTTTTTAAATAATACAGCGGGAGAGATCAGGCTTTTTCTCGTTCAGGAGCGTGTCATGGAGTTTGACATATTTATCTTCCCAGTCGAGATTGAAATGTATCCATTCTTTGCCGGTTCTGGCGCATTCCAGCCAGGCTTTGAAATACATCTCCACCCGGTCTGTTACAAGCACTCTGTCTTTTCTTAATGTCATGCACCATTTGAGAAAATCTTCTATTTCACCGACAGAAGATTTACCTGCGTGATATTTATCAAAGAGTTCTTTGAATTTCAGGATGTATTCAGTCCAGATAACAAGCCGTCTGGCAAAGTCATTATCCGGACATTCTAAGGCGAGTTTCTGTGATAATTCATGCGCTTTGCGGTATTCCTTTGTGTCCGTCCTTTTGAAAAGCGCCCTCGGATAAGTTACCAGGCAGGGGCCGGAACTTTTCTGTATATGCAATAGTTGAGCATAAAGTTTTTCCACTGTCCTGGTGTGTTCCGCTCCGAACACTTTTCTGAAAAAGTCTTTTACTGATTTTTTGCGATCAGCTCCGTAAGCGGCTTTTGCCATCATATAGAAATTCTGTCCGTAAGCCGTCCAGTGCGGAATGTGGAACTGCGTTAGAAAACCGTCAACACCAAGCTTTGAATATGTCTTTATTTCATCGAAAATAGTCTCATGAAAAATCAGCGGAAGCGATATATAAAAATTGATTCCCATGATGTATTCATAGATATTGACTTCACCGCCGTCTTTTGCTTTAACCCATGCCTTGAGGTCTTTGAAATATGCTGAATTCAACCAGCAGTTTTTATCGTCTATTAGATGATTGACGCAACGCCAGTAAGGCGCGAAATGAACTGCGGTATTTTTATGGAGTTTGAAGCCGGGGGAGGGAGCACAGTAATTGATATACGCAGCGAAAGTAAGCATCGTCTCAGGGTTTGACGCATGGAGTTTATCTGAAATTTCGCGGACCATGTCATGATATATTTTATCCGCTTTGTAAACATGTTTCGATACGCTGTAGAAATCACCTTTTTTGTTTTTGTCATAGAACTTGGAGCATTCCGGGCATTCGCACCATCCGAAACCGTCATTTGGTAGGAGCGAAATAGTTTTCAGTTCAGGATGAGCCTTCATGTATTCACTCATTCTTTTTGCTATTTCAGCCCTCAGTTCAGGATTTGTCGTGCAGAGCTGTTCGCTCAAGAGAAGTGTACTCTTGCTGGAAGACGGGGAAATCCTCTGTCCGTTGATAATGGCGAAATAATCCGGATTGCTTTTCGCGTACTTTTCGCCGGGTATCCAGTAACTGAAATTGTGGTGTCCGCTCTCTATTTCGATGCCGCGCACCTGAAAATATTCTCTCATTTCGGGTGTGGCCTTATCATAGTATTTCATCCAGACGAGAATATAATTCAATTTGTTTTTAGCCATCCAGTCGGCCAGTATGAAACTTTCCTCGGAGAACGGAAATTCCTGAACCAGCCCGCGTCTTTTCAAAAGCAGTTTGGAGGGCTTCAGAAGCTTTCCTGCTGGAAGTTTAACGCTTTTGCTTGTTTCCGAAATTATATCTCTGCCCGGTTCAAAAAAACAATAGCCCAAGTATTCTTCGGCAAAATCATATACGGCGTAAAGTGCGGTAAGAGGGGCGGAAAACTTGAATTTTATTTTCTCCTTTGAAGCCTTGACGGAACAGCCCGAAACTTTTTCATCGCATTTGAAACTGATTTTTATTTTGTTTTCCGGATTGCCTTTTCCGAAACGCCTTGTGAAAAGTGTTTCCAGTTCGCTTTTAGCTAATTGCATGGTTTTATCATTGCTGAATTTTTCAGGTATGTCGAACGATAGAAACGAATTTTCAGAGAGAAATATTTTTTTATTGGAAGCCGACATTTTGTATTTTCCTTTTTATTGAAAACGGTTGTTTTTTTTCATTCATGCCATACGGACATGGCATAAGTGAAATATGTCATCGATTCTGTATCGAATTTGTCAGGCGCGTTTGCGTGCCCGTCAACATATATCATAGGGACTTTGGTTTTGTGGTTCAGTGTTTTGTATCTGCCGTCGCTTTCTCCCGGGAAAGTAGCATTTGCATAGGAGTAATTGTCTTTGTCTATTTCAGCCGCGGCATTAGTAGCGATATTGGTTTCTTCGACCAGAATAATTTTTGAAGGACCTGACATGCTCTTTGCAAATTCCGAATCATGCCATGCCGGATATGGATTGGAATTGGAATTGTCACTGAAACTCACTCCTGTTGCCTTCACTTTCGCGAAAGGTTCTATCGCGTTCAACCCGTAAGAACACAACGCGCCTGCGTTCTCAACCGGACATATAAAGAGATTTCTCATATTCTGACCGTCCGCCGCAAGGTTTACCCAGCCTATAGGGTCTCCCCATCTTGCTGTACATACGGCCTGCGGATAGATACCGGCGTTTGTTGCCGTATATGAAACGAGGAGTTTATGTATCTGGTTGAGATTATCGATGCATTTGATAGTCTGGGCCTTGCCTCTGGAACTTGAAAGTGCCGGGAGGAGTAAACCGGCAAGTATGCAGATGATGGAAACGACAACAAGGAGCTCGACAAGCGTAAAGGCAAATAATTTTTTCGGCATATTTTTTCGTTCTCCTAAACTCAATAGGCGTCTGCAATATATAAACGTTTTCTCAGCGTCGTCTGTTTCTGTTCACGTTTTTCTGAAGGTTTTCTGAGCCTTCAGCTGTAAGAGTAAAGCTGTTGCCTTCAGTTTTGTATATTAAAGGTTTTCCGTTAAGGCTGTCCAGGGGAATTTCATGAAGTATGTCCGGCTTCAACTTGTCTAGAGTGTCGGGATAAGTTGATTTTTTGTTTTTATATATTTGAAGAGCAAGTGTCAGTTCGCAGATGGCTGTTTGATTCATGAAGTAGGCGTTGCCGGCAAACGCTTCCGTCAGAAATCTGCCGAGCCAGAACTTTGACATTGGGCAACTCTCAGGTATGTTGACCGTTATATTTTTTATTTTTTCGATTCTTTCCCACGGTGGAAGTGAATAGAGTTTATCAATTTCCGCCCATGTATTCAAATAACAGGCGAAATCCTTTTTATCACCGGGAAAGCAGGAGGATATCCAGCTGGGACTTTTGTGTGAACTGATAGATCTTTTCAAGCGCTCATCAATTTTCTTGTTATTTATAACTGCGTCAAAAATGGAGATGGTATTAATTTTTTCGCCGTCACAGGCATTCTGCAGCCATCTATCGAAATTCATATTCTGAATTTCGTCCATGAATTTCATGGCGTATTTATCAGAGATTCCATATTCTCCGGCAAGCATGGATATAACGCGGGCTGTATTTGCGATATTGGCAACTCCTGAAAAATATGACTGCAGAGTGGGTTCTTTATCCTGAAGTTCAGATATTTTCAAAGCATTGAACAAAATGTTATATGCGGTTTCATAATTGCCTTCGGACGCTTCGACGCATGCTTTATTTATCCAAAGAGTTACTGCGTTGCTAAGATAATATGAATGAGGGCTTGGTATATGTCCCTGTCTGTCATAATTCAAATTGAAATTACAAGCTGTTTTCCGCGCTGCTTTTTCCATGAGACTGAAAGCGTTGTCTACACGGTCGGAGGATAATATTCTTTTTGTTTCCGCGCTTGAAATCTTATTTATAATTTGTTTTGTGCTGCCGCTGCCGATATTTCTGCCGAACTGTATTACTGTTCTCTGGAGTTTTCTGTCTATCATTCCTCTATAGTTGCCGGGAGTATATGGCCTTTCCTGTTCAGATATGAGTATGAAAGCCTCTTTAAGTTCGATGGCCGCGTTTTCACTGTCAGGTACGGGGGCGGGGATTATCTGCGCAATTTTAAGTGGTCTCCCGCTTTTTTCCAATGCGGAGAGGGCCAGAGACAGCTGGATATTCCAGATCATGCAGATTGCCGCGTAAATGATTCCGATAAGTATTATAAAGCTTCCCGCTGTCGAAGCAATCCATACCGGAATTTTTTTCTTTGCCGGAGAGTGTCCCTGTTTTTTCCATATAAAGAGAGCGGAAAAAACGGCTGTTAAGAGCAGAATAGATATAAGGAATATTATTTCTTTGCTGCTGGCCAGTCTGGGGGTTCTTTTTTCAATTTCATCTATGCTTTTATCAATGTCCTTAGACAAGTTGTTATCGTCTGATTTGTCTTTGAGAAGTTGAAGGAGCCCGGTGTCTTTGCTTCTGGCGGCGAGATAGAGCATGGAAGGCGTAAGTTTGACAGGCTGTCCGCTTTTCAGAATAAGTTTTGCCGCTTCGGAAAAGTTTTTGGCCAACGCGATGTCCAGACAGGTTTTTCCATCTTTATTTTTAGCGCTGATATCCGGATTTTTGGCAAGCAGCAGTTTGATGATTTCGAGACGGTTGTTCTGAGAGGCAATCATAAGTGTTGTGTTGCCGTTCCGGGCCTGAACGTTTACATCCGCGCCTTTTTCCAGCAAGAGCCTTACAGTCTCTTTCTGTCCGAACATGCATGCCATCATCAGGATGGTGTTGCCGTTTGCGTCGGCAAGATTGGGATTGGCGCCATCTTTCAGGGCCTGTGCGATATTTCCGGTTTCGGACCTATTGACACTGCTGACCAGTTTTTCATCCGGCGTATCTGCAAAAACGCCGAACGTAATAATTCCAAGAAAGAGCACTGATAGCAGTTTGGATAAAATGAATTTTGATATTTGCATAGAGAGCATCCTGTCTGAAATAAAAAACATAGCAGAATAAATCTACTATGTTTTTTCTAAGAATCAAGAGTTAATGCAAGGTGCTGAAACTTATTTTTCCATTACCAGGTCGGCGATTACGGATTTTGTGTATTCAAGGTCTTTTCTGGCGTACCATTCGCGGTCTCCGGCGCGAGGCGCTTCTATGCAGATGGGGCCGTTAAAACCGGACTTTTTGACGTGTCTAAGATATTCTCTGTGGTTTATTTCACCGTCGGCAAGGGCAGTCGGCATACGCTTATTGTCTGTGCCGGGCGTCGCTATGGAATTTTTCAAGTGCAGATAAAAGAGAGATTTGCCTAAATGACTGATTGTCTGTCCAATCGGCAGGATGTTTTTAGCTTCGAAATAAACGGCGTTGCCGTAATCGAGATTTACGCCGACGGCGGGGCTGTCAATCATGTCTGTCAGCTTCTTTGCAGCTTGGGGAATATCGTGGATATAACACATGTGGGATTCGAATGCGAATTTGAAATTATTTTCCTCCGCGAATTTTCCAAGTATCTTGTACCCTTCAGTTGCATGTTTCCATTGATCATCCGTGGCTATGAATGAACCGTGAAGCTGGTAATTGCCGTAGGGGAGGTTTTTGTCCTGATTAAGCAGGCTGCCACTCATGGCGTTTACTACCGTCAGAGGGAAACGTTTCAGAGCGGAACTAAAGAAATTAATATATGCGTCTACTTCCTTTCTTCTCTTGTCGGCATCCGCTTGCATCAAATCCGCGCCAGGCCCCCCGATAATGGGATATTTAAGGCCTGAGACTTCCACTGCTTTTGCCATGTCATCAAGGTATTTTTCCTGATTGTCATAGCCCAGCGGTTTTGAAACTCTTCTGAACTCAATTCCATCGAAGCCCCAGCTTACGGCCTTTCTACACATCTCCTCGAGAGTCTGTCCCTGTTCGCAGTAATTCACATGCATTATAATCGGATTGTTCACTGTAAAATCTCCTGTTGTTTTATTCTATATCTACCAATTATACGAAATTGTACAAGTGGTTTCAAGGGTAAAGCAAAAAAAAGGGGCCTTTAACTTGCACAGTTGCCTGTTTTTTGTCAGAGCGGTATACGTCCGTTCAATGCGGCGGCAATCGTTGCTGAATCCGCATAAGAAATATCCGAACCGGCGGGCAGGCCTTGGGCCAGGCGCGTGATTTTGAGTTTATTTTCTTTGAGCATATCGGCGATATATATGGCTGTTGCCTGTCCTTCCACATCGGGACTGAGGGCTAGAATAATTTCTCTGGTATTGTGTCTTTTTATTCTCTCAAAGAGCTCATCCAGTTTCAAATCTTTTGCGTTTTTTCCTTCAAGCGGGGAGAGTTTTCCGCCAAGCACGTGATAAACGCCTTTGAAAAAAGAACTGTTTTCGATGTTTTGCACCTGAGAGGCTTCTTCTACTACGCAGACAAGGGTTTTGTCTCTGGATGGCATTGCGCATATATTGCAGAGTTCGCCGGAGGCGGCCAGATTGCCGCATTCGGGGCAAGGGCCTATTTTCTCATGAAGCGTTTTCAGATGGGTCCCGAGGATATCCAGTTTATCGGTATCCCATTTCAGCATTGAAAAAGCCATTCTTTCGGCGCTACGCCTCCCTACGCCGGGAAGGGTTTTCAAAATCTCTATAATTTCTTCAATAGCTTTAGGATATTTATGACCGGGCATTTTTTACTTTCAGATTTTATAATAATAACTTATACATTAACTGAGTATTTTTGCAACTGTCTCAAAATATTTTGAACAACGAGAATATAATATCCAGTTCCAATGCGGAGAAGAAAGCTGAAAGGACAACGATTTTCATTGTTTTCTTTATATCGGAAGGGCGGGCTTTTCTACCGTTTTCGTTCATTATGGGATATTCACTTTTTTCTCCGTCATAGTAATTTGTTCCGCCGAGTTTTACGCCGAGCGCGCCCGCTGTTGATGCTTCGAGCCATCCGGCATTGGGGCTGTGGTGGGCGGAATGGTATTTCATGGCGGTCTTGAATGCTTCTGAGATTCTGCCTGTAACGAAGAGTGATGACAGGACGATGGAGGGAAAGGCGCAGAGCCTTGTCGGGAGATAGTTCATTACATCATCAAGGCGGGCGGCGGCCCATCCAAAATAAAAGTAACGCTCGTTTTTGTGTCCTATCATGGAGTCCATTGTATTCACAGCCCTGTAGGCGAAGGCGCCGGGAAGTCCGAAGAGGGCGAAAAAGAAAAGAGGGGATACTATGCCGTCCCCAAGTCCTTCCGCGACTGTTTCGACACAGGCCCTGGAAATTTCAGAACGGTTAAGCATTCCGGTGTCTCTGCCTACAATACGCGCAAGGAATTTTCTGGCGGAGAGAATATTGAATGACGCAAGCTGTTTCAAAACCGGCCTGGCATGGGATATCAGTGAACGGCACGCGATTGTCAATGACGCGACAATCGCTGTCGCAAATCCGGCCCAGGGGGCTGTGAGATGCTCATAAAAGGCATTCTGGGCAAGGAAACCGATTATGACGGCTGTCAGCGTTACAAGCAGGACCAGCACAGCGCCCGCGAAACGGGCTTTCAGTCCATTTTTCACGTAAAGAGCTTTTTCCAGAAACGCTATGTATCTGCCAATCCATACAGTAGGGTGGATTGAGGAGTGAGGTTCCCCTAAAAGGATGTCCAGAAACAGTGTTATAAGGTTTAAGTTAAACATGAGAGGTTCCAATAAGATAAAAGAACTTAAATCCCGGCGGCTGAAACTTCAAGAGGGCTGAAAATGATTTGCGGATTTAATATTTAAAAAGGATTGGCAAGATATGAAAATTCAAGTATATTCAATGACTGAATATTGAGTGGAACTTCAAAATGGCAGTAAGATTGCGGAAACCATTGAAATTTTTATCTAAATATCTGTTCCTATTTTTTTGCGGCATATCTTTATTCCTTTGCGATGCCCTGAATGCCGAAGCCAGGGTTACCAGGGCTAAAATCAGTATGGGTTTTTCCTTGAGGATGTATAGATATTCCATTGCCGAACTGAACTGTTTCATTGAAAATCCCGACAACAAGGCCAAAGAAATAACGCTGAGGCTTTTTACCAATGAAGGCCTTGCGCAGGCGCAGAATAATTTCTTTTTTGATACAGTTAAAGTTCCGGCATCTTCTTATCTGGATTATAAAACTCAGGTGCTTATAGAGAACGCGGAACAGTACAAGCTGGAAGTTTTTGTTGACGGCAGAAAATCTTCGGATTCAAAGCAGACTTTTTTCCTGAAACTTCTCTCTAACAAGAGCATACTCGTCGGGACAGTGAACGATGACAATGAAGCTTCATTGGGCGGTTTCAACCAGCTTGAGAGTTTCAAAAATGAATTTTCCGTGGCGAATTTCAACGCAATGTCTTTTCCGGAAAACTGGATGGGGCTGATGGATTTGGCGGCGTTGGTCATAGTTAAGCCCGATTTTAACAGGTATTCGTCACGCCAGCTTAATGCCCTGCTTGATTACGTTTATCAGGGCGGAATTCTGATATTCGCCGAGCCTGGGGCCCTCTTTGATGCCGCCAAAACCCCGCTGGCCAAGCTTCTTCCCGTTGTCCCCGTCAGGCTGAGGAAAATAAAAGAACTGCCTTCTCTGAAAAAAATTATACCCGCGTTCAAAGCATGGCACGGACACGACGCGGTATTTCTTGAATCATATCAGTCGGGTGACGGCGTGGATTTCCTGACGCAGGACGATATGCCTGTTTTCAGATGGAAAAAATTTGGACTTGGCTCCTGCCGTTTTTCAGCCATATCACTCTGCGAAGACAATTTCAAACAGGACAAGAAAGCCTGGGAACTGCTTCTCAAGAGCTTCTTCAGGCGGCAGACTTTTTATAACGAGACCGAGCTTTTCAACTCCACTCTTGACGAGATGACAGGCTTCCCCATACCCGAACCAATTGTCATAAAGACAATTCTCCTTGTTTATTTTCTGCTTCTGGTGCTGCTGATTGCGGGCGGTCTTTATTTCAGAAAGTCGGGAATAGCATGGACTTCGGCGGCGTTTCTGGCTTTTGTAATGACGCTTTACGTCCTTCACAGAGCAGACAAAGAAAGCGGCAACAGAGGGAAACTTTTCTCATTTATAAATTTCAGAATAGATGGTTCCGATACCATGCCGATGGAAACCTACTGCGCGTTTTTTTCCGACACGGACGCCAAAGTTGATATAATAGCGAAAAATGAAAATACAGGCTTGTCTTCGATCCCCCCAAACAGGAGTTCATTCATGCCGCAGATGATGGGGGGCGGAGCTGATCAGAAAAAAAAGGATTCCACTCTCGGCAACCGTATTTCAAAGCCTCTGGAAATCCAGCGTCTTTCCGGTATTCAGCGTTTTCAGGGCCTTGATCTGCCAACTAAAACATCAAGGCAATTCAGGGCCCTACTTACGGAAAGTTCAATCCCTTTTTCAAATGCTCTCCTGCCTTATATTTCCTATACTAAAGATACAGTGAAAATGTTGTCCTGGAAAGTACCGGACGGAAAGAAATATGAACATGCCTTTCTCCTTATGCCGAACGGCTCTTTTATTCTCAATGAAAGCGGCGGCAAGCTTATCCTTACCGGAAAGGATACATTTATCAATACCGACAATATAATGAATTCGATAAGGAACTGCATGGAAAACAGTTTCAGAAAGGCCAGCCCCTGCGTAGCACTGATAAGCAAAGCCACCTCGGCGCCCCTCCTTGTCCCTCAGGAAACTATTCTGCAGGGCCGGAATATCGATATAATACCTGTAACTGAAAGCTGTGAGAGTGAATATGTCTGCATATTGCCTGAACAGATTGTCTTCACATCGGGTGACACTTCTTCCAGGATGGTCATGTCAGGTAATCGCCTGAAGAGTATTATGGATACTTTCGGCACTGCCACTTATTCATTCAATTTTACACTCCCCCCTATTTTTTCGGTGATTGAACCTGATGAAATAATATTGAATTTCACATACCGCAATCAGGGCGGAAATATAAATGTAGCGCCCCTGATTTCAAAAAATGGCAGGCCTGTGCTTCTCAATGCCAAAGCGGCCCCGGCAAAAAAGAAAGTTGCGCCTAAAACAAAGGCAGCAGTCAAAACCCCCGCGGCAAAAACTAAACCTGCCGCCGCCTTACCTGTTGGAGCAAACCCGGTACTTGCCGCGGCGACTGTCCGGGGGGTGGAGAAGGAAACTGGTGTTTTCGTTTTCAAAGGGGAGGGGATAAAGAACGCTATTGATCCGCTGACAGGTTCAGGTTTTCTTATACTTGAGGCTCTGGAGATAAATCCCGATATGGCTGCCTCTCAGAAAATGCGCGCGAATAAATGGGCGCCTGTGAAACTTTCCATATCGGTCAGAGGACATTTGCCTAAAGATATAACGCCGTTCAAATATTGAGTTTTTTCGAGGAGTCTTATTATGATACGTACAGAAGAGCTTACAAAGAAATTCAGTGATACCAGAGGGGTTTTTTCACTGAATCTTAACGTGCCGGAAGGAAAAATCTACGGTTTCGTCGGACATAACGGCGCAGGCAAAACCACTGCAATAAAACTTCTCTGCGGACTTTTAAAGCCGGATTCAGGAAAAGCTTTTATCGGTGATTTGCAGGTGCTTCCCAAAAATATTCCAAGGATAAAACGCCTTATCGGATATATGCCCGACATCACCGGGGTTTACCAGCAGATGAGCGTATGGGAGTTTCTTGACTTTTACGGGGCCGCTTTCAAAATACCCCCTAAACAGAGAAAAGAGCGTATTGACGCGGTGCTTGACCTGACTCACGCGACGGAGATGATTGACTATCAGGTATCTTCTCTTTCGCGCGGTATGCGCCAGAGGATAGGGCTTGCCAAAACATTGATACATGATCCCGCCGTTCTGATCCTTGATGAACCGGCAGGGGGACTTGACCCGAATGCCCGCATTGAAATGAGACAGACTATTTCACGTCTCAGCACGCTTGGAAAAACCATTCTCCTTTCCAGTCATATTCTTCCCGAACTTGCCTCCATCTGCGATGTCATAGGCATAATATGCAAGGGAAAACTCCTCGCGCAGGGTACTGTAAAGGAGATAAGCAGGCAGTTGCAGGAAAATATAATAGTCGAGCTTACCGTTGATTCCGGAATAAAAGAAGCGCTGGAACTTGTAAGCCGCATTGAAGGCGTCGAAAAGGTCAGGCAGCTTGATGAAGAGCAACTGCAATTCGAGTTCAACGGAAAGCGCGATCAGGTCAGCGGCATTCTCGGGCTTATCATGAGCCACGGCGTTTCCGTAAGGTGGTTCAACGAAAATGAGGCCGATCTTGAAAATGTATTTATGGACCTCACTACGAGAGGAGACGCTCACTGATGTTTCTGATAGACAATCCCATATTCAAGCGTGAGTTTGTTTCTTCGGCGCGTTCGCTGAAAACAAATTTTCTCGTATGGACATATCTGCTCGTATTGGCCGGGCTTCTCCTTATATTGTGGCCAGGCAGCGGCATTCATTCAGCCGTATCAGAAAGCAGTAAACAGATATTTTCCCTTTTCTTCAGTGTGAACCTTACTCTGATAATACTTCTTGTACCTGCCTTTGCCGCCACGTCCATAACTTATGAGAGGGAAAACGACACATACCCGGCCTTGTTCAGTACGCTTCTCGGCCCTTTTGACATCATGCTGGGTAAACTTGCCTCATCAATTCTAATGCTGCTTATTCTAGTTGTTCTTTCCATGCCGATAGCGTCAGTCTGCGCGCTTACCGGAGGCGTCAGCCTGCTTTTCATATTCAAGGCGATGCTTCTTCTGATCCTTACCGCGCTGAGTTACGGACTGGTTGGGCTGGCATGCAGTGCATTGTGCGAGAGAAGTTCCTCAGCCATACTTCTGAACTACGTTCTGATTATTGTATTTGCCGGGGCCACATGGCTGCCGGACGCTCTGCTCAGCACTTTCGGTTATGCCGAAGTCTGGCAGGTTGTCCGTAACATCAGTCCCTTTGACGCTCTTTTCTTCCTGCTTTACCCGGACAATTACAAAATGACAATGACTCTCGCCGATATACCGGTTTCCTATGTTACCCCTTATAATATTTTTATAGTGTCTTCCCTGCTTCTGTCTCTTCTTGGATTGACGGTTTTCGTAATGTTTATTTTCAGGGGAGGGGGGCGCAGTTCGGCACAGAAGGGTGAAATTTATTCAGACGCGAGGAAGGCTTTGAAAAGAAAGCTTTCATGGCCCTTCTACCTCTTTGATCCTCTCAAACGTAAAAAACCCATAAGAAGATTTTACAATCCGGTTTTCGTTACTGAAATGAGAAGCAAGCTTTTTGCGAATCCGCGTTTTGTGATAAGAAGCGTTTCGGCTATATTCATAATAAGCATGGGACTTCTGACGCTGATAGCCTTCCAGTTCGGCGTGGGGCTCCAGGCTGATACCATAAGGACGGTGGCTATTATTTTTCAGATAGGCGTTGTGGCGATGCTGGCCCCCGGCGTCAGCAGCGGCCTCATCACAGACGAAATTACAGGCGGGACCATGATGTCTCTGCGCATGACTCTCTTAAAGCCGTTCACTGTTATCATGGGCAAACTTCAGGCCACTTTTTTCTACGCTCTTATCTTTATTCTCAGCAGTCTTTTCGTGATTTTTGCTATGGCATACCTCGAGCAACAGGAATTGTTTCCCGACGGCGCTTTCTCGGATGCGGCATGGTGGAAAGAAGTTTTCCACCGTGCTTCCGAGCTGGGCTGGTGGGGTAAATTCTGGGATACTTACAGACGGGTTTTCGCATGGGTCGGCATATTATTGTTAAGTACCGTAACATTTCTTACGGCGGGGCTTTTTTCTTCAGCTGTTTCCAAAACAACGGGTATCGCGACGGCTGTCGGATATACTATTACCGCTTTTATATGCCTGGTTTCTTTTGCACCTGTCGTTCTGGCGGGGCGTCTTTCCGCTTCGCTTTCCTCGTTTATCATTTCATTCAATCCCATAGCGGCGGCGATGCAGATAACAAGCGACGCTTTCGAGGAATATCCCAATTTATGGACGAACAACCTGATTGCTCTCTGTTTTCTTATTGTTTTTTTCCTCACCGGCGCAACCCTCAGAACATGGTTCCTCTTCAACAAACAGGATTAAAAAACTTATATGCCTAATGAAGATGTAGAATATCACAAAAAAAAAGCGAAAATTTTTAGCTTTCCTTTTTTTTTCTCAATAGCATTTCTAGTAATTTTTTCTTTTAGGCATTCCAAAGTCGTACAGTTGCTGAACATGCCTGTATTGAGATTCTTGTCTAATTACCTTTCTTATTATGCAATAAATATACTTCTCTTATATATATTGACTTTTATTTACTGGTTTTTTGTCGGAATTGTAATTGAAATGATTTTTATTAAAAAAAGACATAAGATAATATTTACAATAGTCTTATTGTTAATTCTGCTAAACACAATTATTAATCTTCCTTTAGGAAAGCCTACCGAACGTGCAAGGATATTATCATGTAAAAGTAATTTAAGACAGATAAGTCTTGTTTTACAACAATATGCCTGTGATTATCATGGATATTTTCCTGATAAGAATGGTGCGGAGGGATTGGAACTTTTAAGGAAAAATGGTTACTTGGCCGATTATAAAGTGTACACCTGTCCGTCAAGTTCATTTATACCTGGACAAGGAAATGAGCAACTTAAAGAAGAAAATATTTCATATTGTTATAAAGGTGGCACTAAATACTCAGAAAACAATATTACACCTATACTTTGGGATAAATTCGAAAATCACAAAAACGTCATGGAAGATTATGACATTGTATCTCTTATAGAATGTTATGGTAATGTTGTTCTCGCAAACGGTAAAATCATTAATTATGAGACTAGAGACTGGGAAAAATTTTTTGACGATAACAACGTATCAGGCGGTAAATAAAGGAGGCTCAGCTCCTTGTAAAGTTAATGTGTTTAGTGGTTAAAAAGGAAATGCAAGACGGATATGAAGCTGAAACTTATATGCTGTGAGATTTTCTACAGGGAAGCCTGTTATGTGGCATCACGCTCAAAAAACAGGGTTGATGTGGAATTTCTCCCAAAAGGGATGCATGATCTGGAGTCAGGTGATATGCGTCTGAAGCTTCAGGCGGCTATTGACAGAAATTCCGATTCTGATTATGATTACCTGCTTCTCGGTTATGCATTGTGCAACAACGGGACGGCCGGGCTCACCGCAGCATCAAAGACTCTTGTCATTCCCAAAGCTCATGACTGCATAACTCTTTTTCTTGGCAGCCGGAAAAAATATTCTGACTACTTCTCAAACAATCCCGGAGTTTACTTTTATACGAGCGGATGGATTGAAAGAGGTGATGACACTGGGGATTTGCAGGAGCTCTCAATTCAGCACAAAACAGGTATGGACAAATCCTACGAGGAACTTGTCAGGGAATACGGCGAGGACAATGCCAAATATCTCTATGAAACCCTTTGTCAAGGTACAAAAAACTATTCAAAACTTACTTTTATAGAAATGGGCGTGGGGCCTGATGATAAATTCGAGAAGGCCGCAGTTGTTCGGGCAACGAAAAATAATTGGAAATTCGAAAAAGTAAAAGGAGATATCTCACTGTTTACCCGTCTGCTTGACGGACCTTGGGTGGAAAACGAGTTTCTTCTTGTTCCCCCCGGATACAAAATAGCCCCGAGCTATGGAGACGATGTACTGAAAAGCGTCAAGCGTTGAAAATTAAGGCATAATACAGTTGCATTATCAGGGATTGCCTTTATTTTACAGAAAATGAAATTACACCGGAAAATAAAAGACACAATATGCAGGCAGAACATATAAACGCTTTCATAGAGGCGACAAAAGAAACTTTTCAATCAATGTGCGGAGTCACATTTTACCGCAATGGAAACATAAGAAAAGTCAGTGGCGAAATTGTTGATGCCGATGAGCTTATGGCTATATGCGGTTTAACGGGGGAGGTCAAGGGCGCTGTTATGCTGTCAACTCCTCTTGATGCCGGGATGAAACTCGTGGGCGCTTTTCTCATGGATAAATTGACCGAGATAAACTGTGACCTCATGGACGGGTGGGGCGAAATAGTGAATATTCTTGCTGGAAGCGCTGCCGCAAAGATAAAAGAGTACAAAATTGATCTTGCTCTTCCTTCCGTACTGGTGGGGCGTTCTGCTAAATTTTACGCAAAAGCGGGAAATCCTTTTGTGCTTGTGCCTATGAAAATAGATAATATCGGGACTTTCAGTCTCGGCATTTCGATGGAATTTCCTAAGAAATAAAAAAGTTTCCATTTACAACACAAGGCTTTATGAGCATGGAAAAACGTATTGTTCTGATTTCCGGAGTTTCCAGTGGTATTGGAAAGGCCCTTGCCTCAAAATTCCAGAAAGAAGGGTTTACTGTAGCGGGTGTTTCAAGAACAGCCCCTTCCGAAGACTTGAAACTTGACTTATGGATACAGGGCGATCTTACGCTTCCCGCTTCAAGAACAGAGGTGCTCAATAGTATCAGAAGTAAATACGGGCGGCTTGATGTCCTCATCAATAATGCCGGAAAAGGCATCTACGAAGTCTGGAAGAATACTTCGGAGACTGATCTCAGAGATATTTTTGAGCTGAACTTCTTTACTGTTGTGGAAATGACAAGGCTTTTTCTGCCGCTTCTTATTGAAGCGAAGGGAACACTTATAAATATATCTTCAGTCGCCGGAAAAATCCATGTTCCCTGCATGGGGCCTTACTGTGCCACAAAATCAGCATTAAACTCGTTTACGGATACGCTGAGGGTTGAATTGCATAGTTCGGGTGTGCGTGTACTCAATATTATGCCTGGCAGAATAGATACGGGTTTTTCAAGCCGTTCACTTGGTTCCATGACGCCTCCTCATACGCCGGGAGCGTTGTTGCCTGAAAAAATAGCGGATAAAGTTTTTGCTCTTTTTTGTTCCTCGCGCAGTGAACTTATTTACCCTTCATGGTGCGGCCTTTTCATTCAACTTATGAAGCTTTTCAGAGGCTTTTATGAACGTCAGAATATAAAAAGGTGGGGTATTTGAACATCGCAGAGAAAACTTTTTGTGAGAAATTTATTTGATTTCAGGCAATTTTAGTTTGTTTTTTCTGTGAAAATATGATATTCTCTTATATAATCATATGAGAAGTAATTAGAAAAGGAGTACGCTCTAACACTATTTATGCAAGACGACTATGTAATAAAAACGGAAGATCTCTCAAAAACCTACGGCTGGTTTATCTGGAAAAAAAAGATACCCTCGCTTGATAAATTAAACATTGCCATACCGCGCGGCTCAATTTTTGGTTTTCTTGGACCCAATGGTGCCGGCAAGACTACCACGATAAGGTTGCTTATGGATCTTATCAAACCATCTGAAGGTTGCGCTACTGTTTTGGGAATGCCGCCTGATGATGTGAAAACTAAACACAAAATAGGCTTTCTTCCTGACGCGCCGGCATTCAGCCCCTACCTTTCAGCTTATGAATTCCTGAATATATGCGCCAAACTTCTCAAAATACCTTCCTCAGAGCGCAAAAAACGCATTAACGAAGTTCTCGAAACGGTAAAAATGTCTGAACATGTAAAGTCGAAACTCGGTGGTTTTTCACGCGGCATGATTCAGCGTATAGGAATTGCTCAGGCTATCTTAAACAAGCCGGAACTTCTGATACTTGATGAACCTCTCGTTGGTCTTGACCCTCACGGCAGACTTGAGCTTATGGAAATTGTCAGGGATCAGAAAAAAAGAGGAACAAATGTCTTTTTCTGCAGTCATATACTGGCTGATGTGGAGCGGATGTGTGACAGAATAGGTATTCTCTACAAAGGAAAAATGCTCTGCATCGGTACTCTCTCAGAACTTCTTTCAGAAAAAGGCACCCGTCTGAGCATAAAACCCGGACATGACAACATGGCCAAAGAGCTTATGGTCGAAGCCTTGAGTTGCAATAAGCTTCCTGATGGAAGCTGGGAGCTTGTTTTTCCTGAAAATAATGCTATCTTAGAGAAAATCAGAAATACGAAAGAAGCTTTGGCGGGAGCTATTACAGTATCCGCATCCAAAGAGAGCCTGGAGGATTTTTTCTTCAGGAAAATTGAAATTGCGAAAAAAGAGAAAAGTAGTTAATATAAAAATAAAAACTAATGAAAGGATAGCCGATATGAACGAAATCATGGCAATTGCCGAGGGAACATGGCGGAGGATTCTCAGGATGAGAGTCGTTTACTTCCTAATTCTGTGTGTGTTGATCCTAATTGCGAGCGCGTACAATTACGACGTGCTTTCCATGCAGGAGCACAAGCCGCTGATGATTGACGTCTCGCTTGTTCTTAACACTATCGCAGTTATTCTTGTGGTTATTTCGATGACGTTTGAAATACCCAAGGAACTAAGAGAAGGGGTAGCGTCAACACTTTTAACCAAACCTCTCGGTCGTACGCAATATCTTATCGGCAAGGTTGTCGGTACGATTATAACAGGTCTTATCATATCGGCAATGATAGCGGTAGGTTTTTTCGTTATTTTCAAATTTGCTTTCAATGAACAGATAGCCCTTGCGATGCTTCAGTCGCATATACTGGTGATGGCAAGCATAATTCCGATGTCGGCGATCGCTGTTTTCTTCTCGGTTTTCATGCCGGAAATGATTACTCCGATTATTACCGCTATCGCAATCTGGTTCTCATATTCGACTGAAAAACTTATCGGAGTTAAATTCCTCTACGGTGGAATACTTCCGGACCTTGGCCTTTACAATTTCAAGGCATTTGCCGTTTACGGCGGTGAGCAGATGAGCTGGAGCTATATCGGGCTGGCTATACTATGGGGGATAATATTCAGTATTTTCCTTGTCACCGTGTCGAGTCTTATATTCAGATTTAGAGATATTAAATAAGGAAGGAGTTGAGCATAATGAAAAAATCTTTGATAATTCACATTGTTGTAATGATTGTCGCAATTATCTGCGGCAGTTATCTAGCTTTGCATCTTAACCAGGAACAGGGCAGACTGATGCCCTCTAAGAAACTCACAAATGGAGCTCCTATGCTCGGTGGGTTTCAGAAAATCGCGTCTGATGTAGAGTGGATGCTTTTCATAAACTACATGGGCAGTCTTAAGTCCGTTGACCAGAGCAATGTCAAGGACGTTATTGAACGCCTTGAAAAAATTCTCGGTTATGATCCCAATTTTGAGAAGGCCTATCAAGTCGGCGTACTTTCGCTTACAAACGAAGCTCCCGGCAAAGCCGTTGAAATTCTGGACAAAGCCTGTCAGAATGATGATCTCAAAAATAACTGGCAGCTTCCTTTTTATGCAGGCTTCATCCTTACTCATGCATATAATTTCATAAAGGAAACAGGCACAGAAGCTGAACTTAGAGAAAGAAAAATACAGAGGGCCAAGCAAGCCGTGAAGTTCTTCGAAATGGCCATCAAGCGTTCCCCGAAACCTGAACAGTATGTTGTCAACAGCTATATCAGGGCCCAGGCAAAAGCCATGAACCCGGATAATGACAAAATGGCGGCGCTTCAGGTGCTTTTCAACACTTGGAATAAACAGCAGGGTGACATGGAAATGGAAACGTCCATTATTCCTGACTTGAACCAGAAAATCATCAAGGCCGCTCAGGAATTGAAAGAAAACTCCCCTGATGATCCGAAAGCAAAAGAACTTATCGAAATTGTGATAAAGAAAGTATTTAAAGATCAGCATATTTGCCAGAAATGCCTTTTCACTTATGCAACCGGCGATAAATTCTGCCAGGCGTGCGGCGAAAAAGTCGAAGTGTACGGCGTATGCCCTAAATGTAATGCTGTTCTCAAAGGGCAGTATTGTTCAAGTTGCGGCTTTAACGCCAGACCTCCGAAGCCTGCGGAGAAAAAAGTTCAGCCTAAAGTGAAACCTGAAGCCAAAAAAGCAGATGTTAAAAAAACAGATGCTAAAAAAGGAAAATAAAATACTTCAGATTGCTGAACAATGAACAAATCAACAATGGCCGGTTTTATTTACATACTAATTCCGGCCTTTTTTGTTTATTTTTATACTGAATCAATTCTGAGACAGGTTGCGGTATGTCAGATACGGCCCGAAACCGTAAATGTCAGTTCCATTATGTCTCAGCTTCCCGGTTCAATAAGAGAATCCATTAACCGCAAGGTTACAATCGGTCAGCTTAAAGATGCCATTGCCAGGGCAATGGGACAATCGGAACGCATATTCGCGCTCTGCAATTATGCTGAATATTCTAATATTCCGGAGGAAAAGGAAAAAATCTTCAAAGATATTATAGACAAATACCCTTCTTCCAAAGAGGCATCCAGGGCGTTTGTTTTTTTTCTGCTCAATCCTGAGACTAAGCATAAGGTTTCAATTCAGGAATACCATGCTTACATTAAGAAGTTTTCTCAGTTTGATCAGTATTATATGTGGGTTGTCGGATTATCGAAGATACGGGAACTTAAGCTTGAAGCGGATATTCAATTCCAATACCTTGCCCCGCTTCTCGATATGAAGCCGGAATACAGGGATTTTTCGCGGCTCTTCGATTATATTTCAGAACTTGCTGTCAAGCTGAAAAAAGATGACGCCTATGATAAGGCGAAGCAACTTGAGACAGCTTCTTTTTCATGTCCTTACATTGACAAGATTATCGAAGCGCAGTTAAAAAAGGAAGAGGCCGCGGCCGAGAAGGAACAAGACACAAAATCATCAGGTTCAAAATAACTTTAAACGACTAAAGAAGGACGGTATTTCATGTTTGCCATTGCTGAACTTACCATAAGAAAGTTGAAAGAACCGGCGTTTATATTCATGGTTTTATTTGCCATTTTTCTCGGCTTTTGCGTGGCTGGCCTTGAGCCTTTTGTTGAACAGGACCAGACATCCATAATAGGCCAGCTGATCAGCCCGAAAAAAGGTTATCCTCTGCTTACAAGTTCCTTTTTTGCTATCGGCATTACCCTTGTCATGGCCATATTTACAGGCGCTACCGAAATTCCGAGGGATATAGATTCCCGTATGATTATGGTTTACATAACCAAGCCTATTCGTAAGGTTGACTATCTTCTAGGTAAATATTTCGGTATTCTCGGTCTTTGTGTCATTGTTTTCACAATTACGGAAATCACTATTTTCACTGTCCATTACATAAACAGTCATGAGATTTATCATATAGGTATTATGCTCAGACAATTTTATCTGCTGCTTATTCTGCTTCCGCTTGTGGCCATAACCATAGCGATTTCCTGTTTCTTTGCGGATCTCAGCGCTATGATACTTACAGCTATCTATATTATGTTTTCCCTCTCGGTAAGTACCATTCCTCTCCTTATCGCAATTCTTCCTGAGAGCATAAGCAAGGGAGTGGATTCCTATCTTTACACTCTTTATTATCTCTTCCCCAACTTCATATTTTATTTTCAGACGTTCAAGCTTATAGGCCTTGCGGCTGTTTCGCTTCTTCTGTATTCCCTTTCTGTCACCCTTATATTTCTGGTGATTGCGGCGATAAGGATAAAGACAAGGGATCTTGTCTAAGTGAATGATGCTCTGTTTGAACGACGCTTATTTTGAGAAGCGTTAAAATTATTTATTATTCATTTTCTGTAAGGATTTATTCAGGTCGGACAAGGCATTGTTCATGCAGTCTTCCATGAGTGTCGTATATGCTTTCACATCTCTGCCGGAGCCATAATAAAGGCCCTGAACTATGTAATCATCTTTGCTGCAAGTGTATTCCCATATAATCTTGTTTTCGGCAATGCTCTTGAGCTGTAATTTGAAGATAAGCTCATTTGATGAAGTTCCTGAGGGAAACCCTAAAAACCAAAAAAGAGAGCCGAAAATTGAAAGACCATAAGAAAAGATTCTGCCTTTGTAGTAAGTTGAATAAATTTCACCAGTCAGAATGTAATCGGCTTTGTCCTTTTCACCGCCAAATGTAAAGAATACATCTTTGAAAAGCCCTGAGCGGCGAATACTTGTTGCCGCTGCTTTTGCCATATCCTCAGACACATCAAAATCAAACTGATTTATTGAAACGAACATCCTGGCGGCGTCAGGCCTGTCATAGGTCATATATCCATAAGGCATGAGCGGAATAAGATATAAGTAATATGTCCCGGATGTGTTATTGTCTTTTCTTAATTCCTCAAAGGGCAATACAGCGATGGTAGAATTGTATTTAGGGTTTAATGAAAACCTGGCAATATTCTTATGATTTGAAGGATAAACAAATTTTGCGGTAGTACCGCAACCGCTTATAAAGCTTATAAGTATCAGAAAAAATATAAATTTGATTTTATTCATTTGAGAGATTTCTTAGTTTTACTCTTCAATAAATTGAGATTCGCTTGGGTATTGTCTACTTGGATAAAAACTGGGGTGGATGACGGGATTTGAACCCGCGACCTCCTGGGCCACAACCAGGCGCTCTAACCAACTGAGCTACAACCACCATAAAAAACGAAGCATATAAAATAACGCCTTATTTACAGCTGTCAATAGACAGATGCATATAAATCGCATTCGTAAAAACCTTTATAATCCGAAAAATTCTTTCGGCCCCGTATAACTTATTCTCACTGCAAGTTTTTCGGCTACTGAATACGGCATCTGTCCGAGGTTTGCCATTTCCCCTAAAACATCCGAAAGTATCCTTCTGAACATCTCGAATCTTGAGCCGAATGAGAGAAGCTTTCTGGAATCAGAGACCATTCCCGCAAAATTTGAGAAGAGGTCAACCGCACATATATATTCAAGCTGTCTTCTCATTCCGATAGGATGGTCGTTCAGCCACCATGCGGAACCGAGATTCACTTTGTGCCCGAAAGCGCGGGATACTGTAGCCAGTGTCGCCTGATGTCCGGCGTCAAGGCAGTAGAGCACTACTTTCAAACGATCATCAAAACGGTTGAGGAATTTTTTCAAAGGCGTCAGAATATCAAGGTAATGGTTTGAAACATCACCGCCACTGTCCGGCCCCATAGTTTCAAAGATGGAATCCCTTATATCCCTCACAGCTCCGATATGGAGTTGAAATACCCAGTCTTTTTCAGCGTCCATTTCGGCTATTTCCCCGAAAATGTAGCTCATGAATACCTCACATTCAGCGTGTGTCAGTTTCTGATGGGACATTGCTTTTTTGAAGACCGCATCCGCTTCTTCCATGGAAGAATTTCCAGCAAGGGGAACTTCAACTCCGTGATCGCTCGCGACGCAACCGCGTTCCGCAAAATAATCATGAGATGTTTTCAACGCCTCCACCAGTTCTTTCACTGATTCAAGCCTGATATTGAAGCGCCGTTCGAGTTTTTCCATATATCCGCGCCAGTGCGGTGAAAAAATATTCATGGCCTTATCGGGACGCCAGGTAGGGCGGACGAGTTTTCTTTTCACCGCCTTGTTCAGCTGTTCATGCTCCTCAAGGTAATCTATAGGATCATCCGTGGAGCACATAGCTTCGACATTCATGTAATTGAGGAGCTCCTGGGGGCGCTTGTCTTTCAGTTTCAGGACTGCTTTTGCCTCTTCCCATATATCCTCGCCTGTACCGGCATTCAGGAGTGTATCTATGCCGAGATAACGCCTCAGATCGAGGTGTATCCACTCATATACGGGATTTCCCGCGATTTCAGGAAAAACCGAAGCCAGTTTCATCCATTTTGCTTTAGGTTCCGCCTTTCCCGTGATGAATTCCTCTTTTACGCCTCTTTTTCTCATGGTTTCCCATACATAGTGGTCGGTGGCGGCGAAAAGTTGCCAGGGGTCGCTGTAACTAGTGTTTTTCGCTATTTCCGTCACGTTCGCGTGATTATGCGCGTCTATTATCGGGAGTTTTTCGATAACATTATAAATAGCTAATGCAGTCTCGCTTCTTATAAGATATTTTTCATCAAGAAAACCCATATTTCTCTCCGCTTTTAGTAATAACTGTTTTCCCCTTTCTGAAATCTACATCTATACCGTCAATAATCCAAGTTATATTTTTGAAAATTCGCATTACCTGAAGCAGAAGCATTACTTGAACTGTGTGAAATGAAAAGTATGATTATGAACAACTCAATTCAGGATGCCTCTCATGGATGTAAAAACGATTGAAAGTGCTTACCGGAGGATTGTTAATATCCGGGAACGCTCCGGGCCGGAGAAGTTCTTTCTTCACATACATATCGGTAAGCCTGGGATAGAGCTTGTCGCTCTGCATCGGAAAAACATCCATCCCCAGAGCTTCCTTCTCTATTTTTATCCCGAAACGGAGGGCGTTGATATTGATGACTTATACAGTCATTTTACACCAGATGAAAGAATATTGTTTTCGTCTCTTGACAGGGGGGAGACGCATATAGAAATATTGTCCATGTCTATTGCTCTGCTGAAAATTGAGCCGGGAAGGATTGCCGTAACTCAAAACGCGGAACTAGAAAAAGTCATGGTCGATAAAATCGAGAGGATAAAGAATTCTGTCAATGATTTTCTCTCAAATCTCCTCTGCGAAAGCAGAAGCAGCCTGATGCATTTACGCTGTTCCATACACAATCTGCCTCTGATAATGTCCAACGGCATTTACAGCATTAAAGGGAACGGAAAAATGCCGCACGCGATTATATGCGGGGCAGGGCCGTCCCTTTTAAAACAATTTGACATCTTGAAAAAATATAAAGGGAAAATCCTGATAATAGCCTCGGGACACGCATATGCCGCACTGCATAACGCCGAAATAGAGCCTGATTTTGTAGTTGAAATGGATTCGGAGTCTCACCTGAACTGGCGGCGGCATAATATCAAACCGGCATGTCCGCTTGTCGCCATGCCGATTCTAGCCCCTGAAACGGCACGGCGTTTTGAAAAGATAATATGGGCGTCTGAACCGCATTCTTCTTTCAGCGGCTTTCTGAGGGAGGCTGGAATAAACCTTGAGCCGCTTTCACTTTCACGCAGTGTCATAATTACGGCGATTGATTTTGCGGTAAAGGCAGCTTGTCCCGGTATAGCATTGATTGGAAACGATCTTTGTATGTCCGAGTCAGGAAACGCGCATGTAAAGGCGTCTGTCTTTGATGATGAAGAACCCCAGACACTGATTGAGATAGAGGGAAACGAAGGGGAAAAAGTTTTTACAGTTCCCGGCTTTGAAGGAATAAGGGAAGTGCTTCAAGCATATCTCCTCTCCGTAAAACAGCAGAAAAATGCTCCTGAAATTTTTAACTGCACCGAGGGAGGGGCACATATCGAAAACTGTGGACGCCTCAGTCTGCGAAGTTTTGTGGAAAGCGCGTCTCCGGCATCCTGCGACTTATCTTTTCCTGAAAAAGAAATAAAGAATACTGTTCCATATATTACAGGTGTCAGGGATGATTTTGCCGAATACCTTAATGTTCTTGAGCGCCTGCTAAGTTTATCCAGGCAGCTCTCAAGCGCCCTGAATAATCCCGCCGCTGAAACCTCGCAGATAGCTTCTCTGAGAACAGAATTGAAAGAGACGGCCAGGCATGAGACAGAGATAAAAAACAGGAAAACACTTAAAGACCTTATCACAGTGGCGGCAGAGCAGGCAGACGCAATATTGTCTCGCGGCGGAACTAATTCCACAAGAGAGGCTGCTGTAATGCTGGAGGAGTTTGAAAAACGCCACGAATTGATACACGACTTATGCAATGACATAAAAAGCGATTTTGATTTTATCCTTGATGAAAATATAAAAAACGAAGGGCCCTATTCATTTAAGTCATTCCGTAAATTCACCTTGTCTTTTATAGAGAAAAACAATAAGGAATTTGCCGATTTTCTCCATGCTCACGACAAGCAGCTTCCTGAAAGATTCAAGCTTCTGACAAACCAGCTTTATCTTCCTTTTGTAAGAATAGAAAGGGAGGATAAAAGTCTTTTCAGGCTGAACAGTTTTATTTCAATGGAATCCTCGGCGGCGGCGGAAGTAAATGATTTTATAAAAGAAAGCGGCTTTGATATCAAGAGAAATGCCGTAGTTTTTTTTGCTCCGGGAAATTGGGCGCATGTGGTGGAATTCGCCAAGATGTATCCGGATGCGGATTTTCTTGTTGTCGACCCCTGGCCGGAGCTTTTTTCCGCAATTATAAATCAGGCGTCTTTTATGCATTATCTGCCGGAGAAAACCCTTATGATCGGAATGCGCGATGATTTAAAAAACTGGAAACGTATTTATCACGGCGCTGTAAGAGAGTGGAAAAGGCAGGGCAGGGAGATTTTATTTTTCAGACATCCCCGCACATGGCAGTTGGCAGAGATACAGGAAAAACTGAAAGAACTGCCGTCTTAAAATATAGACGCGAGTTCTTTTCTGAGTTCCGCGGCTGAAACGAATTTGCGGGAATTCCAGCCATGTTTTATTCCGGCGGCGACATTTTCCTCCTTGTCGTCGGTGTATAAATAAGGTCTGCCGTATTCCTCTTGAAAGCTCTCATACATTTTATCTTCGGGTTTTTTCGAACCGACTTTAAAGCTGTAAATTCCGCCGCTTACAAGATGGGCAAAAGGGAGATTTCTGTAAATGTGCATCAGATGAAGTTCAGACGTGTCAGAAAAAAATATCGCTCTGAAACCGGCATTGACGATGTCATTAACCAATTCCGGCATTCCGCTTATGGCATCGCCTATGATAAGATTCCATGCGTGGCGGAGTTCGTCTTCAGTGAAACGGCCTTCAGTAACGCTCGTAAAAATTTCCAGCCAGTCTTTTTCGCTCAGCAATCCGCGCTCATACTGATCGCTGGCCGCCAATAACTGGGTCGGTACTTCTTCGGCGCCCGCGCCTCCAAGATATTCACGGCACAGCTCAAATCTCAGATTAAGGCATACGCCTCCAATGTCCAGAGCAACTATTTTATTCATAAATCTCTCTTATCCTATTTCGAGAAAGGTTTCAAATTGGGTAATGCACTCACTGAAACTTTCCTTTACAAGTACCAGATCTTCCAGCCTTATGCCGCCCCATTCGGGATAGTAAACCCCGGGTTCAACGGTTAGGACATTTCCTTTTTTCAACGGCATTTCATTTATCGGCGAAAGACGCGGGGATTCATGAATTTCCAGTCCAAGAGAATGCCCCAGCGAATGAATGAAGCCATAATATACTCCATTTTTTCTGCCGGTCGGAAAGCCTCTTTTTTCCAGTATGGAATACGCTATTTTGTAAACATCGGAAGCTTTTACTCCCGGCGTAATGGCGTTTTTTGACTTGTCCCTGGCTTCCCTTACCGCGTCGAAAGCTTTTTTCACTATGTCCGGGGCCTTGCCTTTGACGAAAGTTCTGGTGATGTCGCCCCAATAGCCGTGCGCATTCATTCTCGGGAATATATCTACGACTATGGGTTTGTTCGCGTATATGGGGCCTCTGCCGGTATTATGAGGCTCTGCGGATGCGCTTCCGCAAGCGGCAATTGTGCTGGATGCTGTTCCGCCATACCTCAGCATTTCGATTTCAATTTCGGAACGCAGTATTTCTGAACTTAGAATTCCGCCCTTCCATTTCAGTTGTTTTTTAGAAGATATTCCGGCTTCCTTCAGAATTGAAACCGCACGGGACATTCCTTTTTCAGCTGCTCGCATGGCTTCTCTGATTCTTGTGATTTCAGAAGTTTTTTTGCATTCGCGCTCAGGAAAGAACTCTCCCTTCACGCAGGATACTTTCAATCCGTGTGAACGAAGAAAATCAGCATAACCCAACGGGAAAGTGTATGGGACCTCAATCTCGGATGCATTGAATTTTTCAGCAAGACGGAGAATTTGAAACACTATATCTCTATTATTGTCGTCTTTTCTGAAAAGCTCGTCCCTGTTATGGACTTTTATGCCTTTTTTACATTCGTTGACGGCCCTGCCGAATTCGAGAGTTGTAACTATTATGCCTTTTTCCCTGCCGCTGGAAAAGTAGATGAACGGGTCATGCGCGTTGAACCCGCCGGCATAAAGAATATCGGCAGAATCACTGCTTGACGCGGCAATCAGACGTATTTTTTTCATAAAAAGAGATTTCAAGTAATTTTAATGTTTGAAAAAGATGTATATGTGCCATAATTTTCAGGTATTGATAAATATAGCGTTAGAGCGTGTGATAAGCAACAAAATTATTGATTATTCCAATGGCATTTGAAATACTTATATATTTTCTGATATTCGTTACGATATATCTTTTTGCCTCAATTCCCTGGGGATATCTCATCGGCAGGCTGAACGGCATAGATATAAGACTGCACGGCAGCGGCAATATCGGGGCGACAAACATCAGTCGGGTACTGGGCAAGAAATGGGGCAGAGTATGCTTCTTCTGTGATTTTCTGAAAGGTCTTCTCCCGATGCTTGCCGTTATCTTGCTGCTGAAGGCGGATATAATCAGGGACAATTACGGTCTTTGTCCGGTTGTCGCGGCGCTTGCGGCTGTTTCAGGACATATATGGAGCGTATGGCTGAATTTCAAAGGCGGAAAGGGCATTGCCACT